>Ga0156400_1131_pt1 | contig 11456 bp, 8 predicted proteins | sample RifOxyA3_FD_108044 | JGI IMG/M metagenome (GOLD analysis project Ga0156400, IMG submission 108044) | Deltaproteobacteria bacterium RIFOXYA12_FULL_58_15
CCGGAACCGATGATCTTGACGCCCTGCTTCTTGCCGAGCTTCCCGACCCTGTCCGCTGGTACCAATATCGCTGCTGCGGCGCCGTCGGTAACCGGGGAGCAGTCGAGAATGTGCAGTGGATCGGCGACGAGAACCGAATTGAGGACCGCATCGATGGTGATCTTCATCGGGAACTGCGCCACCGGGTTCAGAGACCCGTTGTCGTGGTTCTTCACAGCCACCGACGCCAACTGCTGCGGCGTCGTCCCGTAGCGGTGCATATGGGCCACGGCCATCATCGCGTACAGACCCGGAAAGGTCACGCCATTGAAACCTTCCCACTCTTGGTCGGCAGCAGTAGCGAGGGCATAGGTTGCCTCATCGCCACCGATGTCGGTCATCTTCTCGACACCGCCAACGAGAACGATGTCACTTTGCCCACTGGCAACATCGAGCATCCCTGTTCGCAGTGCAACACCACCGGAGGCACAGGCCGACTCGACCCGCGTCGCCGGCACTGGAGCCTGTCCGAGATAGTCGGCCATCAACGCACCGATGTGCTCCTGGCCAACAAACAGACCGCCACTCATGCAGCCGATGTACATGGAGTCGATGTGGTCGACCCCTGCGTCTTTGATTGCCCCGAGCCCAGCTTCGACGAACAGATCACGGAACGACTTGTTCCAGATCTCGCCGCACTTGGTCACGTGAACACCTATGATTGCGACATCTCGCATGGCTCAAACTCCTTCCGCCTTGAGAATTTTGTGGCGGAACTTCGCGTACTCGCCGTATTCGAGATAAATCTTGTTCTTGTCGAGCATGTCTGTGGTCAACGGCGCGAGGCCCTGGACCTCTTTGATGCGATCAGTGACCGTGTAGACAAACGCGTCCGAACCAGAACCAGAACCGTACGAACACATGAAGATCTTGTCGCCCGGCTTGGCCACGTCGAGAATGGCCGTGAGGCCCAAGGGCGATGCGCCAGAGTAGGTATTGCCCAGTCGTGGTGCCAACCAACCTTGCTCCATTTGCTTCGTGGTGAAGCCGAGCATCTTGCCAACTCGCATGGGAAACTTGCCATTTGGCTGATGGAACACTGCCCACTGGAAGTCAGCGGGCTTCATGCCAACCTGCTCGAGGAGCGTCTGAGACGCACCCATGACAGTGCGGAAATACGCCGGCTCACCCGTGAAACGCCCGGCGTGTTGCGGGTAATGTTGGTACTCGCGACGCCAGAAGTCCGGGGTGTCAGTGGTGAACGAATAAGTGTGATCGATAGAGGCAACAATGTTCTTGCTGCCCATGATGTAGGCTGCGGCACCGGCTGCTGCTGAGTACTCGAGAGCATCACCGGGTGCCCCCTGCGAGGTGTCTGCACCAATGGCCAATCCATATTCAACCAATCCAGCCTTCACCAAACCGTAGGCAACGAACATGCCCTCCGAGCCCGCCTTGCAGGCAAACTCGAAGTCGGCCACATGGCAGCCAGGGAAGGCACCAATCGCCTCACCAACGACGGTGCCCGAGGGCTTGACCGCGTAGGGATGCGATTCTGAACCGATGTAGATACAACCAATCTTCTGCGGGTCGAGGTTCCCAGCTCGCACCAAAGCGTTGCGCGCTGCCTCAACCGAGAGGGTAATCACATCCTCATCGGGTGCCGGAACTGACTTTTCAACGAGCCCCAGGCCCTTCTTAAAACTGGGCGCATCCGCACCCCAGACCTTGGCGATTTCTTCAACCTTGATCCGGTGTCGGGGCAAGTGGGCACCATATCCCACGATACCAACCGTCATCTCGTGCTCCTTTCCAAGCAGGTTCTATAAGTCCAATTGCCGGGGCCACTTCAACGGTCCATGGATCTTCCCACGCACCACGTCACACCTGTTGCACCCGGAAGCCGAAACAACCTTGTGTCAGAGACATGAGGCTCAAACGAGTCATCGCTCCGGCTGGGACGCCGGCGGCAACCTACCCTCCGGCCGCCAGACAGTCAACGATCTGCAGTTGGGTGCCTCAACAACTGTGTCGAATTTTGAATGGCGAGTCATCATTCAGCCGAGCTCGGCTGCAAACTCGGAGCGAAGCCTCTTCCACTCCATTTTGAACCATGGTGTGAAGTTGCCTGGAGACCTTTCGAGCTCCTGATCGAGCTCGTCCAGCCCAACATAGCGGAATTCCGCAATCTCCGCAGGGTCAGCTTCGGGCTTGGAATCTGATTTGCCAACCAAAACAGAACAGAGCTCATACTCAGATCCAGCCTCACCAAACCGGGCCTGATAGACGAACTTATAGAGAAATTGGACAGTTGTGGAACACCCAAGTTCCTCTTGAAGTCGCCTCCCTGCGGCCTCGATGATCTCCTCCCCCTTTCGCGGATGCGAGCAACACGTGTTTGACCAGAACCCTCCCCAAAGTCGTTTGTGCTCACTACGTTTCTGCAGCAGCAGCTTGCCTTCTTCATTGAAAATGAAAATGGAAAAGGCTCGATGCAAAATCCCAGCGCCGTTGTGACACCGCGCCTTGGTATCGTAACCAAGAACCTCGTCCCCCTCATCCACCAAGATCAGCAAATCACTGTTGGCCGCCTTCTCGCGAGCTGCATCCGATGCCGCATCTGTCATCACCTACTCCGTTGCTCCACCGATTGAGGCGACGATAGCACGGTAGCCGGCATCTTGCATCGCCGCAGCCACCTTCTCGGGATCATCGGGACACAACGCCACCATCGAACCGCCGCCGCCGCCGCCCGTGAGCTTGGCACCTAATGCACCATTGTCGCGCGCGATCTGCACCAACTCCTCGAGTTCCGGGCTCGACACCTGCAGCGCGTTGAGAAGACCTTGATTGATGTTCATCAGCGCGCCAAGCTGGGTGAGGTCACCCTGCTCAATGGCGTCCACCCCTTGCAAGGTGAGAGTATCGATCTCGTTAAAAATTCTCTCGTAGATTGCCTGATTGCGTTGCCACCCCACGCGCACTCGGGCCACCATTTTGGCAGTGAGGCTCTCGACCCCCGTAATGCCGAGCACTATCGGGATTGGATGCACAATCTCCAAGGCTCTCTGGAATGCCGGCTCGCCCTTCCGAAACAAGATGAACCGCCCATAGGTCGCTAGAGTGTTGTCGATCCCCGACGCGGTACCGTGTGCGATCTTCTCACAACCGAAAGCGATCTCGTTGACTCTCTCGTCGCTTAGATCGATGTCAAAACGCTTCGACAGAGCACGAATCACAGCAACCGCAATCGCCGCCGACCCACCCATGCCCATTGCCCGGGGGATACCGGGAAACACCTTGAGGCGCACGCTCTCGTGGGTGATCCCCAGCTCTGCAAAGATGAGATTCAACGACTCCTGCAGTGAGTCTTTGGACTTGGCACCAATCTCGAGCTTCTTCTCGACACCCCATGCAGGTATCAGCAGATGCACGCCTTTGGCTGTCTTCTCAGCAGATGCACGGATCGCCAAAGGCACCGGTGCCGCAATTGCGTGCGAACCGTACACAACTGCGTGCTCACCGAGAATGATAACCTTGCCATTGCCAACCCCGAGGTCCTCCTCTGGGGCGTCCGCCAACGCGCCCAACCCGAGCTCGGCGACTACCGAGGAGACTATTTCCTCGGCCTTCCAGATCTTGATCTCACCGGAGTCAACCAGTCGCTCTACGACAATGTCGAATGCTTCCTGCGGTGCCCCAGCGGCCATTGCCACACTGCGCGCGTGCAGGGTCATGTGGCCCTGCTGTATCCCTTGAGTGACCAACGCCCGAAGGGCAGCGAAATTCTGTGCCAACCCAACTGCCCCCATGACCTCGGCAAGCTCAGTGGCACTCTCGACCCCCAGGATGCGCAAGTTCAATCCGACGCCGGGATTCGATTGCATCGGACCGCCAACAATGCCCACCTTGATCGGCATCTCCAAGCGACCGATGAGATCACCGCTATCGCCCTTTCTCCATTGGGCCAAAGCGGTGTAGCTGTTACCTCTGCCAGCGTAAGCGTGGGCAGCAGCTTCCATTGCCCGCCAATCATTGCCGGTCGCCAATGCCACGGCGTCGACCCCATTCATGATGCCCTTGTTGTGGGTTGCGGCGCGGTATGGATCGACGCGGGCGAACTCATTTGCGAGGACAATGCCGTCACGGACATCTTCGCCAGCGTAACCCTTCCCTGCCAACAACCCAACAGGAACACCAACTTCAGCCGTCACCATGGCTCGATCGTTGAGATTTGAAAGGATGCGCAAAAACGCCCGTCCGCCGGTTATCCGCTCTGCCAGGGGCGCCACGCCTTCGCACATACTGTTGACGAGATTTGCCCCCATCGCGTCCCGGGTGTCGACCAGAAGATGAATGACGACCATGTCGCCAACCGAGGTCCCAGCATGAATGATGACCTCAATATCGCGGACGCCACCGCCGCGGGCGATGAGACGTGGGTGAAGGCTGTTTGCGAGATTGATGATCTCCTCTTTTGCCTCCAACAAGGCTGTCTTGGCCCGCGCGGCGCTCTCGACATAGACGAGCTGAACCTGACCAATCAGAATCGGATCAGTGCTCTCTACCTCGAAACCACCCGCTTGACCCAGTAGCTTCGCCGCGGATGACATGCCCGCAATGATCGACGGTTCCTCGACCACCAAGGGAACGATGTACGGTTTGCCGTTGATGCGGAAATTGAGACCAAGACCGAGAGGCAGTCCAAATACGCCGATGACGTTCTCGACCATGCGGTCGGCACCCTGGGTCAGCAACGTCTGTCGTCCAAGCTTCAGGGCACGGAAGTCCTTGTCATCGAGGATTTGTCGGTCGTGAAGGATGCACAACCGCTCCTCCACTGAGCGTCTGTAGAATTGCGGAATTGGCGATGAGTCTCGATCACTCATGGCAGGTCACCTCTACCCCGTTGGTCCCAAATTGCATCGGCAAGACGACAAATCCCTCCGCCCTCAGTGCTGCCCGTATCTGTTCGGCGACACCCGATTCTGCGAAGGCAACCCCGAGATCACCGCCACCAGCACCGGACGGCTTATACACACCCCCATGAGCACACACAACCTCACCTATGTATTGGTGGCTCTCGGAAACAATGTCGACTCCGACAGCCAGACCGAGCTGTCGCAATCCATCGGCATATTGGGTGACAGCCGCCATCAATGCGGGCACGTCACCGGTTGCACACGCCTCACAACCGTTCTTCGCCACGCGTGTGAGCGAGTCGAGCAAATCACGGTAGATATCGGGCTCAAGGGCGGCAAACCTTTTGACTTCGCCCACCATGGTCGAAGTAACCGCCGCGAAACCCGACCAAACACAGATGAGCTCGAGCCCAATGGGAATCTTTCTGCCCGAAGATTCTGGTATCTCACCTCGCACGAACTCCAAAACGCCCCCGAAAGTACTTGCCGCAACGTCGATGCCGCTACCGAGTCCCCCTTGTGCCAAGGCGTGGGCCTCGAGACTCACTTCAAAAACCACACGTCTGAAATCCGCCGACGTCACATCGACTCCCCCAGCAGCCAAAAGCGCACCTGTGACGGCGGTGGCCACAGCGGCACTCGAGCCAATGCCGAGCTTGATGTCACCCGCAATGAACTCCGATGTCTCGATGGTCAACGTCATGGGCCCCATCGTTCCAAGGCGCCGCACTACACATCGCACGCATGCGTCGAACACGGAGAGCCGCATACCGGCCGCATGGTCAACATCGTCCTGCCAAACAACTCTATCTCCATCGAGATCTGCCACGGCTCGCTTCACACCAATGTCGGGTGCAACAACCACCAAGCCCCTCCCCCCCGACACGACCAGAACGCGAGCACGGCGGTCGACAGCAGCAACTAGGCTGGTTGCCCCCTCGAGAACCGCATACTCGCCAAGAAGCACGAGTTTGCCTGGCGCTGTTGCAACAACGGACACAGAACCCCCGCAATCAATCGAGAAGAACGGCACCGGGCCCAATGGAAGTCCGAATCACTCGAGCCACTCCGTCAACTCCTTCAATGATACGTGCCACCGTGGTTGCATCTTTTGCTTCACAGAAGACTTTGACCTGCGGGCCGGCGTCGATGGTGAAAAACATGGCGATGCCCGAGCTTCGTCCTTCGCGCACGGCGTGAATCAGAGCAACGGTCGCCGCATTCCAGTACAGCAATCCGGGTTTCGCGGCGAGTGCGACTGCGTGCATTTTCAAACAACTGTGTTCCGCCACTGTTCCCAATGCCTCGATATCCCTCGCGCCAATAGCAGCGCGAGCCGCCGCCAGATCGGCATTTGCGCCATCCACCCACGCAGAGAAGTATGCGGAGCTTTGCTGCATGCCTGCGGTCGAGCCCGTCTTCTTCGCTGCCTCCGTCGTTACCGCAACGAGAATATCGAGTGGCCAATGACTTTCATCGAATAGCTGGGTCGCCACCGCATCAGAACCGTCCTTCGACCGGCCGGCCGCCATCTCCACGAAACCGCCCAGGAGCGACCGCGGTGCCGAGCCCGATCCCAGACGTGCCAACACAGAGAGTTCCTTAGCGCTCGAATCCATGCCGAATGCTGCAGAGGTCGCCAAGGTAAGCGCGGCAAACCCAGAAGCCGAAGACGCGAGGCCCGCCCCCGTAGGAAAATTGTTTGCACTGACGATCTTTGCCCGATGGGTGACGCCGGCTGCGCCTCGCATCCGGTCGAGGAACTGGCCAATGCGCGCCATCTCCTGCGGCGATGCGGCACTGCCGTTGAGCTCGAAACTATCATCCAAGACTGAGTCACCCGCCACCACCTCGGTCTCGGTCGACAGATCCGCAAGGGTGACAGAAATGGAGCCCACTGCGGGCAGGTTGCGAGCCACATCGCGCTTGCCCCAGTACTTCACCAAGGCAATGTTCGCCTGAGCCTTGGCGCGGGCTCTGCGGTTCATCTGCCGACGCCGTCGCGGCCCTGCATCGGCAGGGGTTGAAGCCGCTCATCACTCTGGAGTTGATTGCTGAGCTCCACGGCTTTGCGATTGTTCGATTCGACAACGGCATCAAGTAACGGCGACACAAATCGAGTCTTGAGGATATCGATATTGGGCATGACACAGTGGCCGCCGATGTGGCCAGGTAAAAACACGTGCCCCGGCAGATAACCGATCTCTTCGAAAAAACGCACCATCTCGAAGTAGTCCGCGCCGACATGACCCGCAAACCGGTCCATTTCTTGGGCCCAGGCAATCAACACACCGAAGTATGTCGTCTCCAAAAGCTTGGCCAGCTCGAGCGTCTCCGGGTTCGCCATGGTTTGGCTCGGCATTCCCACGGCAACGAAGTGGTCTCTGACGCGCCCGGCGACCTTCGCGTCACTGCCCGCAACCCACTTGCAGTAATGAGTGAGCTCCGATCTCATGCGCGTATGTTTGCCGCGCACCGGCGAAAACACGCAGGGACGGGCAATGCGCTTCTCTATCATCCGCGTGGTGCCGGGTTCCACTGTGCTGTTGATGACCACCACTTCCGGGTCGAACTTCTCCACATAGGCGGCGGTCGTCTCGATGTACCCGCCAGGGATCTTGAACGGGTAGCAGATCAGCATCAGTCCGACCGGACCGTCGGAGTCCACCGACGCGATATCGATGCCGCGGGTGTCAGGGTATTTCTCTGACATCACTTCGAACAATGGCCGACCGATTTCTCCGAGGCCAATCACCAACACCTGCTTGCTTTCCATGCCCGACCATCCTTCTTCTGGTAATTGCCTTTGGGCCATCGCAACGACTGGCTGACCTCTGCATCCGCCGCCGAGTCCAACTCGGGGAACCCATCTGCTGCAAAACCCCGCGTGGTGCAAGCGGAATAAGGGGTCCCGACACAACTAGAGAGAGCCATCAACCGCAGCATACAGGTCATTCTTCGCAGTTGCCCAGTCGTGCCTACGGCAAAACTCCGCCGCACCTTCACGCAACTCGTCGCGTCGCGAGGGCGAACCGAGAAGTTCTCCGAGGACGGCAGTCATTCCAGCGACATCTCCCGGTTCAAAATACGCGACGGCGTCGTCACCAAAATAGTGTTCAATGGTGGGCAGTCGCGGGGCCACAACAGGAATGCCCAGGTATGCGTACTCGATAAGTTTCACCGGCAACATGTACCGCGTGGCTGGGTCCTCGCGGTTGGAAATGACTCCGACACTGGCACCATCGAGCAAACCCACAAGCGCATCGACACGAAATTGTTGGTTGCCGAAGCGCACACGCGACGCCAAACCGAGACCACGAATGAGACCGGTTAGCTCTTCTGCAAAATCTCCGCTGCCGTAGATATCGAAGCAGCAATCGGCATATTCCGGTGGGAGCCCCGCAAATGCTTGCACGGCGAGATCGAGGCCCAACCTCTCGGCGATTGTCCCGTGATAAACGAGCCGCGGCGGCATTTTCTCGACGAGTCGCGACGGAACTCCAAAAATTGCGGGATCGGGCAGGTTCAAGATAACGCTCACCTTGCCTGCATCGGTCCCCCTCTCCACAACGAGGCGGCGATGCGGCTCGTTGACACAAATCACCTGGTCAGCAAAGGCACAGCTCCACTTTTCATCGAGGACGAGGGACCGAATCAGAGGGTGCTCAGACTCCAAATTGAATTTCGACTGGTAGAGCTCAGGCATGGTGTCGTGAACATCGAGGACCAACCGGGCGCCAGCAAGCTTCACGAATGCTCCGGCGAACACGAGGAAGTCTGGCATGGTGTGGATGTAGACGACATCGTAACGCCGCCGTAAGTGACGGGAAGTCAGCATAACCAAGACCCGCGCAAAAAAAGCGACGTAACTGGCGATGTAATGGGCTGCCCGCCCTCCGCGGTAGCGTCCGCTTGCGAGTCGGTGGAGAGAAACTCCCTCGATCACCTCATGCTTCGGCAGGCCTTCCTCGCTCAGAGCAAAGAACTCAACATCATCACCACGCGCCGCCAGGGCAGTGGCGGCACGGCGCGGCCGGGCGTCGGTCGTATAGTGAGTGTAGGCCGCCATGGCGATGCGTTTTCCCATGCTCCTGCCTCCGTCGCAGGCTTCTATTCCCGTCACAGGAGAACTGCAACGAGCCCACCACCAACACGAGCGCACCGCCAGCCAACCCCTCACTCACCTCAGGCCTTGCCCAAAACCACGCATCGTGGGACTGTGCCGCGTCAATGTGGCACGTCGGGCCAAGACCGGCGTCGGATGCCAAAAGGCCATCTGGCCATCATCAACAGGGGGCTCTTCATGAGACTCATCGCGCCATCGTTGTTCGTCGCCGCACGGTTGATCGTAGTCGCAGCATCCCTGAACGGCTGCGCCCATGCGCCCAAAGCGGCCGTCGCGGGTCCTGAAATACTCACCTACGACGCGGAGTATGGCCTTCAGAACCTCTCCGGTGTGAACCTCGTCTTCCCTTGGGAGCTCGGGAATCCAGGGGCACAACCTGCCTCGGTTGACAAGATATCATGGACCCTGGCGGTTGAAGGCGAGGCCAGTATCTCAGGGGAAGAGCAGCCCAGGATCGTCGCCAGCCCTGGTACCTCTGCAACGGGTAAGCTCGTGGTCGATGCGCCCATGTCGGCGAGCCCCGAAGCGTTCAACGCTCGTGCCGACAAGACCAGCCTGCCATACACACTCTCTGCAACATTTGTTTTGAATGGCGCGGAAGAATTCGAAGCGGAATGGACAGGCGATGTTTATCCCGCCAAGCGCCCCATCATCAGCGTGAAACCGCAGGTTGCCCGTTACGGTGACACCGCAGAGTTGAGCTTCCTTGTGGTCATCACCAATGCCAATCCCTTTGACGTCTCTTGTGATGGTCTGAAGTTCGAGATCCAACTCGCGGACAGCAGGGTCGCCGAAGGCGATGTGTGCGCCGGTCGCACCCTCGGCCCTGGCACCGACACCGAGTTTGATTTCACTCGCCAGGTGGACAAATCAAGCTTCCCTGAGCTGATTCCCAAACTGCGAGCGAACAGCGTCCCCTACATTCTCTCGGGCCAACTGCGCGCAGGCGGACTCGAATTCTCAATTTCCCTGCCCGGCAACATCCAGTTCTAAAAGTGAACACACGAATCGTAGGGTTGATGCTCCTCGTCGCCGCACCGGCGCGGGCCCAAGATTTTGCCATTTCCATGTCACACACGCCTCCCAACAGCGTCAATGAGGGCGAGCCGGTGGTCATCGAAGGCCAAATGAACGGTGCCAGCGAGGTGGAGCGCGCTGAGCTGTACTATCGAACGAGTCGCACCCACGGATGGCGCACCGTCGAGCTGGAGATGGTGTCTGCGGATGAGTACCGAGGAACCATTCCCCCCGACGCGATCCGCACACCCGCTTTGGAGTATTACATTGTCGCCATTGATTTCCTCGAGAACCGCCATCAGGTTTGGGCGTCGGAGCTCACACCTACGGAAGTAACGGTCGCCGCCGTCCCTGCAAAATCTTCGGGACCCCTGTTTGTCGTTGACGATGAATCAGAATCAGAATCAAAGTCAAAATCAGAGCCAAAATCAGAATCAGAGCCAAAATCAGAATCAGAATCAGAATCAAAGTCAGAATCGGAGCCAAAATCAGAATCAGAAGTAGTCCCGGATCCAAAACCACAGACCGAGACAAAACCCGACCCCAAAGTGGAGTCAGAAGCGGAACTCGCGCCGTCCGCCGATGCCACCCAGAAGATGTCCGATTGGTGGGTGACGCACATTAACCGAGAGAAGATCGAGAAGATGGCTGCGCGTTCACTCGTCGACATACTCGAGATCACGCCGGAAGTGGATGTCATCCGCACAGTCGACGGCAATCAACAGATTGCAATTCGAGGAAGGCAGCAGCCCGGTGACGTTCTGGTGTTTGTTGACGACGTCCTCATCAATCATCCATACGACGGTGGCATTGTCGACATCCCGGCAGGCGTCATCGAAACGGTCGAGGTACACCGCAGCCCAACCACGAGTCTCTACGTCGAAGACGGCCTCGCTGGTATGGTGCGGGTCTACACCGTCGCTCACACAATGGGGTGGCAAGTCAGCACCTATGCAGGCAGTCACCTGTCCGATAGCACAGCCAAAGAGACCACCAACAACGGCAGCTATGGACTGTCAGCGCGCATCGCCACCACGACCGAAGCCCTGAGCGCGAATGGCTTCGTGGCGATCCGTTACACCGACGGAACCCAAGCAACGATCGGCCGCGATGCATTCTCCACCGCCACCGACCCATCAAAGACGCCGGGCCATTTTGCCGACGACAACGTGGCCCTGATGGGAGGGGGCAGTTTGCGCCTGCCATCGCTGATTCCCGGTGTCCTGACCGCCGATGCTCGGTACATCTTCGAAGACCGCGGGGGTGGACTCGGCAGTGCCGGCAGCTACGGACCCGACGCATTCAATGCATGGCACATTGGCTTGTTGCAGGTGAGCCACAAGCTCGACCTCGGTGCCCACTCGATAGATTGTCGGTTGGCGTCCGTCTTCCACCAAACCTCACAACAAAGG
>Ga0156400_1137_pt1 | contig 11334 bp, 10 predicted proteins | sample RifOxyA3_FD_108044 | JGI IMG/M metagenome (GOLD analysis project Ga0156400, IMG submission 108044) | Deltaproteobacteria bacterium RIFOXYA12_FULL_58_15
ACGGGCGACTCTGATGGCACAGATGGTGACACAGTGGGCGACACTGATGGCACTGATGGTGACACAGTGGGCGACACTGATGGCGACACAGTGGGCGACGCGTGTGACAACTGCCCGGACGGGGCAAATCCGGACCCGGGCGACAAGGACGGCAACGAGGATGGCAACGGCGAGGGAGACGTGTATGAGCCAATCGAGCCGAGCTGCTTTGATGGACTTGCCAACGGTGAAGAGACTGACTTCGACTGTGGCGGTGCTACCTGCGGACCCTGCGGGCTCGGCTCCGCGTGCGTGGTCAACAGGGACTGCGCATCACAGAGCTGTCAACAGAGCCTGTGCCAACCTGCGGCCTGCATCGTCGGGGACGCGGACGGCGACGGGATCTGCGACGCGATCGACAACTGTCTGGACTGCTACAACCCGGGGCAGGCGGACGCCGATGGTGACGGGCTCGGCGAGTGCTGGCGCTGCGACCGTTGCGATGGTCCGGGCTCGGACGCGGATTCGGACGGCATCTGCGACGGCGTCGACAACTGCGTGAACTCGTGGAACGCGTCGCAAGCGGACCACGACCGGGATGGCATCGGCGACATGTGCGATCCTGTCGATGATCCGCTGCCAGACCACGAGCTTACTCCCTGTGATGTCGGCGACGCTGACGCAGACGGGATTTGCGATGATGTCGACACCTGTGTTTTCTGCGATCCGTGTGCCGAGCCTTGGGGGGCGATGGTGACTTTTGGGTTCGATGACTCCTACGGCAGTCACTACGAGCTCGCCGCTCCAGCGCTCGAGGAGCGGGGCTTCAGAGCGACGTTCTACACCATCGTGCGGACGACCGCTCTCGGAGGTCGGGAATTCATGAACGTCGACTATTTGCGAGCCATGGCGCGCAGCGGCCACGAGGTCGGCAGCCATACTTACAATCACCTCAATCTGCCCACGCTCACCACCGAGGAAATCGACTACGAGCTCGGCGAGTCAAAGGCGTGGATCGAAGACATCATCGGCCAGGAGGTCGAGAGCTTTGCCACGCCCATGGGGGCTTTCGATGATCGGGTTCTCGCAACCGCGCGGCTGTACTATGGAAATCACCGCGCGGTGCGGGTAGGCATGAACTTCCCGGGCGACGACCCCTACATGCTCAAAGGCAACTCCATGGTCTACGATGCACCGCCATCCCAGGCCATGGTCTTGATCGACAACGCCATCGCACGGAATGGATGGGTGCAAATCTATTTCCACGACTTGACCGAGACGTACAACGGCTGGAGCTACGAGATTGACAACTTTGTCGAGATTCTCGACTTCGCTGTCGAGACCGGCGTCGAGGTCATCACCGTGCGTGATGCGGTGGCGCGGATGCAGTGTCCTTAATAAGTCGGGGCGCTTCTCACCATCCAACTCTACCAACAAGCCCAGAAGATCCTGGACATCAAGCTCAAGCGGCATCAACGCCTATTCTTCGAGGTCGATGACAAAGGACTTCTCAATTCCTGTTTCTACATCGACAGGCGCGTCATGGACGACGCCCCACGTACCGGCGTGAGACTACAAGACACAAAGATCGAAGGGCCGGACCAATAGGGCTTGTGATTGCGGCTGTGAGGATCGCTGTAGTAATTGGGAAAAAGGCGTTGGTTTCGATGGCGTCAGCTGAGAACCCCCCACAGTGTAGGGGCTGGCGCGTTTTGCGGTTTCTACCCTGGCTAGGGGCCGAGGGGCCGACGGCGCGCTTTGCCTGCCCTCGGCCTTTTGGGTCGCATCCCGCACTGGCCCACCGGTCGCTCTTTTGAAGTGCTCAGTTGCCAAGCGGTCGTTCGTGCACATGCTAGCAACCCTTGGGTTCCGAGATTTGCTGAGCTGGTCGGAAAACACCGCCCCGACGAAGAGCGGGGAGAAGGCGAAGTGCGCATGGTTCGCAGGAGAACGTGGATGTCTGATGAGTTGACGACGGGCTGCGCCAGGCTGGCTCTGCTCGCGCTCACCGCTTTAGGCGGATCTGGTTGCGACGAAGAGCCGGCCGGGGCGCCGCCGAGAGCTCCCACCGACCTGATGGTCACCATGGCCAGCGGCAGCGCCATCAGCCTGAGCTGGACGGCCAGCGCGACCCCGGGGGTTACCTCCTACCACCTGGAGCGCATGCCAGTGGGAACCTCAACATTCATGCCGGTGGCAGACGTCGCCGGTGGGGCGACCCTGATTTACTCCGACGCCTCGATCGACCCCTCCGCGGCCTACACCTACCGGGTCCGAGCCGTCGATGGAAAGGAGCTCGTCTCGGAGCCATCGAACGAGGACACCGCGGGACCGCCGCCCGCTGGGCTTCAGGTGGCTGCGGCGACGCCGACGGACCAGGGCACGGTCTATCGGTACGGCGTCCACACGTCGCTGGCGCTCGACGAGAACGAAGATCCGGCGATCGCCTATGTCGGTGAGTTCTCGACGAGCTCGTCCGGTGACACGGCCAAGCTCTACTTTGTTCGATGGAACCGCACGGACTATCGCTGGGGGGCGCCGCTCCTGGTGGACGAGCTGGGCGGGCTCAATCTCAATCACCCGAACCGCCAGGTCTCCCTGGCCCGTGACGTCAATAACGGCCGGTACGGCATTGCCTACACTGTCGGCTATGATCAGATCTGGCTGGCCCTCTCCGGGGACGGCGGTCTCACCTGGGCCAAGGAGCAGATCGACCTCGATGACGCCGGCTCCGACGCGGAGACATCGAACCCTTCTCTCGCCATGGCGAACGGCGAGACCCACGTGGCTTACTGGCATTGGTGCATCAAGGCCTGGCAGGAGGACTACACCTGCGCGTCGGTGAATGACAGCCACGCCGTGGTGTACATGCACCGGGCGGGCGTCTCCGGCAGCTTCACTTTCGCGATCAGCCCGTCGCTACCCCAGACCCAGGACGCCAAGCCCTGGCTGGACATGGCCCTGGACGAGAATGGCGAGCCGGGCATCGCCTACTTCTTGGGTGCCATGTTCGGCTTGGGATCGCCCGATTGGTACAACGTGACCCTTGCCTTCTGGCGGCCTGGCCAGACGGCGAGCCTTGTGACCGACTCCGTGAATCAGCAGAACGACACGTCGTCGGTCAGCCTGGTATTCCTGGGGACGCGGCCGGTGGTCGCCTATCACCTCGGCCGGGAGGCACCGCCGACGGCAAACGATCTGTGGCTCAGCCAACCCACAGACGGGAGCATCTGGGGCACGCCCTTGCCGCTGCCCAGGGATGGCAGCGACATCACCATCTGGTATCAATCGCTGGCGACGGACTCGGCCGACAACGCCTTCATTGCCGCCTACTTCATGGCAGGCAGCGGAAACGGCCAGTTCGGTGGACCGAAGATTCTCCGCTCCTCTGACCTCACGAGCTGGACCCTCTCGAGCCCGGATGCCACGCTGATCCCGGATTTCGCCGGCGAGTACGTGGACACAGCCTACGCTGGAAACGACAAGCTCAACATGGTGTTCTTCTACAGCAACACGGGTGCCGAGCTCGACACTGGCGTCGTCTTCTGGCGCGAGCCGTAGTCTCGAGAATTGACTGGCGCCTGCAAGGGGGGAAGTTCTTGACTCTATCAAGCGAAACGGCCCTTCCTCCACATTGCACAAGCCCGTCGCTGGCAAGAATCCTGAGAGTTTCGTTTCGGGCAGGACGACAAACACACACGCACACACGCACACAGGCGGCATTGCCTCGATCAAAGACGTGCGATATCGCAATCGCGAGGAGGCAACATGAAGACGAGGATCGCGGGGCGAGGATGGTGGCTAGATTGTCTGGTCTGCGCCGGGTTGGCCGGCTGTGCGGCGGGCACCACCGGCACGGGCATGAGAGAATCAGCGGAGCGTGAGCTGATTAGCGGTGCACCGGTTGTTCAGGAGCCGGCCACGGCTGACGTGCTCGAGGTCACGCGCAATCCGGAGGGCGTGCCGGTCGTGCAAGTGACCGGCAGTCGGGCTTCGACCAATTCGCTCTTTCCGCCGGTTTTCCTGCTGCAGAAATTCTCCACCTGGCCGGCGGATCGCGAGGTGCGCTGCGTCAATCACGAGGGCCTCGCCATCCTCGTTCTTGGTTCGGAGACGGAACTGGTGGCGGCGGACGAGCCACCGCCCGCACCGGAGCTCATTGAGAACCCGCCCGGGGAGGCCCTTGAACGTTTGGCTGCCAAAACTTCAGAGGCACGCGAAGCGTTGGCGGCGATCGCTGGCGCGGAGGCAGGGGGCAAGGGCTGCGAGCTCGGTGCCGAAACCATCACACAATACGACGGCGGCCGACAGAAGCTTCGACGCGTCGAGGTGTGTGACGAACGTTGCCTGACTGCGTACCTCGCCTGTGTGGGGAGCAACACCTCGGCGGCGTTGATGCAGGCCATCTTTGCAGCGTGGCACCAACGCAACCCCGATTTCCCTCTGCCCAAGGCGGACAGCCGCATGAACGCTTGGCTCGACCTCGCGCCGGACCAATGGCAGAAAGGCGCGCCGTGGTGGCTCACGTGGAGCGCCGGGGTGGTGCCGTCGGCTTACGGGAAGCGTGTTCTTATCGGTGTTGGCACTGCCGAGGGCACCGGCAGCCTGCCGCGGAGCGAGGCCCAGAATCGCAGTGTGGCGGAAATCAATAAGGTTTTGGCTGTAGCGGTCTCAAAGGCGACCACCGCGGCGGGGCGGACCCAGGTCACCTCGGCAGAGTTGAGTGTGCGCAACGTCATGCCTCTCGCCTTTTTCGAACATGAGGCTAGGACCTACGTCATGTCGATGTGTGACGAGCGCTGTTTCCTGAGTATTGCGAAAGGGCATGGCGTCAAACTCAACGCCGATGCCCTCGCCGCGGCGGCAGTGAAGTAACGAGCTCGTCGCCGGTGGCGGCAACGCAAACTCTATTGGCCAGCAGAGTTCCCGACCATGAACGTGAAGCTCGGCACGATGACATTGGAGACAAAGCTACCGAAAGTAGGTACAACCATCTTCACGGTCATGTCCGACCTGGCAGCTGCCCACAAGGCTGTCAATCTGGGGCAGGGATTTCCTGACTTCGAGCCACCCGCTTTCCTGCTCTCTGCCTTGGACCGGGCCGCACGCGCGCGCAAGAATCAGTACGCGCCCATGCACGGCATTGCCCCCTTGCGCCACGCGATCGCCGCCAAGACGGAAGAGATGTACGGCCACCGACCGGACGTCGAGACCGAGATTACCGTGACCAGCGGTGCTACCGAGGCCATCTTCGACGTCGTGCTTGCGACCGTGCGGCCCGGCGACGAGGTGATCGTGCTCGATCCCTGCTACGACTGCTACGATCCGGCCATCGATATGGCCGGCGGGCATGCGGTGCACATCCCACTCGACGAGAAGACCTTTGCCGTCGACTGGGAACGCGTGGGCGCGGCCATCTCGCCGCGAACGCGATTGCTCTTCATCAACAGCCCGCACAATCCCTCGGGCGTGACGATGACCGCCGACGACATGGCCACGCTGACCAACCTGCTCCGCCATACAGGAGTCTTGCTCCTCTCCGACGAGGTTTACGAGCACATCCTCTACGACGGGCGACCTCACGAGAGCGTGCTCTACTACCCGGAGCTCGCCGCACGCAGTTTCGTCATCAGCAGCTTCGGCAAGACCTATCACTGTACCGGTTGGAAGATCGGCTATTGTATCGCGCCGCCGGCGCTCACCAGCGAGTTGCGCAAGGTGCACCAATACACCACCTTCTGTTCCTTCAATCCCGCGCAGTGGGCCCTGGCCGAGATGATCGAACAGCACCCCGAGCACCATCGGGGCCTTTCCGACTTCTATCAGCCCAAGCGGGATCGCTTCCGCGATCTTCTCAAACAGACGCGTCTACGTCCGCTGCCGGTGCAAGGCGGCTATTTTCAGCTCGTGGACTATTCGGCGGTAAGCGATCTCGGTGACCTCGAGTTCGCCCGCTGGCTCACCGTGGAGAAAGGGGTGACCTCGATTCCGCTTTCGCCCTTCTACGAGCACCCGCCTGTCGGGCAGCGGTTGGTGCGGCTCTGCTTCGCCAAGAGTGAAGAGACGCAGCAGGCGGCGATCAGCCGGCTGGCAAGGGTCTGAGCCATGAGCCACTCTGTCCAAGATCTGCGGGTCTCTCTCATCCAGGGTGACACCCTCTGGCGCGATCCGGTGGCCAACCGGGCGATGTACGCAGAGCTCGCCCGACCGCTCGCCGGCCGCACCGACCTGGTGTTGCTGCCCGAGACTTTTACGAGCGGTTTCTGCAACGAGGCGATCGCTACAGCCGAGGGCATGGAAGGACCGACTGTCGATTGGCTCAAGGCGCAGGCAGCCGCCCTGGACGCGGCCGTAACCGGCAGCGTTCAGATTCGTGACGGCGGAGAAGTTTACAACCGTCTGCTGTGGGCGACACCCGACGGCGCACTGCATTGGTACGACAAGCGCCACCTCTTCCGCATGGCGGGCGAGCATCAACGCTATGCCGCCGGAGCCCGCCGCCTGACCGTCGCCTGGCGGGGTTGGCGTGTCTGTCCCCTGGTTTGCTACGACCTGCGCTTCCCGGTTTTTTGCCGCAATGGCTTTTCCCGCGAGGTCGACGGGCGCTTTGATTATGATCTGTTGTTGTTCGTCGCCAATTGGCCGATAGCGCGGCAGCACGCATGGAGAATCCTGCTCCAGGCGCGAGCCTCGGAGAATCTCTGCTACGTGGCAGCGGTCAATCGCGTCGGCAAGGATGGCAACGGGAACGCTTACCACGGCGACAGCATGGTGGTTGATTTCCTTGGTCAGCCCCTCGTTGATCTTGCAGAGCAGCCCATGGTGGTCACCGCCTGCCTCTCGGCCGCGGCGCTGGCAGAGCACCGCCAGCATTTCCCGGCCCAACTCGATGCGGACCGCTTCCAGATCCTCGATTGACATCGCCGTCACGTCGCCGTCACGTCGCCGTCAGTGCCGTGCCCCGCTCCTCGAGCCCGTACGCGATCGGACATGGACACGTCAAAGGGCGTCTGGTGGAAGGCCCGTATTTGGAAAACGGTGCGGCGGCCGAATCCGCACTTGGAGTGCGTCTGCCGCTTTCACCGCAATGACTTGTTTCACCGTATGCGCAAACATCGAAACTCAGTGAAACATCCACTTGTTCATCCCTCGGTTTCACCGTAACATGCTCATCTAGCCTTTGGTGAAACTGTGAGATCAAGTGAAACACGCCAGCCCGAGATCGCCCTCACCGAGAGGTTCCAGGCGATTCTCAAGAGCACCTTCGAACGCGCTCCGTTCGTATCATCAGTCGTCGTCAAGCGGGAACTCGCCGATGCCGGCGCTGACCTGAGCGTCCGGGTCAATCTCCCCCGCCGGCGCAAGGTGCACGTGTTCGTCCAGGTGAAGAGGAGCGGTCAGCCCCGCGTGGTGAGAGAGGCCATCAACCAGGTGCTCCGGTACCGCGCGCGCTGGCCGAACGCCTACGCCATGATCGCGGCACCTTACATCTCGCCGCGGTCGGGCGAGATATGTGCGACCGAGGGTGTGGGCCATGTGGACCTGGCGGGGAACTGCCGCCTCTGCTTCGGGGAGGTCTACATCGAGGTCGGTGGCCACCCCAATCCGTTCGCTGAGCGCCGTGACCTCCGCACCCTGTACTCGCCGCGCGCCTCAAGGGTACTGCGGGTCCTCATGCTGGACCCCAAGCGCTTGTGGAAGGTCCAGGAGCTGGCCAAGTCCGCCGAGGTGAGCATCGGCCTCGCCTCTCGGGTCAAGGCCTGCCTCGCCGATCGGGAGTGGCTTCGGTTGGACGCGAATGGGTTGGGCGTTGCCGAACCCCGCCAGCTGCTCCAGGAGTGGGCCGGTAGCTACTCGTTCCGGAAGAACGTCGTCACGGACTACTTCTCGCTGCAGAGCGTGCCGGAGATCGAGGCCAAGCTGGCGGAGGTGTGTTCTCAGCGGCAGTGGGAGTACGCGCTCACCGGCTTTTCGGGCGCGGCTCGGCTCGTGTCGGCCGTGCGCTACAACCGCGTGCAGGCGTTCGTCGGTGCCGGCCTCAATGAACTGCCCGGTTTGCTCGAGCTCAAGCCGGTCACGAGCGGTGCCAACGTGTCGCTGCTCGCGCCCTTCGACGCGGGAGTGTTCGCCGGCGCGCGCACGATCGACGGCATTCGCGTCGTGTCCCCGGTGCAGCTGTACTTGGACCTCAAGAGCTTCCACGGCCGCGGCGAAGAGGCCGCCCGGGCCCTGCTCGAGCAGGTGATGGAGCCGTCATGGTGAGCCGACGCGACTACAACGCCGAGATGGTGACGGCCGCGCGGTCGGTGCTGATCGAGCTATCAAACCTCCTCGGGGCGTTCAGGGACCAGATCGTCGTCGTCGGTGGCTGGGTGCCCGAGCTGCTCATGCCGGGTGGGCATGTCGGCAGCACCGACGTCGACCTCGCGCTCGATCATCGGCACCTCGACGAGGGGAGCTACCGGACGATCCGCGAGCTGCTGCTGGGCTGTGACTACCGACAAGGGAAGCAGCCCTTCATCTATCACCGGCCCATGCGGATTGGCGGGAAGGACGCCCAGGTGCAGGTGGACCTCCTGGCCGGCGAGTACGAAGGCACTGGGCACCGCCACCGTCATCAGGACGCTGGCGGCGTGCAGGCGCGCAAGGCGAGAGGATGCGATCTGGCCTTCGAGGGCACGGTGGAGCTCACGCTCACGGGCACCCTGCCGGGCGGTGCCGAAGACACCGCGCGCGTGCGCGTGGCGTCGATCGTACCCTTCATTGTGATGAAGGCGTTCGCGATGCGCGACCGGCTCAAGGAGAAGGACGCCTGGGACATCTACTACTGTCTGAGCTCGCGCCGGGCTCAAATCGACGACCTGGTGGCCGAGTTCCGCCCGTTGCGCAACCACGGGCTGGTGCGCGAGGCGCTGGCGCTGCTGGACGAGAAGTTCGCCTCGGAGAGACACGTGGGTCCGAAATCGGTGGCCGACTTCGAGGAGCTCGCCGATCAGGACGACCGGGCGCTGCGGCAACGCGAGGCGTTCGAACTGATGCACCGGCTGCTGAGCAGGCTGGGCGTTCGCGGGCCGTGATCGAGTTTGCAGGAATACTGGCATCGCGATGCCAGTATGTGGAACGTCGTGCGCCGTGAGGACCCGCCTGGCACCGCGCAACTTCGCAACATCGCGCGGCACCAGGATCGCGCGAGAGCGGGTGCCGTTCTTCGCCATCAAGAAGCAGTTCGAAAATGCATTCGCCATTGCCGAGCGCGAGGGCAAGTTCAAGGTTGATGAGGCCAGCGCCGTGAAGGTCGCCCCGCAGATTCGCATCTTTGTGCGCACCGTGTTCGGTTGGCTCAAATGCAAGGCGGGGTGGATTGGCAACTATGGAACAACAACGTCGCCGTGGCCGCGAGCGGTTTTTTGAGGGAAGGAATCTGACAGCGACAAGGCGTTGACAAGGGTCACCACAAAATGATGAGACAGCACGAAACGCCATGGAGCTTCGTATGACACGTTGGCATAGAATCTTTTGGATTGGATGTGGATTGTGTTTGTTGGCGAGCTGTGCTGAGACGGACCCGTCCACAGGGACTCTGGGTGATCCGCAATTGGGTGACACCGATCAAGCAGGTGATTCGTATCAATTCGGGGACACTCTACCAGGAGATGCCCAACCAGGAGATGCCCAATCAGGAGATGCCCAATCAGGAGATGCTGACCTGACGGGCGACGGCATACCCACAACGATGTTTGGTCTTTCTGCGGGTCGAAACCACGGTTTTGCGCTCATGGCTGACGGCACGGTGTATGGCTGGGGCTCCAACACCTATGGCCAAGTGGGAGTGGGGGATCAAGCCGACACCTATACACCTTCTGCGTGCATTCTCCCCGGACCGGCCAAACAGGTGGACGGCGGTGGATATCACACGCTGTTCTTGCTCACCGATGGTACGGTGTGGGGCGCTGGTGACAATGTTTACGGCCAGCTCGGCAGCACCGACGCGGTTTTTGCGGATGCCTATGATTTAGCGATTACTCCGGTGAAAGCGCATGACCTGGCCAACATTCAGCAAATTTCGGCCGGCTTTTTTTACAGCCTCGCCTTGACTGCTGAACACACCGTCATGGCGTGGGGCGACAACAGCAAGGGCGAGCGCGGCGACGCCATTGTCGGTGAGCGTCTCACCCCACAGGAGATCCCAGCGTTGACCCATGTGGTCGAGATCGCGGCGGGCTTCGAGCACACAGTGGTCCGTCTCGCAAACGGCGAGGTACGTGCCTGGGGGTGGAACGTCGCCGGTCAGCTCGGTAACGGAACAGTGAATGAATGGGAGGATGTCGTCTACGAGCCGCAGGTTGTGCAAGGCATATCCACAGCCATTCAAGTCGTGGCTGGGTGGCGGGTTTCGGCGGCGCTGCTCGCCGACAAGTCGGTGGTTGCCTGGGGACGCAACGAGGAGGGCGAGCTCGCCACCGGAAGCTTCTTGCCCGAATACTCCACCGTCCCGGTGGCCATCCCCATCTCCGAGCCGGTGGCGAAGATCGCAGTGGGGTACTACCATTTCATGGCTCTGCTTGAGGACGGTCGAGTCATGGTCTGGGGCGACAACGAATACGGCCAGCTCGGCAACAACACCGAAGGGCCCGATTCACCTGACCCTGTTTTTGCCCAGGGAATCTCTACCGCCGTGGATATTGCTGCGGGTCGCGATTTTTGTGTGGCCCGATTGGCCGATGGCACAGTGATGGCCTGGGGGGACAATATCTGGGGCCAGCTAGGCAGCGGGGATGACGTTGACCACATCATTCCCGAGCCCGTCTCCATACCCTAATCGAGTCCGGCCTCGTTCTCGACGCAAATAGGCGTGTTCGTGTTGCCCAACCTCAGACAAACCTGAGCAGCTTGAGGCCAATCACCCATGATTGGGATTACATCGAGTCAAAGATCCAAGGGTAGGTGACGGTCGTCGCGCCGCCACCGGCAGGGCGCGGAAAGCGCAACCCGCGCACAATCCGCTCGACGCATGCACACACGGCTTTGCCGTTGTCGCCCAGAGTGCTCTGCGTGATCTTGACATCAATAACGACACCCTCGCCATTGATCACAAAGGTCAGGGTCACCTTGCCGCGGAGGTCGGGTTTGCGTTGCAGCTCCTTTTCATAGCAATAGCGCACCTGATTGCGTGCTTGCGCGAGCACCTTCGCAACAACTTCCTTGGAATTGCCGGCCACCACGACCTGGCCCACCCGAACTCGGTGGGAATCGGTCTTGCCGCCGAAGTTGACGCTGCCAAGACCGCCGATGTCGCCGCTACTGCCCCCGCCCCCTGGGCCGGTGCCGCGGGTGCCCAGGCCACCGGCTCCACCG
>Ga0156400_1277_pt1 | contig 11315 bp, 10 predicted proteins | sample RifOxyA3_FD_108044 | JGI IMG/M metagenome (GOLD analysis project Ga0156400, IMG submission 108044) | Deltaproteobacteria bacterium RIFOXYA12_FULL_58_15
TTTCAACGTGTTCGACGCTTCTTTTTGCGCGGCTGCTTTTTCCCCTTGGACACGTCCTGATGCGTTGGTGGCTCTTCGTCCGGTGACACAACCGGGGCGTCGGTCGCAGGTTCACGGCTCGGCACTGCCAGAGCGACACCGTCGCAGCCCGCGATACATTGGGTCAGTTGCTTTTGACAGTGGTCAAAACAGACCTCTTGGCCACCACTCGCCTCTTCAATCTGCTCGCAGAGCTCGCGACACAATTCGTACTGCTGTTGCGCCCGCTCTGGACACCTTTGTGCCGTTTCGTCCATGGGAGATTGTCGGCAGGATACGAACGGCACTCCGGCCCGTGGAGCCGGTCTGTACTCGGACACAATCGTCGCCGGCACGTATCCCACTCTTCCCTGATAATCACGAACCAGGAGTTGCTGCCCAACAGCTCCTTGCTCGAAGACCCAAACCGCTTCACCCCGCTCGAGCGTCCCAACCTCAATGGCTCCCTCTTTGACCAACCCGGCAACCATCGGGTGTGGATCATCAACAAATGCTTGGCGCATCTTGGAGCCTGCGACCAGAACGACAACCATCAGGATCACAAGGGTGAGTAGCAAAACGAACGCCGCAGCCAACCCTGATTTGACGGCAAGCGATCGTGAAAGGGCGAAGCGCCATGAACCGTGCACCCAAGCCACCAGCTCTGCGCGCGGAAAAGTCGGCATCTGCCCCTGATACACGGCCTTTGGTTTCACACCTTGCCGCCGAGACGGACGCTCGTCACTCAGAGCAACCCCGAAGTCCTCAGGTTCAGGTGAGTTGACCTGCTCGAGGTTGCCAAGGGTGTCGGGAAAATCCAAGACCGCATGGGCGGCGGGCACGACGGACCCGGCGGGCGCGGCGGGCACGGCAGGCGCGACGGACCCGGCGGGCGCGACGGACTCGGCGGATGCACCAGGCGCGGCATGCGCAGCAGGCGCAGCAGGCGTGGCATGCACAGCCGGCGTGGCATGCGCGGCGGGCGTGGCATGTGCGGCGGGCACGGCGGCAATCTTGCTCGCGGCGTTCGACTGATTGAGCATCGCCCGCAACTCGTCGGCACTGGCGACGACGGTCGCCGCGGCCGCATCCATTCCGAGGTTGAAAGCCTGTGCATCTGGAAGGAGCAGGTCACTCCGAAATCCCTCTGGACGGCTCTCGGGAAAAGCGTCAACGTCAGAGCCCGCGCCGTTTTTCGCCTTCCTTCCGGCCGCGGCCTTTGCGGCGGCCTGCGCCAAATTGGCGGGCACCGTCATGATCTGGGTGGATGCCTTACCAAAATCGGCCTTATTCGCTTGGGGACCCAACGCGGCGTTTCGCGGCCGCACCACAGTGGCAGAAAGCTCCGGGTCTTTGCCGGAGGGCAGGGCCTCAGACGCACCATCGGTGGTTACCCAAAACTCATGGCCGCACTTGCGACAGGCTATCGCTCTGCCGGTGCCTACTTCACGCTCTGGCTTCGAGTGGGTCGTGAGACATTTTGGACATTCAAAAATCACGTTGACCCCATGCTATATTCGAAACCGGCCGCAAGGCCAATCATCATTGCCACAGACACCCTCACCGCAGAGCCCACGCCCATGCCCCCCACACTGTGGCTGCGGTGGTGAGCGCCGCGATCGCTTGCCACCGGGGTCCGAGCTGTAGCCGTGGAGCCATGACGCCAAGAACAATGCCAGCCACGAAACCGGCCACGTGCGCGCGAATATTGGCTCGAGGACCAAACGCCGTAAATGCCAACAGCAGAATGGCGCCGCCGAGACTGCGCATCATACCGCGTCGCAAAATGTCGTCGTGACGGCGGTGACGTGCCGCATGCCCAGCGGCCGCCCCTAGGAGGCCAAACAAACCCCCCGAGGCCCCCACGGTCGTCAACGTGTCCACAGACATGAGGCTGACGAGAAAACCCACCATGGCGGTCACGATCCACCAAAGTAGACTCACTCCCACACCAAACCGCTCCTCCGCGGCCCAACCGAGCACCACGAAGAAGCCGGCGTTTCCCGCAGCGTGTGCGGTATCGGCGTGCAAAGTTGCGGCGGTGATGATCCGCCACCATTGACCCTCCCAGAACCAGACGCTGATCAGTGCTCCTCGCTGTTGCCACTCGCTGTGGGTTGCCGCTCCCCCGGTGACGACAAAAAAGACAACGGTGGTGATTGCCAACCCCACCCCCATGGCGAAGCCCGCCTCCAGCCACAAGGGACCACTGGAACGAGGGGGTTCCTTCTCCATCTTGCGGGCGAGCTCCTCCGCCATCATCTCAGACAACACCACACTCGCCCTGCCGACCTCGCTCGCCGGTACGTCGAGAAAGGCTATTCCAGCCTGCCCGTCCCACCTAAACGCAATGCCCTCGGCGAGCAGCACCGCCTCGCTCTGCGCCATCCACCAGGTGTCTCGCGTGCCCAGCACATTCATCTTGACCCGCCAAACCGTAACCCAATGGTGTTCCCACATTAGAACCATTGGCTTCGCCACCAATCGTGTTTATACCATCAACATTGGAGGTAACCTTGTCGACCCAACCTAGCAAGGATCTGCAGACCTTTCCCAATCCAAAACAGGAGAGGAACTATGAAGTCCAGTTTGAAACTGACGAGTTCACCTGTCTTTGCCCAATGACGGGACAACCTGATTTCGCCAATCTAAGCATCAGGTACCTACCGGATGCACTCTGCGTCGAGCTCAAGAGCCTCAAGCTCTTTTTGTGGTCTTTCCGCGACGAGGGCCATTTCCACGAGGCCGTCATCAACGAGATTCTCGATAGGCTGGTTCTGCTACTCGATCCACGCGCCATCACCGTTGAGGGTCGGTTCAATATTCGCGGCGGCATTGCCACCACTGTTGTCGCTTCTCACCACAAACCGGGTCACATTCCCGTCGAGGCAAGTCCATGAAACTCGAACGATCTGCACAGCTCTACCAACGCGCCATCGCCGTCATTCCTGGTGGTGTTAATTCTCCAGTGCGTGCATTCAACGGCGTCGGGGGCAATCCCATTTTCGTCACACGGGCCCAGGGCCCTTACATTTATGATGCGGATGGCCAGCGCTTCATCGATTATGTTGGCTCGTGGGGTCCCTTGATTCTCGGTCACGCCCCCCGGTCCGTGCTTGATGCGGTTGCCCGCGCGGCCAAAGACGGCACGAGCTTTGGTTGGGCCACGGAACGAGAGGTGGAGCTCGCTGAGCACGTCACGAAGGCTGTACCCTCCGTCGAGATGGTGCGCTTCGTCAGCTCGGGAACGGAAGCTACCATGAGCGCCCTGCGTGTCGCGCGCGGATTCACAGGCCGCGACCGGGTCGTCAAGTTCGCGGGTTGTTACCACGGACACGCAGATGCATTCCTCGCCGATGCTGGCTCGGGTGTGGCAACCCTTGGAATTCCTGGATGCGCCGGGGTTCCCGATGGTGCCGTGCGGGACTCTTTGACAGTGCCCTACAATGATCTCAACGCCGTTGAGGCGACCTTTTCTGAGCATGGAGACACCATCGCTGCGGTCATCGTCGAGCCCGTAGCCTGCAATATGGGACTCGTGCCACCGTCGCCCGAGTTCCTTCCTGGTTTGCGTTCGGTCTGTGACAAATATGGAGCCCTGTTGATCTTCGATGAGGTCATCACCGGTTTTCGGCTGGGTCTCGGCGGTGCCCAGGCGCACTTTGGAGTCACGCCGGACTTGACGACCTTCGGCAAGATCATCGGCGGAGGGCTGCCGGTGGGTGCCTACGGTGGTAGGCGGGATATCATGCGCGTGGTCGCCCCTCTCGGACCGGTGTACCAGGCTGGCACACTTTCGGGAAATCCACTTGCGATGGCCGCCGGCATCGCCACCCTGGAGTGCCTCGAGCGGCCGTCTTTCTATAGCGACCTCGACTCACGGGCGAAAACCCTGACGGATGGTTTGGATAAGGTTCTTGCCTCCCACGGAAATATCGCTCGCGTCGATCGCGTCGCCTCAATCTTCTATCTGTGGTTCAAACCCCAAAGTGATCGCCCTGCGCGGAGCTATGACGAAATCAAATCAGCAGATGCCGGCCTTTTCGTGCGTTTCTTCCACGCTCTGCTAAATCAAGGAGTGACCCTAGCCCCCAGTGCATTCGAAGTCGGCTTCGTCTCAAACGCCCACGAGCTGCAACATATCGAGGCAACCATCACCGCGGTGGACCTCGCCCTGAAATCTGTCCTCGGTTGAGCAAAGTTCATTCACATCCACACTCGGAGTAGGTGCATGCCCATATATGAATACCGTTGCGGTAACTGCGAAATCGAATTCGAGGAGCTGGTCTTTCGACGCGACGAAAAGATTGTCTGCCCCGAATGCGGTACCGGTGATGTAAAGAGGCTCTTGTCGGGTTTTGCTGTCACCGGTGAGGCGCGGCTCTCCGGTGGCGGGAGTTGTGACACGTGCAAACCCAAAACCAAAGCTTGCGGTTGCTCAGGCTGCGGCTGTCATTGACGCCCGTCGACCCCGGGTGGGTCCACGTTCAACTATTTCTTGCCAATGGTAACGCTGGGTGAGTCCGCGGCCGCTCCAGAAGTCGTGCCATCCTTTGGCGTAACTCGGCACTGCCACATGTCATTCGCCTTGACCAACCGAGCAGGCACAGAAGACGAAGTCTTGGCAAACTGTTTCTGCACGCCGTCTTTGAACCACTCGAAGTCATAGGTAATCGGATCGCTGTCGACATCGACCGACGGCTCGACGATTTCACACTCGAGTTGAGTGTTAGCCTTGGGCGTTGACGGCAGAACTCGGAGCACCGGCGACGACGGTGCGGTATTCTGCACCGTAATCTTGGCGCGCACCAACCGCCCCTCGGCTTCGCCATCCGATGGCGCAACCAAGCACTCCCAAACTTGGTCACGCTTCGTGACACTGTGGGGCACCACACTGTCGTCGCCGCCTTTGTGACTCCAGGGTTTGCCATCTAACCACCAAGTGAACCGATAACTCAGGCGGTCAAAATCGGGGTCATCGGACGGACCCTCGAGCCCACACACCAGATCGTCGACGGTTGTGGGCGCGGTTGGGGCTATTGAAATGGTTGCCGCTCCAGGAGGCGTGTTGACAATCAATACCGGTTTGGAGCGGATTGATTTCGATACGAGGGCACCATCGGACGCGGTCACTTCACACTGCCATGTCTGTCGAGTCTTTGTCATGGTGCTCGGCAACTCATGCCCCGACAGCGACAGGGGGATGGGCTGGCCATCCAAGAACCAGCGGACTTGATAGGTGAGATTGTCGCCGTCCGGGTCCGTTCCCGCAACGGGTCGTCCACACACCAATGTGTCAGTGGTTGTCGCTTTGGTCGTCGGCGTCAACTCCACCGACGGCGGCGCAGGCACGTGATTGATCACCAGGAGGTCCGCCATGCCAGCATCGCCCTCAGTCTCCCCATCAAACGCCCGAACCTCCACGCGCCATCTTTGGCCCTTGCCCGTGTCGCCGACGTCAAGTCGTGCCTTGTCCGCCTTCCAACTGCCGAGGCGGATCCCATCGCGATACCATGCGTATCGGTAACTCAGCTTGTCGCCATCCTTGTCGGTCGACGCAGTAACAACTTTCACCTCCACACTGTCTTTGGCCGTCGGTCTCACGTTGGAAAACTCAACTTTCGGAGGTGTGGGAGGCGTGTTCTCAATGGCGAAGCGCAAGGAAACAGGTTGACCGTTCTCCTTGCCATCGTTGGGCGTCACCTCAACGAGCCATTCCTGACCCTTCTTGGTATCCTTGGCATCCAAGGTGGCCGCTGTCCCGCGTGGCTTCGTTGTGTCCTTAGCGAGGTACCAACGGTAATGCAGCTGCACAACATCTGCGTCGTCGTCATGGGCGTCCACCACCACTCGAGGTTCGATCATCTCGTCAGTGCGATAGCGGTAGCGATCCAACAACACCGTGGGAGGTTGTGGTGGTGTATTGATGATTCGAGTTTCCACAAAGGACACCTTCCCCTTGGACTCACCATCGAGCGGTACGACCTCGAGACGCCACACTTGCCCGGCCCGCGTGGCCGAGCTCGGCACCTCTGTCGGGTGTGCTACCTTGGCGCCGTCGACGTACCACTGGTGCTCGTAGGCGATCGGGTCGCGATCTGCATCCGGCTCTTGTGAAACAATCCCCAATTGAAGAGTGCTCGTTGTCTTGGGAGCAATCGGCCAGATGGCTATGGCAGGAGCGGGACTTGCTGTGTTCTGCACCTTGAGCTCGGTGTCGCTCTTACCGCCAGCGACTTCATCGTCGTGAGCTGTAACCTCGACACGAACTTTCTGATGCTTGCGCAAGGTCCGTGGCGGAACGGCTGCGCTGGCTCGGGACAGGCTCAGGGGTTTGTCATCGACCCAGTATCGATAGGCATAGGTGATCGCATCACCGTCGGCATCGGGCGCCGGTTTGGTGATCTTGACACGCACGGAGTCGTCGATTTTGGGCTCGGCAGGTTCGACAACGAACTGTGCAGCCAAAGGCGGCGTGTTCAGAATCCGCACGGTCGCGTCCGTGGGCGTTCCTTCTTCTTCTCCGTCGTATGGCACGACAACGATTCGCCACACCTCTCCCTTTTTCGTCAGTGCGGCGGGAACCTTCGTCGGCTCCCCCTTCGGTTTCACCATCCGCCCGTCGTTGAGCCAAACATAGCGATAGCTGATCTTGTCACCGTCGGGATCAGTGCTAGCCTCTTTGACCCGCACTTCGAGGTCCGCGGTTGTCAGAGGAGCAGTGGGCAGCTGTTCAATCACGGGGGCAGTGGGTGCGGTATTTCTCACCTCGAGCTGGCTCGAAGTGTACAGTTGCGACAGCTTGCCTTTGTCCCCATACGCGGCAAAGTTGGCTGCGCCTTGCAGTGTGTAAGACCACTTCTGGTGCTTCTCGGTCCAGCTCGTTGCCACCTCGCGAAGATTGTCGAGCTCCGATACGTGCTTTCCGTCGCGATACCAGCGAATCAGCGTACCGCTTTCCTTTTGCCAATCTAGGTTAAAGTATTCATAGCTCGCCTTGAGCGCCTCAGTGGTTGGGGGCTTGTCAGAGACAAACCCGACCTTCTTGAAACGTGTTGGATTGGGAGCAAAGGTACCAGTGTGCTTGGCGTCGTGTCCCGGCATTGACCAACTGACGATCGCCTTCTCTGCATCGCCACTTGCGCCCATTTCGATGGCAACCACACGACCATCCTTTGTTGCAACAACAAGATCTGGGGAACCATCTGCGTCGAGGTCGCCTATGACTGGTCCCGCAACAACCTTTCCTCCTCCTGCCACTTTGGGCGTTTTTGCCTTACCACGATGGTCGTGCTGCAGAAGTGTCCCAGCCTCAGTGACAGTGAAGATCTCGGGACTGCCGTCGCGATCCATATCGCCAACGACGCTGTCTTTCTCGACCCGCTCATCCATCTTTGCAGGGAATCCGTTGATCTCCTTGCCACGGCCATCGAATGCGTAGAGGTGTTTGTCGCCGGAGCCGACAACCAAGTCGAGAACCCAGTCGCCGTTGAGGTCGGCGAGGGCAACGCCGCCATAGATTCGGTACTTGGTAGGCACGGGGAAGCCTTCCAGCAATTTCCCGTCCCGGGACAGTGCATGAATCTTGAAGTCTTGAGAACCGAACACGATGTCCGGTGCACCGTCATCATCGATGTCACCAATGGAGGGTATGCCACTGGTGCGAAAGCTCATCCCGTAAGGAAAACCTTTGCGCACCGCTCCGCGAGAGTCGATGACGTAGAGACGGGAATCACCACCGCCGACCACCATCTCGAGATCTCCGTCGCCGTCGAGATCTGTCACCGCCACACCCGACTCTGCACCTCGGCCGATTTTTGCCAATACCTTTGGGGTGACTCCGGCACCGGGAATGAGCGTGAGCTCGCCAACGTCGGTGCTAAAGATCAAATCCTGGCGCCGCGAGCCCTTCACGGGCATGCAGCTCAGTGGGCCCCGAGGGTTGCCGTTCACCTTGACTGGAAAACCACTCACCTCATCACCTAGGGCGTTCACGGCGTAGATCATGCGGCTCGAACCTCCCACGGCGATCTCGAGACGACCGTCGCCATCCAAGTCACAGAGCGCTGGGGGCCCCTTGAGTTGAATGGTCTTGTTCGACGTGGCGTCGCGGAGTCCTTTTGGGAAACCTGGCCAAAGCTTTCCGTCCCCACCGATGATTGCCACACCGTCTCCGACAATGGCCACCGCTTCATCACCATCACGGCCGTCAATGTTGGCAATGGTGAGCCCCCGGACGGGCGTCACCCGGCCGAAGTCGACGGGGTTGTCGGTCAATGGTGTGGACGCCGAGGTTGACGTTGGCAGGGACAAAATGCACGCAACGAAGAACAAGCAATGCAAGCTCGAATACATGGGCAGGTGCCTGAGAGTAAAAGTACTCATCGTGAACGATTGTGTTAAATGCCGCAAAAAAAACACGATACGTGGCTAGAGTTTCTCTGCCAAACGACGGTTAACTTCGCGAAGCCGCGAGCTGAGGACCCTGGCAATATTCACCACGACCCAAGTAAAACCGTTGCGGAAATTCTTGGCGAAGATGTGAAGATTCTCGTTGGTGAGCTCGAGGAGAGTTGTGTCGTATTTTGCCCGAACAGTGGCACTACGATATTCCTTATCGATCAGCGACATCTCGCCGAAGAACATCGGCGCATCAAGAGTCGCGATTGCGGCCAGCTCGCCATCGGGCTTTTTCCGCATAATATCGACAGAGCCCGCAGCAATGACGAACAGCGCGTCACCCACATCACCTTCGTGAAAAACGATGTCGTTTTCTTTGAAACGGCGAACACTGAATAGGTCCGCCACCATCGACAGCTCATTCGGCAATAGATTGTCGAACAGCGGCGACTCGGCCAGCATCTCTCGCTTGTTCTCGATCTCCATGCCCCCTCAAATCACCGCATAACAGTCAAACAGGCAAGTGTCACAGTTGCCATGGGCAACCATTCAACTCGCTGGGGTAAAGATGAACGGAAAGTTAACAGTCACACTTCCGCCATCGGGTTTGGGAAAACGCCAATGTCGAAGACGCGAAACGATGCAGTCGCCGACGGCATCTGAGCCCATCTTGTTAGAGGACACCGACGCGTCTTCAATGGCACCGCTCGGGCCAATGGTAAACTCAATCTCAATTCTTCCTGTTAGCGTTGGGTCGCGTTTCAACTCGCGCTCATAGCAGTCCTGCACCATGCGTTTACGCGCCCGCACCACCTTGGCAATGGCTTCCTGATCGAGTGCGCCGTCAACCTCCGGGGTTGCCGTCGCCACTGAGCCAAGCCGCGTCTCCCGTTTGCCGCCGAGACCGACTTGTCCACCTCCGCTGGTTTGCAGTCCGCCAATCGACGCCTTGTCACCTGAACCACTGCCACGGGTGGTACGAGTGCTACCAGTCGCAAGCCCAACACCCGTGATGCCGTCAAAGGCTGCGTCGAGGTCGCCGCCAACACCACCGTCCCCGAACACGTCCGCCACAGCGCCACTCGCTGCACCAATCCCTGTGGTACCCAGGATCGCCAGCATGCCCTTTCCGGCAATCGTCTGTTGAATCTTGGCTTTTCGGGCTGCCGCAACCTTGGCCTTGCCCGCTTCGTCCTTGGGTTTGTCGTCCTCGTCCTTCTTTTCCTGTTTGCGCTCACCACCTTCGCCCTTGGCTTCATCCTTGGGCTCTTTTTTCTCTTCTTTCTTGAGATCGGGGACGATGAGATCCGCCCACCGATCGTCTACGTCCTCAAGACTGAGCTTGGTCGGTCTCGGAGCGACCTGGAAATAGGCGATGATCGGCGCTTCCACAACAAATGCCGCCAAAAGTGCCGCAGTGTAAGGCCAATCAATCTTCTGCCAGATACTGCCACGAGCTGCGGCGGGTAGCTGTGGTCTTTTGGGAGCTGGAGGCGGCACAACAAATTGGAAGATGATCGTGACTTCACCGATGACAACCTTGCCACGGTGCTGATCACTCAACTCCAAACTGTAGAAGTCGCCCTTTTTCTTCAGGACCCCCTGGCTCTTCAGGGTGGCGAAATCGACGGGCTGGTTGGCCACCGACAATCGCCCGCGCATGCCTTCGGTGAGCACCAGCTCATATTGGCTGCCCTTGACAACGAACAGCTGATGCGTTTTCGGCAGCGAATTGTCCGCAATGACGAAGGTGTTTCTCGGACCGTAGCCGACACTCAAAGACTCGCGGCGTCGAAGACGCTGCTCCTCAATGACTTTGCCACTTTGGACCACACACGCACGCAGAATCTTTGGGGGCGATTGTCTTCCGCGTGAAGTGGGCGGTTCCATAGCAGTCACTGGTGACGCCGATGTCTGCACCATACCCCTACCTGCGGGCAGCCGAAACTGCGGCCAAACCCGTTAAGATTCCCGCTTGATGACAGCGAACTTGAACTTGCTAAACTGCGCCTGCCCCGCGGTGTACATCACCTGTGACAACAGACTAAACGGGACATGTCGGTCCGCAATGATCGTCACAATTTCGGTGAACTTCGCGTCCGCCCGCACTTTGGCAATGCGTTTCTGCTTGTCCACTTCCTCTTGAAGCTGTTGGAACAGCGGATCAATGAGGAAGCCGCCACTTGATCGATCCGACTCGGACACCATCCCGTTTTCCATGTCGATGACCTTCGTGTCGTCGACAAGAATATTGCTCAACGTGACCGTCACCGCCGTAGAGTCGGCTGGGTCGATCATCGACTGTGAAAACGGCAACTTCAAATCCTTCGCCTGTTTGAGCTGCACCGGACTGTCCGAGTAGCTCTTGATCAGAAACACCAAGATAATCGTCATGATGTCCATGAGCGAAGTGATAGACAATCCTCCCGGCTCCGTTAGCACCCGACGCTTGCGCTTCTTCCGGCTTCCTCCTGGAGGTGCCGCAAAGGAGCTTGGATCTGGCAGCTCATTGATTTCCTGCGGAATATCTTGCTGTGCATCACTCATTCAACTCTCCCATGCTGCCGCCAACCGGCCGCGCCCTGTATGTCGTGAACTCAGGCTCATGACATGCCGGGGCTTAGCACCACCTCATCAAAAAGCGTCCGCATCTCGCCGCCTGCATCCTTTACCTCACGACTCGCATCCATGACGTCGGTCAAAGACTCGTAGTCGGTGTCGGCCTCCGCGGCAATAATGATACGGCGTTCGTCGGGAAATGCATCTTTGATCTCGATGAGCTTTTTGGCCAGCGCCTCATTGTCGTAAATCCAGAAGGAGCGGGCCCCCGTCTCACCCTCTTTGCAATTGCCCGCAGCCTTGTTCTTGGCGCGAGGCGGCGGCACTGTGTTTGCGAA
>Ga0156400_1154_pt1 | contig 11298 bp, 8 predicted proteins | sample RifOxyA3_FD_108044 | JGI IMG/M metagenome (GOLD analysis project Ga0156400, IMG submission 108044) | Deltaproteobacteria bacterium RIFOXYA12_FULL_58_15
AAGGTATCAAGCGGATGTTCTCTGGGGAGAGCTTCTTCCTCAACAGCTTCACCGCCACCGCCCAGGGACAAGAGGTCATCGTCGCTCCGAGTCTCATTGGCGACATCGTTCACCACCAACTCACCGGGGGCACTCTTGTCGTCCAAGGTTCGAGCTGGTTGGCGTCGGGCGTTGACATCGACATCGACACGACATTCCAAGGTCTCGTCGCCGGCATGTTCAGTGGTGAGGGGCTCTTTTGGGTGAAATGCTCTGGCACCGGTGATCTGCTTCTCAACAGCTTTGGTGCGATTTACACCATCGATGTGAAAGACGGGTACACCGTAGACAGCGGCCACATCGTTGCGTTCGAGGACACACTGGAGATGAAGGTGGGCAAGGCCAGCAAGAGCCTGGTGGGAAGCATCCTCGGGGGTGAGGGCTTGGTGTGCAAGTTCACGGGGCAAGGCAAGCTCTATTGTCAAACCCACAACCCGCCGTCCTTTGGCCAGGCTCTCGGCCAAAACCTCAAACCGCGCAGCTAGGAAGCGACCATGACCCTCAATTTCGAGATCGAACAGAGACCGGACTTCGCAATCCTGGTGGCAAAACTTTCCAAGGATCAGAAGATACAAGCTGAGCCGTCGGCCATGGCGTCGATGGACCCGCACATCAAGATGAAGACCGGCATGAAGGGTGGTCTTCTCAAATCAGTAGGCAGAGCGCTCGGGGGCGAGAGCTTTTTCGTCAACACCTTCACCGCAGAGGGTGCTCCGGGAGAAGTGGTGTTTGCCCCAGGGCCCATGGGCGACATGCAGCACTACCACATCGAAGAGTCTGGGCCATCTCTGTGCTTGCAGCGCGGTTCCTATGTCGCCAACACGGAAGGTGTCGAGGTTACTGGTAAATGGGACGGCGTCAAGGGCTTCTTCAGTGGTGAGGGCATGGTGCTCCTCAAAGCCACCGGCTCTGGCGACATTTTCTTCAACACCTTTGGCGCTCTCATCGACCTCGATGTCACTGGCGATTACTATGTCGACACGGGATACATCGTCGCCTTTGAGGATACCCTGAGCTACCAAATCACCACCGTTCCGGGGCTTGGCATTGGTCAGAAGCTCAAGACCTTCTTTCTCGGTGGTGAGGGCCTCGTCTGCAAGTTCTCCGGCCAAGGCAAATTGTGGATCCAAACCCGCTGCGTCAGGCCCTTCATCAATTGGGTGCAGCCGTTCCGTCCGCACAAGAAAAGCTCGAGCTGAGCTGTTCCAAAACAGGAGGGTCGGGTGAGTCGGGAGAGTCGGTGCGCGCATGGACCCGCGCCGACAGGTGAACTATGCTCCGCGGGTCGTTTCGCAGCGGAGGCCGTCTCACATGTTACGTTTCCCTGCTCCGGCCGACGACCCCACAGTGGCCGACGGCGATGCCAGTGGCACGACGTCCAACACTGCGAAGAAACCCATTGCACCGGCACTGCCACCGCGGGCACCGCGACGTGACACTGTGCTCATCAGCCACGGAGAGGAACGCACGGACGAATTCTTCTGGCTGCGGGACATAGACGACCCTGCGGTCCGTGCCTATCTCAACGCTGAAAATGCGTATACCGCAAAGGTGCTTCGGCCTTGGACTCGGGTTACCAAGAAACTCTATGCAGAGCTGCGCGGCCGGTTCTGCGAGGACGATATGGAGGTTCCCGAGCGTCTCGGGGACTACTATTACTACTGGAAGCGGGTCTACCGGCAGCACTACCGCGTCTTCTGCCGAAAACGTGGCTCGCTTTCCGCCAAGGAGCAGGTGGTTCTCGACCTCAACGCGTTGGCGGTCCGTTCCAGCACGCCCTACCTGCGCGTCGATAGCGCCGTGATCAGTTCCGACCACAATCACCTGGCGCTCGCGGCCGATTTCGAAGGCACCGAGCGCCACGTGGTGATGCTGAAAGATTTAGCGGCCGGCACGTTTCTCGAGGAGACCCTGACCAACACCTCGACCTCCCTCGAGTGGGCCAACGACGGTGAGCATTTGTTCTACGTACGCCAGAACGACGTCGGTCAGCCACGGCAGGTCTATCGCCATCGCCTCGGGACCGACCCGGAAGCCGATGTTCTGTTGTATGACGAGCCCGACGAGAAATTCTTCGTCTCTTGCAGGAAGTCGAAGAGTGGTCGCTTCTTGTTCATCCACAGCACCAGCAATGTCAGCGCCGAGGTGCATTTCCTCGACGCCGGGGGTAGTGACATCAAACCGCGGTTGATCCGCAGGCGCGCTACCAACGTCGAATACCGGGTCGCTCACGCTGGCGCTCACTTCTACATCATCACCAATGACAATGCGCCGAGCTTTCGGTTGGTGCGCGCCGCAATCGAGGCGCCGGACCTATGGACCGATTTCGTGGCGCACCGCGCCGATTGCCTACTCGAGCATGTCGAGGAGTTTTCTGAACACCTGGTGTTGTTCGAGCGCAAGGATGGCGTACGGCGGGTGCGAATCATCGAACTCGCGGGTGGGCTGCGCCACACAGTGAAGTTCCCCGAGCCGATCTACTCCATTGTCGAGTGTCGCAACCCGCAATTCGATACCCACATGTTCCGTTTCACCTACAGCTCTCTGGTGACGCCGAGCACGGTGTTTGAGTACGACATGAAGCGGCGATTGCGGCACCTGCGCAAATTCTCAGAGGTGAAGGGTGGGTTCGACCCGACGAATTATCGCGTGCAGCGCATCTTCGCCAAAAGCCGCGATGGCTCGCGCATTCCCATCTCGTTGTTGTATCGGCAGGGTTTGCGGAAAAACGGCAAGAATCCGCTCTACCTCAGCGCCTATGGCGCTTACGGAAAGAGCGCTTCGACGACATTCTCCGCCGACCGCTTCAGCCTCGTCGACCGTGGTTTCGTCTACGCCATAGCCCACGTGCGTGGCGGCCAGGACATGGGACGGCGCTGGTACGAAGAGGGGCGGCTTCTGAACAAGAAGCAATCGTTCTATGATTATATTGACTGCACCGCGCACCTCATCGCGGAGCGTTACACCTCAGCCAAGCTGGTGGTTGCTGCGGGGGCAAGTGCCGGCGGTCTGTTGGTGGGGGCCGTGGCCAACATGCGGCCAGACCTCTACCGCTCGGTCATCGCTGACGTGCCGTTTGTGGACGTCCTCAACAGTATGGAGGATCCGTCCCTGCCGCTGACAGCCTCTGAATACGACGAATGGGGCAACCCCGCCGAACAGGCCTTCTACGACTACATCAAGAGCTACTCGCCCTATGACAACGTCACGGCGCAGGAATATCCGCACATGCTGATATTTGGAGCCTACAACGATCCGCGCGTCCCGTACTGGGAACCGGCCAAGTGGGCGGCGCGCCTGCGCGCACGCAAGACCGGCGAGCAGCTCCTTCTGCTCAAGACCACCACCGATGCCGGTCACGCTGGCAAGTCGAGTCCGTTCGCAGCGCTGCACCAGGTGGCGGTCGAGCACACCTTCATTTTCATGACCTTCGGTATCGATCCCGACTTTGACAAGTGGCTGCCGATCAGGGGGTGACGTCGTTTGCCGTGTCAGAGAAGTCGCATCCCCACTGATGACCGCCACCCTGTCCGGTGTCGCTCAGACTCACCATGAACTCAATGCAATCGTCGCTCAGCCAGTCAGCGCGCAATTGAGTGATGGTGACATGTTCCGGCATCCCGATCTTGTCGAAGGTGTACAGTGCGTCGAAATTCTTGCGCCCAATGTCCTGCAACACGATGTACTTGTTTGCTTCCAGTCTTGGGATAGGCAGCAGATTTGCACCCCAAGCGACCTCGTCGGTTGTGCCCACAGACACAGTGTCCGCAGGTTGCAGTCGAAAAGCCGTCAGGGCGTACGTACCGTCGTTGCTTAATTTGACTGTGAGCGGTTGACCGTCGACATCAGGACCGCCGTCGTCGGTGATCCCGCAGGCGGCCAGTGCGATTGTCAGCCCGAAAACAACTGCTCCGGACCTGCTTGTTTGGTTTCGCCACATCAATCCATTTCCTCGAACCTCAACGGGTTCAAAAATCGTCACAGGGAGTCCCTAGTCTGGCCCCCTCGTACGCACCCAACTCGTTGTAGATCATCGAAAGATTATCCTCGATGGGGACGAGCAACACCTTTTGCTTCACGCCCTTCTTCAGCCAGGAGCCTTTTTGCTTGCCGATAGTCAAGCGCAAATCACCCTGTCTGGTGGTGAAAATGTCACCCTCTGAGTCGTGGACGATATTTTTCAGCTCCACCGGTTTGACGTTACCCTTCTTGCCCAGAAAAACCCGAAAGACTCTCTCGTTGTCTTCCCACCGTCCGGCATCGACATAGTAATAGGTTCCGTGTTCGTCCCGACCAAGGGCGTAGGGTTTCCAGTCTAAGGGGCTCCGCTGATAGGTTGCACCCTGGAGCATGGGAAGGGCTTTGTCGGACGGTAGCACATTGAAATCGACGATCTGAGAGCCACAACGCACACTGTATTTCCCAGGCCGCACATAGCGCAGAGCGGCGTCGACTTTGTCGTGGGAACTGTCATCCAGGGTGTCCTCTTGGTTGAAGACAAAACGTGGATCGTTGAACACGTTCGCGAGTTGAACGCCCTTGTTCTTGGCACCCTCCTTGGGCTCGCTGCTCGGGGGAATGTCGGAGCTCTCATACCGCGTTGGAATCTCGCGAAAGACTTTGCCATCACCGACGAACAGAGAAACATGTTCGACTGAACCCCAGCGAGCGATGAACCGAGCGATGAATAGCCCCTTGTCGTTGGTCATGAGCTCAAAGCTTTTGAGCATGTGCTCGTTCGTGAAGTCCTCGGGACTCTTGCCCGGGGTGGAATTGACAATCTTCGATCCGAGGGCCGCCATCACGGGATCGACGGGTTCGGGTTTCTTCTGCCGTCTCGCACTTTCCGCTTTCTTCTGTTCTTCGAATTGTTCCTCGGTGCAGGGCGTCAGGCCCATATCGCTCTCGAGCCTTCGGTAGAACGCCGCCACGACGGCGGCGTTTCCATCGGGCGAGGATTTGGCCAACATTCGGGTCCTGCCGACGAGGTTGACCATCTCGACCCTAAGTCCAATTCCATCTTTCGGTTTCGTCACAAAATGGGCAGGCACATCATCCGAGTAACCCGCGTCGTATCCGAGCCCTACGAGCGCCGACCCGACAGCTCCACGCATGTCGTCGATCCAACGACAGTAGGTTCGCGGAGCAAAGAACGACTCATCTGATTCCGAGAGAGCTCCAGGACTGGCCGTTTGATTCGAGCCCGAGCTACCGGCGCAGTTGACGCAGAAGAGCAACAACGACAAGAACGATGTCTTTTTCATGGACGGAGCATAGTTCCCCACCGTGGGGGCGGTCAATCCGGACACATTTAGAGCATTTAGAGCAGGGGCGGAGCCCCTGAAGCCAAAAACCAGGGCTTGACAGTGGCTGCCAGGTCCCCAAGATTGCCGCCGTAGTTGCTAGACCTGGGCCAAGTGCCCGTTTGTGAGGGATGACCATGACCGCAGAAAAGCGCACCTTCGACACCGAGGTTCAGGAGCTCCTGAATCTCATGGTTTACTCGCTCTATTCCAACAAGGACATTTTCCTGCGTGAGCTCATCTCCAACAGCTCCGACGCTCTCGACAGGTTGCGGCTCGAGGCCCTGACGAACACCGAGTTGATGCCGAAAGAGGAGTTGCACATTCGTCTTGAGGTCGACAAGGACAAACGGACTTTGGCTGTGCATGACAACGGCATCGGTATGAGCCGCGAGGAGCTGATTCGCGACATTGGCACCATCGCCCGCTCGGGCACCCAGCACTTCGTGGCCGCCGCCAAGGCGAATGCCAGCACGGGCGAGGGCGAGGGCGAGGGCGAGGGCAAAGGCAAAGGCAAAGGCGACGGCGGCAAGTTGAGCGAGGACCTTATCGGTCAGTTTGGCGTTGGCTTTTATTCGACGTTCATGGTGTCGAAGAAGGTCACCATCATCACCCGCCGGGCCGGTGAAGAGACCGCGAGCAAATGGGAGTCGAGCGGTGATGGGACCTACACCATTGAGGAGGGAAGTCGTTCGCAGCCTGGCACAACGGTATTGCTTGAGCTCAAGGAAGCAGATGAGGAGGACGGCCTCAAGGACTATGCCGCGCCATGGGTGCTCAAGGACATTGTCAAGAAGCACTCCGATTTTGTCTCCCATCCGATTCGCATGTTGGTGGAACGGCAAGAGCCGGTGCTCGATGACAAAGGCGTGCCGGTCAAAGATGCGATTCCAAGGCTTATCAAAGAAGAACAAACCCTCAACTCGATGAAGGCGATCTGGACGCGGCCGCGCAGTGAGGTGACCGAAGACGAGTACAAAGAATTCTATCGTCACATCTCTCGGGATTGGGGAGATCCCCTTGAGACGATTTCAGCCAGTCTGGAGGGCGCTTTCAACGCGCGACTGCTGTTGTTCATCCCCGAGAAAGCCCCGTTCGATCTCTACACTCGCGATCAGGTGAGCCGGGGCCTGCAGTTGTACGTCAAGCGGGTGTTCATCAAGGACGACTGGGAGGCGCTGTTGCCCGAGTGGCTGCGCTTCGTCAAAGGCGTCATCGATTCCGAAGACCTATCCCTCAACGTCTCGCGGGAGATTCTGCAGCAGGACCGGCAGGTCAAAGCGATTCGTAAGTTCGCAACCAAGAAGATTCTCGATGCGATCCTCAAAATCAAGGACGACCGTCCCGAAGACATGAAGAAGCTCTGGAAAGAGTTCGGCGCGGTGCTCAAGGAAGGGTTGGCGGGATTCGACGACTCCAAGGATCGAATTTTGGATCTCGTTATGTGCCGGAGCACCCATGGCGACGAGCCAACCTACCTCAGTGGCTACGTCGAACGGATGAAGGAGGAGCAAAAGGGCATCTACTATCTCACCGGGCCATCTCTCGAGGCGATTCAAAGCTCACCCCATCTCGAGGCTTTCAAGGCGAAGGGCATCGAGGTGCTGTTCTTTAGCGATCCCATTGATGAGTTCTGGCTGCAAGGTTTCACTCAATTCAAAGAGAAGAGCTTCATCTCTGTGGGCAAAGGTGAGGTTGACTTTGATGCTGAGGCAGACAAGACTGAGGCCGAGAAGAAGAAGACAGAAATCGAGAAAGAACAGTTCAAGGATCTCCTGCAATGCCTACGGGCTCATCTGCAAGACGAGCTCAAGGAAGTTCGATTGTCGGCCCGCTTGACCGACAGTCCAGTCTGTCTCGTGGGAGATACTCACGACATGTCAAAGCAGATGGAGGAGATGATGCGGCGGATGGGGCGCGAGGTCCCGAAGACCAAGCGGATCCTCGAGGTCAATCCCGACCATCCGTTCATCGAGAAGTTAAGGGGTGTCTGCGAGGCTGACAAAAAGTCGACTGACCTCAAGACCTACGCCAAGCTTCTGTATGGCCAAGCGATCTTGGCCGAGGGTGGAGAGCTCCCCGATCCCAACGCCTACAGTCGCATCATTATGGAAGTGGCCAACAAGGCGGTCGAAGTTAGTTGAGAGTCGTATCAACAATTCATCTCAATCGAGTTCGTCCGAGAACTTCAGCCCATCGTTGAAATCTACTATGGTTTGGTTTCGGTAAGGTTTTCGAACGTCTCAGTTATATCCGCGAGATTTGTTCCCACCACGATCTTTGAAGTGAATGGCGTTAGAACAAAAGATGTTGTGATAGGCGTATTGTAGATGTCTCTGGCTGCGGCACCGTTTACAAAGAAAGTTTTATCTATTTTGGTATCGTTGTAGATGAGGCGTTCGGTTTCGCCAACCCCAAGCGGCGATCCATCAAAGGTTGAATTAGCATCTTGACCGGTGTCTAGCTTCCATTGGTCAAAACCAGATTTATTAACAAAAACGTCGTCTGTATTGTAATGTGCAAAATATTTATTGAAATCGAAAGCAGAAGTTGTGTTTGGTGTAAAAATAATTCTTTGATGTGAATTACTCCACCAAGCGGCATAACTCCCTATTCTTGCTGTTGCATAGAAAATATTGTTGGTTATTGTATTGGGGTCAAAGTCTCCAGCTATATGCATTAATAATGAAGAATCCGTGACCGTATTGTTATTAAAGGTCATGAATCCTCCCGGATTGAAAAAGACACCGCCACTTGTCCCTGCAACAGTATTGTTTTGGATCAGGACATTCTTGGTTGCATTATCCATGTAAAGGCCATATCCTGCAGTATACGCGCTAGATGTTCTTCCATCGTCGTTACCAATAACATTCAAAACTATGTTATTTTCCACGACCGAACCAGAGGCGCCCGTCGTATCGTCGTAATCAACCTCAGTTCCTGTGTAGGTATAAATTCCTCCACAATCATCTAAAACTTGGCACGCTCCATTCACATAATTGTATCTAACAAGAGCCGCTTGTTGACCGAAAATAATGCCAACAGAACCTGAATCAATTATGCGATTATGTGTAATTGTTAGATTTCCCAAGTAAGTGACAATTCCATGCCCCCAGCTATGAATATTAATGTTATCGGTTCTTTGATCGCCGGAAGCTCTTCTGATTATATTTTTCAGTCTTCCGGTACCGACAATTTCATTGTCGGTTACCATAGCTCCGGGATTGTTGTATAAGTAAATTGCATGATTATTTGCCTCGTGAATATAGTTATTAGAAATTATTGAATCCGACGACCACCAAAAACTGACAATTCCATCAAGACCAGGGTTCATTACGGAATTACTGTTCACAATTGCGTGATCTGAATTGTTGTCAAGGTAAATACCGAATGAAGAAGCTTGTGCTATTTCCAGATCCCTAACGGTGACATAGTTACTTGTATCAACATGCACCCCATAATCATAGACTGATCCTCTCACATCATAATTCGAAGGCGAACTTCCACTTGGAGTCCAGAAATACACAGTCTTTGTTGCTGTATCGTAATACCATTCTCCGGGGTCTGTTAAAAATTCAAGTTTATTTGTGAGAAAGAAACCTCTGCCAACCATCAATCCGCCACTACCTGAGGGTGGCGCAGTCGCTATGGTAATTGCCTGGCCATTTGAAGCGGTAACCTGTGTTTGATATATCGTGTAAGCGTTTGTTCTTCCGATGAATATTGCGTTCTTGTAGTAATCTAATCCTTGACTTGCGATTTGTGCAGAAACGAATTGTGTTGTACTGTTGACTGTTGTTATGTCGGCAAATCCGTCGGCATGATTGGCTTTTGGATAACGTGCCAATAATGCGCGCTCATCGTTGACGAACAACTGATTGATATCACTTGCCACTGTCGCCATATAGACATTCCCCGAGTGTTGTGCCCAGCCGGTAATGACTTCTGAACCAAAGATCTTGGGCTTCTCGCCTTCACCGTAGGCGCCATACGTAATGGGGTTCCCCTCGCTCCCCGATGTGCTCACCGTAATGGTCCCCGTCCACGCATCACCGCGCTTGAACAATACCGCGTCCCCCGCAGCGAGCGCCGCGGCATTCACTTGATCCAAAGTCTTCCACGCCAATGAAGAGCTCGTCCCGGCGTTGTCATCGTTCCCGCTGCTGCTGCTCGCGTAGTACACGTTGAAAGAACAAGCCCCGTCCTGTGTTACGTTCCTGCAGCAATAGCCCCCACTCACAACCTCCTCGCCGCAACCACAGGAGAACAGTACCTCCCCCAAATCGCACATTGGCACGTCGCAAGGGTGTGGCTTATGTTCACCCGCACAGCAGTGGCCATCACTCACAAGCTCTCCCCCACAAGCGCACGTCTCACTGACTGCGCCCTCGGGACAAAGGTCCGTTTTGTCTTTTACTCCGTCTTTCCCTCCTAAAATCGTGCCGTGGCAGGCGTTGACAAAGAAAATCGAAATAAAAACCGGTGAATAGATCTCTCTTGCAAAACGGTGCCAGGGTACTTTGTTTGCTTTTCTAAAGCTTCGATGGGGTTTCATAGGGTACTGGTAGGTCTTCAGGGATTGCAGGTAGCGCTCGTCGGATTCGCCATCTAAACTGTGACTGCGTGAAAACCGGCGCGCTCGAAATGCTCATCGGTGCCGATGAACGTGTCGATTCTGCGCTGTTGCATCACCTCGATGGAAACACAGTCCGTCAAGCTCAATCGCCGCTCACGAGCCTGGCGACAACGCGCTTCGCCCAGGGCGTGCAGCTGCTCGTTGACCCAGACCACCTCACAGCGGGTGATGAGTCGGTCGCGCCAGGCGGTCGTGGCCTCCCAGCCAAGCCGTGCCTGAATGAGGGCCCAGGATTCGTGGATGATGTAGTTGGTCGTGACGAGCGTCCAGTGCTCGTGCTCGGCGCGCAAGAATGCCGCTTTGGCCTGTGCGTGGTTGGCATCGGTGCTATCCAACAACGCATAGGCGCCAGAAGTGTCGACGAAGACCGAGCGCATCACCGGGCCTCGCGATTCGGGAGCATGGACTCCGACCACCATTGATCGTGGGGTTTGAGGTCCGCATCCGGTTGGGGCGCGAACTTGCCCGCGATCGAGTCCAGGCTCTCCTGTTGCGCTTCGCCACTTGCCACTACCAGCTTGATACCCTCGCGGATACAGTCGGCAATCGAGCGGCGCTGCTGCTGCGCGACTTTGCGCAACCGTTCATAGTCAGCCTCCTCCAACTGGATTTGCGTGCGCATCATGTTATCACCATACACATAGCATGCTAGTTATGCAAGGTATGCATGGTCGAAGTGGTCGAAGTCAGTTGAGAATATCGCGCCACTATTGGGCCACGGCGACGTCTGAGGATGGGATCTCGGCCTTCTGGTAGGACGTGCTTACCAGCACGCCGTCGCTCCACTTCTCGAGTTTGGCACCGCCGCCGAATTCATACCAATGAGTCCACAGCCCGTGTTTCTCGCCGTCGACAAACTGACCCTCAACGGCGGGACGACCGTTGGGGTGCCATCCCCGGGCAATACCCTGGGTCTTGCCACCTGCGAACTCCACAACCATCGCCCGCAGCCCATTTTCGTGCCACAGGGTGGCGGGTCCCTGCTCTTTGCCGTGTTGGTAGTGGGTCAGTGACAAGCGTCGGCAGAAGCTCGTGTGCTGTGGCTTGCCGTCCTTGAAGATGATCTCTTCGGCCTTCTGCCCGTCTTCATACCAGCCAATGATCCGGTCGCCCTTGCGTTCATCGCGATGAATGCGGGTTGGCTCGCCGCAGACAATCATCGCACCATGCAGCTCACCTGCAGCATAGTGCACCTCTGTCGCTTTTTTGCCGTCTTCATTCCAGGTGATGTTGCGGCCGTGCCGCTTGCCCTCCTGGAAGTTTAGTTCCTGGGCGATCTGGCCATTGTCGAACCACACCGTCTGCCTTCCATGTTGGGTG
>Ga0156400_1159_pt1 | contig 11271 bp, 7 predicted proteins | sample RifOxyA3_FD_108044 | JGI IMG/M metagenome (GOLD analysis project Ga0156400, IMG submission 108044) | Deltaproteobacteria bacterium RIFOXYA12_FULL_58_15
CGACGGGTCCCTCTCTTGTGCTGGTGATTGCAACGACTGGGATCCTAACTGGGAAGGCCTGGACAGAGATAGTGACGGGTATTCGACCTGTCAGAATGACTGTGATGATTGGGATCCGCTGCTGACGCCCAAGGACAATGACGGGGACGGTTACAGCACGTGCAACGGGGATTGTGACGACGCGGATCCCTTGGCCACCCCCGCAGATTGGGATTGGGATGGGTATTCGGGGTGCCAAGGCGACTGCGATCCTTGGAACGGATCCATCCATCCGGGAGTGGACAATGATGGCGATACTTCCAATGTCTGCGTGGATTGCAATGACAGCAATCCTGGCATCTATCCTGGTGCCACGGAGGCCTGCAACGGCGTAGACGATGACTGCAATTTGATTGTCGATGACTCAGCCATGGATGGGGACGGCGACGGCATCAATGACTGTTTCGACAACTGCCCCGGCTGGCCCTCGTCAGGACCGGCAGCGATTGAACTTATCGAATTCGAGTGGCTGGCCACCAGTTGCGGCATGCCGGCGACCTACACTTTCTACTTGAATGGGGATCTCTTGGGCACCTCCACCGACAATGATGGAAACTGCACCTGCTCGCCGGCTCAGACCCAGTGGGCGACCTTCATCTCGGGGGCAGCGGATTTGAGTGCGTGGCGTGGCGATGGAACGGATACCATTGAGTTCACTAAAACGGCCGAAGGTGATTACATCTCCTGGATGGCGGTCACGGTCGCAGACCTGGTCGATTCGACGAGAACCTGCGTCTACGACCACGCCGGAGGGCAATGCGATCAATACGATCTGTGCGCAGCCGGCTATTGTGACGAAACCACATGGTCCTTCTGTTCGTTGGATGAAAGCGCGACAGCGGCGTTGCCTCCGCCGGACAGCGATGGGGATGGTGCCGGCGACGACTGTGACTGTGAGCCTCTCAACCCGCTCAACAGCCCGTTCTTCGCCGAGGATTGCTTCGACGGTCAGGACAATGACTGTGATGGAGACGCGGACGTGCTGGACACCGATTGCCCCTAGTTCACGAATGCCGGGCCGTTAGAAAAATCAATGGTTCTCAGAAGGTGATGTCGCGGCCGGTTGGTTCGGGGAAACCACCTTTTCCGCGGACTCGACAGGGGCTCCAAGAACGCCCTCATCGTAAATCTTGATTCCGCGAATATTGTCAGAATAGTAGGCTATGACGGCGCGGCCTTGGGAATCTGCGGCGATGGCGAGATACTGTCCAGCAGGTCCTTCCGCGTCGACGTCAAAGTGTTTCCAAAGTTTCTCATGCCGCCGCAGCAGCTTGAGAGTACCGTTCCCAACTGCGCCTCGTCCCACGTCCTCGTAGGCGACGAGAACATCTCCGGCTGCGGTTTGTGTAGCGGCAAAGTTGGCGACGAACTGCAGGAGCCGTGCAGAGCGCCATTTGCCGTCGCGCTTTTCCGCGATACTCAGGTCTTGACGGAAGCTGGTGTAGATGATTCGCGGTGCGTCCCCTTCGAAGAACAGCTGACTGCGCCAACCGGGTCCCCGCTTGCCGGTGACGAACTCCGACGTGAAACCATCGGGGGTTGGGCTCGCGAGGTGTAGCTCCGTGTCTTTGAAGTTCCAGTCGACGTAGCTCACCCAGAAGCCATTGTCACGGAGAATTGGGCTGATGCGGACCGAAAAGCCGCCGGTGACGTCGGCCATAGGAGCTTTTTGCCATTCACCATCGGCAGGCTTGTAGGCGTGGATGAGCTTGGCGCTCGGGATGTAATAAAAGAGGTGGGGGACGTCGTCCTTGTCGAAACGAAGCTCCGCGCCCATGCCCACCTCGACACCCCAGGCGACCCGCTCGTCTTGCCATCTCCCTTGGTCGTCTTGCCAAGCGTACCGTAGGTATTTCTGGTCTTGGTCATAGAAGGCGATGCCCACCGCTCCTTTGCTGTCGACGTCGAGAGCCGTGTACTTGCCCACTCGGCCTTTGCTGATGATTGACGTGGTGTGCCAGTGTTGTCCCTTGCGCGTAGCGTAGCGAAGATCGGCATTGTAGACGTCGCAGTAGCTCAAGTGCGGAACGTCGTTGTTGTCGAACGCCACAGACGGCCACCATCCGGTGCGCCCCTTGGGGCCGCCGGTGTCGAGGACGGTAATGGTTCCCGTGGCTTTCTGTGGTGCCGCAACGTCAATGACCGCATCGCAGGCAAACAACAGCGGCCAGAGGGCAAACAGCGCAACGCTTGTCGCACGAAATTGCCAGGGGGTGGGTGGGAGGTTCGCGGTGTTAGAGTTCATGATGCTGCCTCGGAAGCGGAAATGACCTCCACCAGGAGTCTGTCGAGGATGACTCCGGGGGCGAGTCGGCTGGATTTGAGACTCACGTCGGCACGAGCGACAGCTGCCAGTGCATGGCAGAGTTCGTCAGAATCGTAGCGGCGCGCCTGGGCCACCAACGGCTCGACGAGAAAAGGGCGAATGCCAATTTGAGTTGCGATGTCACCGCTCTTCTGCCCCTTCTCACGCAACTCCTTGACCATCAAGAGGTGGCGGAGTTGTCTGGCGATCATGGTCAGGACCAACAGAGCGTTTTCGCCACCGCCAAGGGCGTTGCGAAGTTGCAATGATGCCCGTGACAGGTCGCGTGCGCCGATGGCGTCGGTCAGCTTGAATATGCTGTCGATGCGTGTCGGGGCGACCACCGCTTCCACGTGTTCGCTCGTGATCGTTGCATCATCGCCGGCATAGGTTGCGAGCTTCTCTAGCGCCATGTCGAGATCGCCGAGATCGCCGCCGATCAGGTCAGTGAGCAACTGCGCTGCATCATGTTCGACGGTGAGGTGGCGTTGCCGGGCTCGGCGCTCCAACCAGACGGGCAGGTCCTGTGGTCGCGGCGGCTCGAGTACGAACAAGGATGTCGCGGAGAGGAGTTTTTGTCCGAGCTTGGTGCGTTGGTCGAGCTTGTCGCCCGACAGACAGAGGACCGAGCTCGGTGAAGGACGCTCCAGATATGACAACAGTGGCAGGTGGTCTTTGGCCTTGAGCTTGTGGATATCGGCGAGGTGCACCCATCTTCTGGCCGCCATCATCGGCAGGGTGGAGGCGGCAGCCACGGCGCGTTCGACACTGCCCGGCTCTCCTGCTCTGAACTCATCTCGATTGAAGTCAGCTGCTGCAGTTAGAACCCTTCCCCTGACTGCCGTGATCGCCTCAACGAGCAACACATTCTCTGTGCTGAGCAAAGCGTAAACAGGCATGGGCTCCTGTTTCTGCAGGTGGTTTCCAAAATCCTTGCGTGCGGGCATGTCAGTTGCCCCCCCGGGAGAGTTCGCCATCAATGACGAGTTGCTGGTGTAGTGTGTGGGCGAGATCGACGGCCAGTCGCTCCAGCGCCTGTCGACGATTGGCGTCCGTCTGCAGGGTGTGGGTTTGGGCGTGCTGTGTATCCCAATCATTTGACTGCGGTGCCCTTGCAGGTAGAAAGCTGTCTCGGGAATTCGCTTGGCCGCTCCACAGCTTTTCATTATGGCGTTTGAGGTGGGCCTCCACCGTAACCGCGATGCGGTATGCGGGCACCGTGGTGCCAGTTGCCGCAACTGGACTCTTGCTGGTTTGCTCTGAGAGCACGGTGCCCGACAACACGGCGTCCGCGTGCTCTGGCGACATGACGATGTGTACGCCATCGCGCGCCAAGAGCGCGGCGAGCTCCCGAGCCACAACGCCGGAGATACCAATCGGCTCTTCTTCTGCGAAGGGAATCACGGCTATCTTCTCTGCACCAAATGGATTGTCACCGCGCACGACCCTATAACCGCACCCAGCCGCCAGCAGCAGGAGCAAGGGGGGAATCGCTCGATTGTGATTCATTACTCTGCTGCGCACGGCGACACTCCACCTGGTAATCGTAAGGGCCCCGACAAACCGGCCACCCTAGCCCACAACGTAGTTCACCAACCGGCCGGGCACAAAGACGCGCTTGCGAATGATCTTGCCCTCGAGGAATTTGGCCACGTTCTCATCCGCTTGGGCAATGGCGTCAATCGCGTCCTCGTCGGCGTCGACGGGGACTTCGAGTTGGGCTCGAAGCTTGCCATTGATTTGTACCACCAAATTCAGTGTTCTTCGCTCGAGCGCCTCGGGATCGGGCTCGGGCCAGCGGGATTGGGCAACCAGGCCCTCCCCGCCACCGAGGCTCCAAATCTCTTCGGCCAAGTGTGGCGCAAATGGGGCGAGCATTTGTGCCAGGGTGAGTAGGGCCTCACGTCGTACACCTGGGTTGAGGGCGGAGCCTTCGTGGAGCTTGCGCTCGTAGAACGTGTTGATTAGCTCCATCATTGCGGCGATTGCCGTGTTGAAATGGTTGCGCACGCCCACTTCGTGGGTGACCTTGGCGAGGGTTCGGTGCAACGCCCTGCGGATCTCGGCGTCGGCACCCTTGAGGCCCGCCATGGATTTTGGCAGCTCGGCGGTGCGAACCTCATCGCCCTGGGCTTGGGCGACGCGGAAAATCCGGGATGCGAAGCGCGACAAACCTTCGACGCTGTCTGGATTCCACTCAAGGTCTTTTTCCGGGGGAGCCGCAAACAGTACATAGAGTCGAGTTGTGTCGGCACCATAGCGTTCAATGAGGGACATCGGGTCGACGCCATTGTATTTCGACTTCGACATCTTCTCGATGGCGACGCCCAAGGGCTCGTTGCACTTGGGACAATTGCGCTCGCCCTCTGGTTTGGCGAGCATCTCAGACACAGGGAAGTATCCATGGGACGGGCAGGAAAACGCCGCGGCGTTGACCATGCCCTGGGTGATCAGTCGGGTTACGGGCTCATCAATAGAAAGCAGTCCGAGGTCGCGCATCGCTTTGGTCCAGAAGCGGAAGTAGAGCAGGTGCATGACCGCGTGTTCGGGGCCGCCGACATAGACATCTACAGGGAGCCAGCGCTTGGCTGCCTCTTGGTCGAAGGGTGCCGTGTCGAGCTCTGGTGAGAGGAAGCGGGCGAAGTACCAGGCGGAATCGACGAAGGTGTCCATGGTATCCACTTCGCGGCGTGCCGTTTTGCCGCACGTCGGACACTTGGTCTGGTAGAACGAAGGGAGCTTGCCCAATGGGGCCCCACCTTCGCCTGTGAGCTCGATGGTATCGAAGTCGGGGAGAACGACGGGTAGATCCTCTTCGGGAACTGGCACGGCACCGTGATCATCGCAGTAGATGATCGGGATCGGAGTGCCCCAATACCTCTGACGGGAAAATCCCCAATCGCGAAGGTGCCAGTTGACAGTGGCTTCGCCAAAACCGTTGGTGCTGGCAAAGGCCGACATCTTCTCGCGGGCATCTGCGGAAGTGAGCCCACTGAACTCACCAGAGTCGCGCAGGACACCATCGTCGGTAAACGCTTCGCACTGGGGTGATGGCAAATCTGTGCCGTCACTGGGATGGATGACCGGCTTGATTGGAATGTCGAACTTGCTGGCAAACTCGAAGTCCCGTTGGTCGTGGGCCGGCACGCTCATGACTGCGCCGGTGCCGTAGTCGGCGAGGACAAAGTTTGCGATCCAAACAGGGACGACTTCGCCGGTGTAAGGGTTTTTCGCCGTGGCACCGGTGAACACACCCTCTTTTGGGGCGCCCTCGGCGGTGCGCTCGATGGCATCAATGGCGCGGGTCTTTTCGACGAAAGCCTCCACAGCGCCACGTTGCTCATCAGTGGCGATCAAGTCGGTCAGCGGGTGTTCGGGGGCCAACACCACGTAGGTGCAACCAAAGATGGTGTCGACGCGGGTGGTGAACACCTCCACTTTTTTGTCACTCCCCTGTAACGGGAACTCGACGCGGGCACCGAAACTCTTGCCGATCCAATGCCGTTGTTGTGACACGATTCGTTCCGGCCAGGCGGAGAGCTTATCGAGGTCGGCGAGCAGCTCCTCCGCGTAGGATGTAATGCGAAACGCCCATTCAGGAATCGAGCGGGTGGTGACGCCCTTGTGCCCACGCCAACAGGTTGCATCGTCCAGCACCTGCTCGTTGGCAAGCACGGTGTTGCAGCCAGGGCACCAATTCACCGTGTTCTGCCGGCGGTAGACCAGATCTTTTTCCAAGAGCTTGACGAAGAACCATTGATTCCAGCGGTAGTAATCAGGTCGATAGGTTGCGATCTCGCGGGACCAATCGTAGGCCAAACCCAACCGCTCCATCTGTTCCTTCATCTGCTTGATATTTTTGGGTGTCCGAATCTGGGGAGCGATCTTCTCCTTGATGGCCTGGTTCTCCGCAGGCAAGCCGAGCGAGTCCCACCCCATGGGGTGCAGCACATCGCGTCCCTGCATCTTGTGAAAGCGAGCAAACACGTCACCAATGGTGTAGTTTCGCACGTGCCCCATGTGCAGGTTTCCCGAAGGGTAGGGGAACATCTCGAGGATGTAGAAGGGCTCGCCACTGCCGTCGCCGGCAAAGGCCTTGCTCTCCCGCCATTTTGCCTGCCAGCGCTTTTCGATGTCTTGGGGATCGTAAGAACGATGCTGGTTTGTCATGCGGCGCAAGTAACACACGCTTGTGCGGCCGGGCAAGCGGTCACTTCGCCCCCGAATCACCATCTGTGCCGTTATCTCTTCGTCGCAGCTCCTGAAATGTTTTGTGTGAGGCCGGATTTGCTGCTCGACGTACGCCAAGTACGCTTCACACAAAACATTTCGGAATTGCGCGCAAATCCTCGCTACTCCTCGACCTAACGGCACATCTGGCGATTCGGAGAGCATTTGATGGTGGATTTGGGTCGCTCGCTGTCATCAATCGGCGACGAGGTGCGCGCCCTACACTTCGATGTCGAGCATGATGAAGGCACTCAAACCTGTTTTAGGAACAACATACTCGGGGGTTGGGGTATCCGCCGCATCGTCGGCGTCGAGGAGATTGGTGCCGCCCAGCCACACCGTGCCCCAAAATGTACGGTAACCAACCCGCGCTGAGATGTCGGCAATGGAATCAGCTGTGGATGCATTTGAGGCAGCGGTAAGAGCATAGTCGCCATAGAGATCGATCCACACCTCGGCACACAGACCCCGTTGTTTGGGTGTCAGCAGGCCCACATGCGCAACGTAGGATGGAACCTCGGCGACTCGGGCACCGTCCGACTCGTCATCAGGAGCATCGATAGACGAAAACAGCGGTCCACCTCGCGCCACCAAGATGAGGCTGGAGGGTGTGTGTTCGAGATCAATGGAAGCCTCGGCACCCCAGACGCTGCGTTCGGAACCCCGTGGGTCAGGGGACAACAGGCCCGACTCCAACACCGTGAGAAAACCGCTGGTTCGCCAAGTCAATCGCCATCCACTGTTGATCTCGACGTCGCCGTACAATGAGAGATCGACGCTGTGGGCGTCGGTGGCGATTGCGGTTGTGCGAACAGCGTTTGCGGCGGTCCGGTGCCCCTGGCCGGCGTGCAAACGCGTGCCAAAGGTCTCACGCTCGTAGGCAAACCAGACTGCGGCCGATGGCAACAATGTGTCGCGAGTGTCGATGGCGTTGTCATCGTTGCGACGGATGGTCAATTGGTCGGCGCGAGCAAACGCCCCAAGAGTGAAGTTGTCGACGAGCTCGATCTCTGCGGTGCTTTGGGCGCCCAGTCGCAGCCAATCACTGTCGATGTTCCCCAACGGAGTTGTCCGTTGTCTTGATGCGGTAGCAAAATCACGCGTTCTCGCCTGGTCGAATGCTGCGTCCGCAATAAGGCTGAGTCGGGTCGGGAGTTTCCAAACGGGTTTGATGCTCAGCTCTCCTTTGGCGAAGGCGACGCGATCGCGGTCACGTTTCTCTTGTTGAGCGAAGTCGATCGTGGTTTCGTAACGCGAGAATCGATCGTCGAGATAACCGACATTCAAGCGCAGGCGGGTCGCGGTGGATGGCGTCCAGTTGAAGTCTATGGCACCACCCAACCCCATGAGTTCGCCGCCGTCCGTTTGGTTACGCAACAACACGTCAACATCGGAGCGAGGTGCCATGCCAGGGTCATCCCAGACGTCGCGATAGAATCGCAGTGTGAGTGCGATGCTGGTGTCATCGTTGAGCTTGTGGGAGACGCGCCCGAGCATCACGGCACGATCGTCGCTGACCCCCGCCTGCGCAGTTGCGTGTCGAGACTCGATTGCCAGCAGCGACTCGCCACTTTCACCGATGCTACCCGCCGCAAGGCTCAAACGGCGCGTGCCCCGATCTCCAATCAACACCTCTGCATCGACGCCGTGCAGGTGACGAGTGGAGAGCCTTACCGTGCCTGCGTGAGATCCATCAAACGGGCCAGCGTTGGTGACGTAGCTGCCGATGGCTGAAACCGGAAGAAGGTTGAGATCAGTGTAACCGACACCCCGACCCGCGAACGGCACGCCGAGGGGAGAGTCGTCGAGCACAAAGGTGAGGTCGCTGCCCGCCGGGCCGGTAGCGCCTCGCAGGATCATGGTGTCCGCTGGGCCGCCAAAGCGAGGGCGTTGGCCAAAGTTTCCATCTCGTGCGATCAGAGTGCTCAAGTCAGAGCCAACGTCGATGAGGCGATTGTGGCGGTTTGACGTACCGTCGTAGCGTTGTGGCGGCGGTGGGATTGGCTCCTGCAGGGGTAACGGCTGCTCTGTTGCAGCAGGTGTTTCCACTGGTTCCGCCGTGGTCGCGTCCCCAGAAGGTACATTTGATTCTGCGACGGGGGTCTCGGGTGGCAACGATGCCTGTGCCATTGCTGTTGCTCCGGTAGCGATAGCCAGGCCGTGCACCAAAGGAAAAGTTAAAGAAAAGAAGGGGATATGTCGTTTCATGGGAGCTCCTACAGCCGATTTAGCAGACCAAGTCGGGCGGTCCAAGCCATTATCCATTGCGGCATCGCTGGCTGATCGGGCAACTGTGCCACTTGCCTGAGGAATTGGGACAGTGCTATTGCATGGGGGCAATGTGCATGGTGCTATTCTCGGGTGAAAGGCACAGGGAGGTAGATGATTTTCGATTGGTTCTCAGGGCTTTTTTCGAACGACCTGGCGATCGATTTGGGTACATCCAACACCCTGATCTACGTCAAGGGCAAAGGGATCGTCTGCGACGAACCCTCAGTCGTTGCAGTACAAAAAGACTCCCGTGGTGGCCGAAAGATCTTGGCCGTAGGCCGTGAGGCCAAGGACATGATTGGTCGCACTCCTGGATCCGTCTCTGCCATCCGGCCCATCAAAGACGGCGTAATCGCTGACTTCGAAGTGACCGAGGCGATGCTGCGTTACTTCATCCACAAGGCGCACAATCGCCGTGCAATGGTCAAACCCCGTATCGTCATCTGCGTGCCCAACGGCATCACGGAAGTCGAGAAGCGGGCGGTGCGCGAGAGCGCCGAGAGTGCCGGAGCGCGCGAAGTCTACCTCATCGAGGAACCGATGGCGGCTGCCATTGGTGCCGAATTGCCTGTCGCCGATCCTTCCGGGAATATGATCGTGGACATCGGTGGTGGTACCACTGAGGTTGCAGTCATCTCGCTCGCAGGAATTGTGTATTCGCGCTCGATTCGTGTGGGTGGCGACAAGATGGATGAGGCGATCATTCAACACATCAAGCGTAGATACAATCTCCTCATCGGCGAGAGAACCGCTGAGGAGATAAAAATGGAGATTGGCAACGCCTATCCTCTCGATGAGCCGATGTCGATGCAGGTCAAGGGTCGCGATATGATTGCGGGTGTTCCACGCACCGTTGAGATTACCTCGGACGAGGTGCGAGAGGCGCTGGCGGAGCCGGTCACGGCAATTATTGAGACGGTAAGAATGGCACTAGAACGGACGCCACCGGAGCTTGCTGCCGACATTGTCGATAAAGGTATTGTTCTTGCTGGTGGTGGTGCGTTGCTCAAGAACCTGGCCGTACTGCTCCGCGAAGAGACCCGATTGCCTGTGATGATTGCCGACAATCCGATGTCTTGTGTGGTGCTCGGGACAGGCAAGGTTCTCGATCAACTTGAGTTGCTCAAGCTCGTAACCATTTCTACCTAAGAGCACTGCAATCAATTTCCTGAGCCGCTATAGAGACCCGTTGGTCGTTCTCATTCTCTTGGCCTTGCCGTTCGTCTTCTACGTGTCGAATAGCAAAGTTTCCAGGGACCACAATGTCTTCGACCGTATGGTCGTGTGGGTTTCCGCGCCGGTGCAATGGTTGACGGTGGCAGTGGTGGATGGCGTCTCGGGCGCTTGGAATCACTACATTCACCTGGTTGGTGTGCAGGAGCAGAATCAAGCGCTCCTCGTCGAGAACGCAAACCTCAAACTGGAGGTGTTGCGGCGAGATGAGTTCCGGCTCGAGAATGATCGCCTGCGTAACCTCATTGGGTTGCGCGAACGCGCCGCCGAGGTCAAGGCGATTGCGGCTCAGGTGATAGCAGTGTCACCAACCCCAGCGTTTCGTTCCATACGCGTCGATCGTGGCACCGATGATGGTGGGCATCTCGGTGCTGCAGTCGTTGGGCGTCACGGCTTGGTGGGACGCATCGCGGCGATCAGCGGTGGTTGGGCAGACGTCATGCTCTTGGTGGACGCCAACAGCTCCGTGGATGTGGTTGTGCAAAGGACCCGTGCGCACGCCCGCGTCCGTGGTCGTGGGGGTGACGGCAATCTCGGCATTGATGTCGAGCACCTCAGCCGCACCAACGATGTCGAGCCGGGCGATGTTCTGATGACCAGCGGCAGCGGGAGTGTATTTCCCAAGGGGCTGCGAGTCGGCACCATTGTTTCTGTGGAACGTGGACGATTTGGTCTTTATCAACGGGCTGCGGCTCTGCCCAGCGCCGACTTTGATCGGATTGAAGAAGTCATGATACTGCCGGGAGGTTGGCCGCGTGAATCAAGCTTTGAGGATGGGGCCGACCTCGAGAGCAATGGTGCCGTGCCCGAAGCGAACGGTGCCGTGCCCGAAGCGAACGGTGCCGTGCCCGAAGCGAACGGTGCCGTGCCCGAAGCGAACGGTGCCGTGCCCAAGGCCAATGCAACCGTGCTCGGGGAGGGAGTCAACCCGTGAGGCATGCGGTGTGGATTGCGCTTGGCTGGTTGGGGGTCACCTTCTGGACTTCTTTGGCGGCGCGATTGAGCTTCGGGCATTTGGTACCTGATGCGGCCGTCGTGACTGTTGTCTTCCTTGCGCTGCGGCGCGAGCCCGTGGTTGTCACTGCGACCGCTTTGGCAATTGGTTATCTGGTCGGACGCCAAGCGCTAGCCCCTGTCGGTTTGCACGAAGTTGCGTTGGTTGGTTGCGCGGTGATCGCGTATTTGGCGTCGGG
>Ga0156400_1141_pt1 | contig 11245 bp, 10 predicted proteins | sample RifOxyA3_FD_108044 | JGI IMG/M metagenome (GOLD analysis project Ga0156400, IMG submission 108044) | Deltaproteobacteria bacterium RIFOXYA12_FULL_58_15
TGATACTTGCCCGCCTGGACGAACGAGAGCCGGTGCTGCGTGAGGATTTCCAGGCAATCGCGACGCTCGAATACACTCCCACCTACGACCAGACAGAGAGACGGGTCAGAGAATACCTGGTCTCGCTGGCTTGAGCACTGGCGGGGGGATGCATGCGCCGTGATCCCTGTGAAATCTACGAGCAGAATCAGCCTCCAGAATCCCATCGAGCCATTCCTCCAGATTGAACTCACGCGGCCAGCCGCAGGATCTCCTTCAGATCCCGCTGCAGGGCCGGGCGCTGGTTATCCAGAACGTCCTGCTTCATCTGCATGATGATCCCTTTGACGATGGCGGCCTTGTTGAGCCCGCTGCTCTTCTCGAGTTGCTGGAGGCGCTCGTGCAGCTCGTCGTTGAGCCTTGCCGAGAAGCGTGCAGTCGCGCGGCCCTTGGCCTCGACCGACGCGGCGAGCGCGGGCAGCCGGTTTCGTAGGCCTGTCGTTTCCGAAACCCGCTGGAGGTAGAACCGAAACAGCACGGCCGCGCAGTCAGGGCCGAAGCCGAGCTCGTGGCACGGTGGCGGCACCGGGCGCCGCGCAGGGGCGGCGCGCCTCACCCGGCCTCACGAATCCGATCTTGGTCTTCTGCCCGAATGACGGTATGTTCGCGCCGTGGCTGGAGATAGGTGTCGCACCAAAGAAGCATCTTACAATCTCTTCGCAGATCGACTAAACCCGAGCGATGCTAGGCGTATTGCACGGTTTTTATTTGGACGGATCGCGAAGTAACATCTGGACCCGAGAGATGGTGGCGGCAGCATGCCGTCTAGGGCGTGACGTACACCTGATCTGCCAAGAGAACCATCCCGAGAAGTATGACTTCATTTCTCAAGCGTATCGCTATCCGCCCGACGGCGAACCCGTCACCTTCTGGGAAGCGCAGACGCCCTACCCTGGCAAGGTGATCCTCCACAAGCCACAACTGAGCGAAGTCCTGCCGGTATTTGTCAAAGAACACTACGCGGAGTTTTCCCGTCCGACGCCAATGCCGAAGCTGTCGGACAAAGACCTCGAAGACTACATCAACCGAAACGTTGCCGTCGTAACTCGAGTCATTCGCGCGCACGGATTGACAGCGTTGCATGCCAATCATGCCGTGCTCATGCCCACGGTGGCACAGAAGGCTCACGCCGAAACCGGCGTGCCGTATGCTGTGATGCCCCACGGCGCTGACATCGACTACGGCGTTTTGCGTGACCCTCGCATGATGGCACTCGCAGCGGACGCTCTGGCCAGTGCGGCAGCAGTGCTTTGTGTCGGTTCCCCATTGCGCCATCAGATCCTGGACGTGTTCGCTTCCGTACCCAATCTGAAACAACGCCTGGTTGAACTGCCCCTCGCGGTCGACACCACCACGTTCGCGCCCCTCGAGCCCGCGCAGCGTCATGCGGCCGTTTCGGCCATGACAGAGGATCTCAACGACTTACGTCGGGGCCGACCGTTGGGCATGGACCACACCCACGTGTTGCCCAACGCTCCACACCGGGAAAAACTCCAGGGTTACCTCGAGAGAGAGTCTGACTATTGGAGCGAGGCACCAGACGCCGGTCTTGAGGATCGCTTGGAGATGGTCAATTGGAACTCAGATGAGGTCATTGTCTTTGTGGGTCGATTGAACGCTGCCAAGGGAGTTGTCGCCATCGTGATGGCGTTCCCCGAGATCCTACGCCAAGTGCCGAATGCGCGACTGGTCATCGTCGGAAGCGGTCCTGCCCGCGAAGTCCTGGAGATCTTGGTGCACGCCCTCGCAAAGGGCCGACACGACTGGATCGAAGCCATCCTTCGCTGGGGGTCGGTGTTGGAGGACGCCCAGTGGCCGGAGGCCTGGAGCTACTGGAGCCAACTCAAACGCCAGCGCCGCGTTCAAGAGTACCTCGATTGTGCCCGACAAATGGCTGAAAGCCGCATTCTCTTCACCGGCCACCTCGCCCACAAACAGCTCAAACGCCTCTTGCCCTGTTGCAAGGTGTCGGTCTTCCCTTCCCTAATTCCAGAAACAGGTCCACAGGTTCTTCTCGAGGCGCTCGCCTGTGGAACATGGCCCATCGCCACCTACCACGCCGGGACGAGAGCCATCATCGATGCCTGCGCGGAGGTCATCGATCCCAAAGCCGCAGAAACGATGAAGCTCCGCCGCGGAGTAGAAAACGTGGTGGCAGACATCGCCCGAGCTGTCCCCGTCGGGTTAGCCAATGCAAGTCAACACCGCGCCGCCCTGCGCGAGCTTGCCGTTCAACGCTTCGACTGGCGCGCGGTCGCAGAGCGTTGGCTGGCAAGCTTGGGCCACATGTCAGATGTTCCACCCGCAACTACTGTGGAACCCAAGTCCGTACCATCGACGCCATCGGATCAACCGGAAAAAACGGAACAAACGGAACAAACAGAACAAACGGAACAAACGGATCAACCGGATCAATCGGATCAATCGGGTCGACCGGATCAAACGGATCAATCGGATCAATCGAACTGAAGAACAAACACACCACTTTAATAACAATATTATTTGCTATATGAGAACAAAAGTGTACTTATAGTAGTGTGAAATGCCATCTACAAATTCACCACGGGGGTTCGTGGCACCCCGTGGCAGAGCTCGAATCGGTTGGCGATTCGGTGGTTGAGGGCCACCGGGGGCGCGTCCATTTCACCTACGACGACGATTATGCACTGCAACACCTGGGGGCAAGGGATCATCGGGCTGCCTCGTGTTGCCTGCCCGTCGACTTCGACGTGCACACCGGCAGCCCATGGCCGGCCTTCATGCTCGACATCCTGCCCGCTGGAGCCGCTCGCAGAACATGGGTCGCGGCCTTGCGCCTCAAAAATGACGAATCCGCCGACTGGCAACTCATCTTGCGGGGTGCCAGCCATCCACCTGGCAACCTGCGAGTGTTGCCGAGCGAGCCGCCGCCATCGTCGGCGCAAGGGTTCACGCGTGCACAGGTGGGCAGCCGCGATCCGCAATTCGTCGAGTACGCCTACGAGCATCGCGCTGGCGTGGCCGGCACCAGCGGCGCACATGGAGAGTCGCCGAAGTTCTTGCTCACCGAAGCTCTGGACGGCCTGTTGCATGCCGATGGCGCTCTCGCAGATGCGCAGGCCAAGAGACATTGGTTGGTCAAGTGGCCGCGCAGCAATCGCGACAGCGACCGCCAAATCTTGCGCAACGAGTCAGCGTACTTGCATTTCGCCAACAGGATGGGATTGCGCGTTCATGCCGAGCCAGTGTTCGAGGATGACACCCTGTACGTCAAACGCTTCGATCGCCACGTCACCTCCGACGGCGTCGAGCGCTATGGACTCGAATCACTGTGCTCCCTCGCTGGCGTCGCCGCCTATGGTGCCCGCATCCCCCAGGAACGTCTGGTACAAGCACTCGCCGACTTCTCCACCAATCCTGACGCCGACATCATCGAGCTGGTGAAACGAGACATATTGAGTGTCGCACTCGGCAACACCGACAACCACGCACGCAACCAAGCCCTGCTCAAAACCACCGATGGAGCCATGCGTTTGTCCCCCCTATTCGACTTTGCCCCAATGTTCCTAGACGAGTCCGGTATTCCCCGTTGTTGCCGTTGGACCGCCGTCGAGTCGATGGGTTTCCCCTCCTGGCCCGGGGTCGTAGACATGGTCGAGCCTCTCATGGCCGACCCAGTGCCCTTACGACCCGCATTGCGGATCATGGCCGATGGCCTCAGCGACGCCCCCGAGCTGCTGCTGGAATGTGGTGCCGACTCCATGCTCGTTGAGCGTTTGCGCCGACGTATCGAAGACGTTCGCTGCAGCTTGCACGACATCGAGCCTGTCAGAAAGAGCCGCCCATGAAGCCGGCCAAAGACACTGTCACCGCCCGCCGGGACCTGTTCGCAGAAATGGAGCGCGGCGAGTTAAGCATGGTCGACACCATCCGTCGGGCCCGGCGCATCATGGGACTGAATCAAAAGAAATATGCCGCTCTGGTGGGACTCAGCCCGAGAGTGCTCATCGACTTCGAACGTGGCGCCGGCAATCCAACCTTGGATACTTTGGAAAAAATCGGCCGGCCCTTTGGCTTCGAGGTGGCGTACCGGCACCGCGCACGGCCAACCAACTGAGACAGCGGTCACCGCGGCCCGCTCTCGTACTCGCGGCACAGTGCACGTAGGATCTAATCGTCCGTTCCTCGCACAACAACCGCATCACCCTGCTCCGAGAGCTGCGTGCGATCCGAAAAATCAATCAGATGTCCAGATCGCCGCGCCTTGGTCTCTAAGTAGAAGCGATTGTGCTCGTTGGGGGGCAAGATGTGCGGCACCCGCTCGGCAATGGCCCAGTCCTGTCCCGTCCAGGCCGCGCAAACACGCGGTTGAAACAGGTCTAGTGTACGAGTTCTTCGAGCACCTCTTTGGCTATCTCTGCGACGTCGGGGTTGGGGTCGGCGAGAAGCCTTTCAATTGCCGGGCGGGCACGGGGGTCGCCGATTTGGCCGAGCAGATCGACAGTATCCCCGCGCAGGGCGGCGTCTCCGGAATCGACCAACGCCATCAGTTCAACCACAGCACTGTCGAGAGCTCGCGGGTTGATCTCCAAGACTCTCTCGGCAATCAGCAGAAGCCCCATGCGATCGGCGGTGGTACTCCCTTGCCAGGCAGTGACCAAAGGCTCTGCGCCCTTATCCCGCAATAGCGCAACGGCGGCGGACAACCGTCCCGAGGACATCAAGGAGACGAACACTTCGTTGTTGAAATCGGGCCGAAGACGACCGGCGATGTGTTTCGCCAATTCCTCGGCGGTGGGTATGCCGACGATCGACAAGCCCCCGTCCACCACGGTCAATGGCACACTGCGCACCCCCAACCGCTCGGCGATATCTTTGTGGATGCCTATGTCGATGACCTCTGTGCGCACTGCGGAATGAGCCACGGCCACCCGAATCGCTGACATCACTGCTTGGGGACAGTGTGGACAACCAGCCGCAGTCAGAACTTCGACCTTCACCGGAGCGGCCAATGCCTCGTGGTCTTCGTTTAGCTGTGTGGTTGGCTCACCGCAAGTCAACAGTTCAACACCGCGAACAAAAGGTCGCACGTAACCTGACTCCGGCACAAAGCTCCACAACAGTTGCGGTGCACCACGTCGGGAGAGACCCAAAGCGGGTGCTGCCCGGCAGAGCCCAGCATCACCCGCGACCACCGTAACCTTCGCGCCGCAGCTCTCTCTTATTTCGATTGCCAATTGCCCAAGCGGGTTATCCGCGTCACACCCACACAGCGACAACACCAGGGGATGTTCACCGTAAGCCACGCTGGACACAATTTCATTCCGAGATTCGGGGTCGAGCATTCTAGGACTCGACAGTACCTGCAAGTCCGAGGTCGGCGGCTCGCTCACGCATACCCATGATCACGTCGGTAATGAGGTCGCCCAGCTCGACTCCCATCATGGCCGCACCCTTCTCGATCAGTGCGCGGTCGACGCCAGCGGCGAAGTGCTTGTCCTTCCACTTGTTCTTGACGCTTTTTGCCTTCATGTCGAGAACCGACTTCGACGGTCGCACCAAGGCTGTGGCCGCAACCAGGCCGCAGAGCTCATCGACGGCGTAGAGCGTCTTCTCCAACGTGGTCTTGGGCTCCACGTCTGAGCACAAACCCCAGCCATGTGACACCACCGCGCGGATCCATTCCGGCGGCCACCGGTGCTCGACGAGGATCTCCTCTGTCTTTTTGCAGTGCGCGTTCGGGAATTTCTCGTAGTCGAGGTCGTGAATTAGGCCGATGACGCCCCAAACCTCCTCGTCCTCGCCCTGCTTGCGCGCCAAATAGCGCATCACCGCCTCTACCCCGAGGGCGTGACGCCGTGCCCGATCGGTTTCGTTGTACTTGGTCAACAGAGTCCACGCCTGTTCACGGGTCGGCACATTATCTGCCATGGCTGTCCTTTCCGAGGAGGAATCATCCCAAAAGGGGACTATAGTGTTAGCCGGCCCGACATCAAACCATGGACATCGCTTCTCTCATCACTCTCTTAATCTTCGCTGGTAGCGAACTGCCGCACGATGACATCGCCCAACTCTTGCCCGAGGTGTCCCCCATCACCGACCATCCCGTTACGTCCATAAGTGCGGCGCAGCACCACAAGGCCCTCGCAGCCCATCCAGACAACGGCAAGTCCTATTGGCTTCAACCGCTACGCGGCGAACCCTTGGCGCCTCGCTGGGTATTCTTCATTCCCCAATATCATCGTGACGATACCGTCCCAGTTGCCTGGACCACACTTGGACGCGAGATTCGCGAGGTGCAAGAACGGATCGATGGGTTGATTCAACGACTCGCCGTCGTTCACGGAACACTCTGCCTCGGCAGTGAGGGGAACATCCGCGACGTGATCCCCTACTCCAGTGAGCTGCGCCAACTTGCCGATTGGCGCGGTGAGCTCATGCGGGGCAAGCGCGCCGTTCTGTTGGCCTTGGCCGGTGATTCCCGACGTGCGCAGTCCGACCTCGACACCATCACCCGAGTGCTCGACACCACCATGCGCGAGACCGCTATCTATTATGATGGTGTCGGCGCTGCCCAAAACCGCCTCAAGGGCCGCATCGAACTCGACCGGTTTGGCATTGAGGACCCTGATTCCAATCAGGAGGCCCTCGCGCTCCTGCGGCAGTTACGGGAGATTGAGCGCGAGCTCGCCACCCTCGACCCCGGATCCCAACCAGATGAAGTCGGCGTTCTCGGCCAGATGTGGCTTGACGAATACCCAACCTACGAGGCCCAAACCCTCATTCCATTGCAGCAATCCCTTGAGCGCTTGGACACTTTGCGTCTGCAGCTGCGCAGTGAGGAATCCGCGGACGCCGCGGACGCAGTGGTGCAATTCAGCACCCGAGCTCGCCGCATCATAGACGGCCTCATCCGGCCCGACGAGGTGGCCACCAACATCGCGTATTATCGCGAGCTGGATCGCATCGTCCATGTTGGCGACTCTGAAAATCAGGCGCGTCAACTCACCAAAGCCCAACAGCGGCGACGCAAGCACCTCACAAAAATGGAGCAACAGGTATCATCCAAGTTCGCGAGGGTGTCGCAGACTCATCGCGAACGGGTGGCTGCCAACAAGGTGATCGAACGCATGATTGCGAAGAATTATCAGAGTTGCATCGTCGTCATGGGCGCAGGTCATCAGGAAGGACTGCCCAAGGCCCTCGCCGCTGCAGCCAAGGCGAAGAAAATCGGTCCCTTTGCGACAATCGTCCTCACCCCATTCGGTTTTTGACGCCAGCCAAAGGGCGATCAACGATGGCCTCAGGGACTCAACAGGATTGGCACAGTGAGGATCTGCTCTCTGATCACAGTCACTTCAGAGCTGCCATTGTATGACAACCCGGTGGCATCGGTGAAGGTCACCGAAATCAGATAGCCGCCATCGGGCAAGGTACCCGAGTAGGCAGCATTGTCGATGGCAAACTGACGCGACGCGGGAGCGTCGGCCCGTGCATTGCGCGCCTGGGCGATGACCACGGTCCCCAATGGAATGGAGGTCGAATCGATGGTGGTGAGCCCACCGACAATGCCCCCCGCAGGGAAGACTGGAATGAGCAAGTCGACAATGGCTTCTCCAGGATCCACGGTGCGAACCAGCTCCCCCCACAGGCTCGGGGTCTTTGTGCCCCCGTCGCTGAACACCGCCTCTACCTCAAAGCGAAGGTTTGAGCCGGCAAAGATCTCAAGCTCCACGCTGTCAGCAGTATCCACGAGCATCTGTTCCTGCTCTAGGATTCCGTCCTCGGCGAACACACGCACGAAAATGGTGTCCACCGTTTGTCCCGACTGCCGCCAGATCGCCGACAAATCGATGCGAACCCGCGAGTCCCCGCTGCCACCACAGGCCAACAAGCTTGCGGTCAACACGGCACCGAAAATGGCTTTGGTATAGGTTCTCATTGCCGCACCTCCACCCGCACTCGCACCCGGGCCATGGTTGCGGAGTCGAAGAACTCGAGCGCCGGCCCGCCATCCGCAGAATTCCTGTTGCCTCCATCGACCACATCTTCAAAGACCGAGTCGCCAGTGCCAGGCTCGTCCCCTTCGGCTCGTTGCTGCCCTTCCTCCCGCAGGTGTGCGTCGGTGCTGTCCCGATCGCCATTCTCCGATTTTTTGCGGGTAGCAGCGAGACGAGCCACGGCTTTCTCTGTGTCGAGTTGTTGCTCGGGTCGCACCCCCTCACGAAGGTTGGCGATCTCCTCCTCCGAGGTTGTCTTCAGATTGATGTCGGAGTTGCCGATGTTGCCGCTCTCTCGTGCACCGAGCGTCTCTTGGGTTCCGTCGGCATCAACCTCAACCTCGCCCTCGATCACTGTGAGTTGGGAGGCACCATCAGCAGCGACGTCGAACACCAACTCTGTTCCGCGCACACCAGCGACGGCATTGGCGGTCTCCACCTGGTAGGTGGCATCGGGGTGCACCGCTTCGGTGACAAAGGCCCAGAGCTTGCCCACCAAGATTTTCAGCTTGGCCTTGCGTCGTTTGTCCTTCGGTTGAACGCTGTAACTGGCAATTTCGAATCTGCTGTTGCCCGCCAGAGCCAAAACGCTCTTGTCGCGCATCAACAGTCGGACGTTGCTCGCCTCTTGGGTCTCGATGATGTCCCCTTCCTCGACATAGTCGCCCCGGGCCAGGGCCATCATCGAGGCGTCGCTGCGCTGAACCGCGACCGCACCACTGAGAGCGACCACACGTCCCACCGGCTCGGCAGACAATCCCGCGGATGCTGCTGCCTGGGCGGCAAGGAGGGCATTCGGCATAGCACAAACAAGCACCAAGATGGAAAGATTGCGGATTACCATTGTGCCATCACTCCTAGCTGCATGAGCAGGCGATTGTAGTCGTACTCGTGGTTCGAAAGATTCTTCACCCAAACCACGGAGGCGAAGGCCGCCAGGTGCTCGTGCAGTACCCGACTGCAGTGTAGCGAAGCGGTAAATCGGTTGTCCATCCTACTGTCCCCATCGGACATGCTCTCGGGGAATCGCCGCAGGGCATAGTTGACACCTAGGCGGGCTTGCCATGGCAAAGGTCGCCAGCGCAGGTGGACCCCCAATTCCAGGCCATATTCATCTTGGTTCTTGCCGTCGGTACTCGCTCCCTCAAAGGAAATCTGACTGCTGACACCCAGTTGGCCTCTTTGCCAATCCAAGGAACCGCCCGCGGAATATCGCGTTCCATCCCGATCGTCGCGGTCCCCTTCAGGATTGAACGCACCGTCTGAGATGCTGGCAAAGTCGCGATAACCGCCGCGACCGAAAACCGCCAGCTGCACGCTGTTCGTGGGATAACGCAGCTCAAAGTCACCAAATAGGTCACGCATGAACTGAGTCTGGAAAGAATCGATGGTGACTTCGTTGCCGGACACCTGGGCAGTCAAGATCACGGGTCCCAGAACCCTGCGCAAACGCGCCAAAGCCGCCGCCGATGCAACATCAAAGGTTGCAAAATCTTCCCGGTTGTTGAGATGTGGGGCGTACTTGAAAACGCCATTGACGGTGAGCTCCGTGTCGCCCCGCACCGGTACCAACGTCAGACCGCCCTGAGTCGCAAGGCGAACGCCGACGCCTTCCTCGCCGGCCAACGCGTCAGGTGCCACCGTGACGTTGGTATCCGTCTCGACGCCAACCTGCAGGTTCGCAGCATACCAATGGGTGGGCGTTTGGGTCCCTGCCTGAACAAGGAAATCTCGCAATCGGGTCGCCTCGCCAAGGTCCGGTGAGTGCACCATCATCGCATCGAGCTGCTCCCGCGCCGCCAGTCGCTCACCCTGGCGCACCAGGACATGAGCGCGCAGGACCCGGGCGTCGTCATTCTTTGGCTCAATGCCCATGAAGCTCTCGACATCATCATCAAATTGGTTGCTCCCCTGTTCGAGGGCGAGCCGCGCCAAATCGAAGGCGATCATCGGATCGTCGGGAACGAGCTTGATGGCAGCGCGCAGAAGCTCGAAAGCCCGCTCTATTTCGCCATCGAGCTCGTGATCGAGTGCGGCAGCATGCATGACCATCGGCGCGTCCAAGGGAACTTCCCACTCGGCATCTGCAGAAACCGCGAGGCAACAAAGAAGCACGGTCGGCAACATGACGTCACCATATCGAAAGGTGGCAAACTAGACCACAGTCGAGGGTGCTTACCCGAAATGGGGGGTCCCCTGCCGTCCTGGTGATGCCGGTCTGCACAACAAGAGGCGGACTGTATCCCATCGGCAAGCTTCAATCTACGGAACGCATCCCGCAACGACCGCCTTGATGAAGCCAATCGCCACTGCTACGTTGCGGGCACGAGTGGGTGCTGTTCGCCGACCCGCGGGAAGTAGATGGAGGCGTGAAATGGCAAGATCCGCGTTGTTGATCAACCGTCACCGTTGTGCTCTCCTCGTCTTCGGTTTCGTCTGGGCCGTGCCTTTCGTCGTATCCGCACAGGTGCCGAGCGGTCCGCACGTCAGCTCCACCCGCCTGCCGATCAGCGTCTACTACCTTGGCTCGGCGACCGAAACGGTCGCCAACCGCGGCCTGGGGTACGCGGAGGCGGCGTGGGACGCCGAGATTACCAACATGGGCTTCCCCGAGCCGCTCGTGAGCCAAGAGGACGGCTCGACGGTGCCCGGGCTCCTCATCGTGCTCGATCCGAGTTCAAACACCAACCGCATCGAGGCCACCGCCGGACCGACCGGATCCAACGCCTGCGCCTCGAAGGTCGTCATCCCCACCACCAGTCCGAACAGCTTCTTCGAAATGTTCGTCTCCTACGGCCTGGCAGTCGCAGCCGAGAACGCCGCGAACTGTCACGAGAGCGCTTTCGCCTTCCAGCCGTCAGCGGTCGCCGTCACGGTCGTGCGCTGGCCGACCGAGAGTACCTTCATGCAAAAAGCGTTGCCCACCTTCCAAGCGCACCCGAACCTCGGCGTCAATTGCATGTTCACGGACCCCGATCGCTACTTCTACGGGGCCGGCTCGGCCCTGTTAATGCTCTTTCTCGACCAGGCCTACGGCCAGGGCGACGGCAGCCTGCTGGCCGACATCTGGCAGGCAGCGGCAGCTGACACGAGCCAAACCCCGAACTTCCTCACCGCCCTCACCTCGCCGTTGGCCGGAACGACACTGGACGACGCCTTTGTCGAGTTCGCGCGCTGGCGCTATTTCGTGGGTGCAAACGATGACGGTGAGCACTTCCTCCATGGCG
>Ga0156400_1112_pt1 | contig 11232 bp, 8 predicted proteins | sample RifOxyA3_FD_108044 | JGI IMG/M metagenome (GOLD analysis project Ga0156400, IMG submission 108044) | Deltaproteobacteria bacterium RIFOXYA12_FULL_58_15
TGGCACACGAGATCAATAACCCGCTTGGTGTGATCCTCGGCTTCGCCCAAGGAATGGAGCGCCGCGTCCCCGAAGGCGATCCGCTACGTCTTCCCGTTTCGTCCATCGCGCGCGAAGCGATCCGTTGCAAGAACCTCGTTCAGGAACTGCTGACCTTCTCGCGCACGACGAAGAAGGCCACCGAGCCCGTGGATCTCAACACCGTGGTTCGTTCGGTCGCAGGGCTTTTGGAAAGCCGCGCGAAAACGCAAGGCATTCGTGTGCTTCAAGAGTTGGCTGACGGCCTGCCCGTGATCATCGCGAACAACACCCAAGTGCAACAGGTACTCGTGAATCTCGCCAATAACGCCATGGATGCTATGCCTGCCGAGGGACTGCTCACGCTGCGCACACATCAGGACGGTCATAGGGCCGTGATCATGGAGGTCGTCGATACGGGCACCGGGATCCCCGAGGAGATCCGTTCGCGGGTTTTTGACCCCTTCTTCACAACAAAAGAGGTCGGAAAAGGCACGGGCCTCGGCCTGAGTCTCATACACGAAATCGTTTTCCAGCACGGGGGCTCCATTGATGTTCAGAGCGAGGTCGGCAAGGGGACGACGATGTGTGTCCGGTTTCTCGCTGCCGCAGTGGGCCAACCATGACCGAGCAGGCAAGTACAGGCATCAAGAGCATTCTGCTCGCGGACGACGAGCAGGGCTTCCGCGATCTATTCCATTTCATCTTTGAGCCACTCGGATACGAGGTCGTTACTGTGAGGGATGGCCAAGAAGCTTTGGATGCTGTTCGTGGAAGGCACTTTGATCTGGTCATTCTTGACGTCCACATGCCACGGATGGGCGGACCCGAAGCTCTTTCTGCCTTGCGTGAGATCCGCCCGGACCAGCGAATCATCATTGTGAGCAGCCGCTTTGACCCAACGGCGAGCTTCGAGATCGAGGCAGTGCGGACAGGGGTTTCGGACTGTTTGTTCAAACCGATGGAGATCGATGAACTCATCGCGGCCGTCGAGAAGGCTCTCCGTCAATAGAGGGTGCGCCATGGACACAAAAGCGACCGTGCTGGTCATCGACGACGAACCTGGAATGCGGGACATGCTCGCGTGGGAGCTGACCCAGGAAGGCTTTGATGTTGCGACCGCCGAAAGCGGGATGGCTGCCGTCGAGGCCATGAAGAAACGCAAGTTCGATCTCGCAGTGACGGACCTCAAGATGCCCGGCATGGACGGTGTGGCAACCATCGAGGCATTGCGGGCTCTCGATCCTGACATCGAAGTCATTGTCGGGACGGGCTATGCGTCCGTGGAGACTGCAATCGCCTGCATGAAGGGAGGAGCCTACGACTACATTCAAAAGCCGTATGACCTGAATGAATTGAGACTCCTGTTGGAACGCGCTATGGAGAAGAGTCATCTTCAAGGCGTCGTGGCACTCTACGAAGCCAGCAGGGTACTGCTCGCGACCCTGAACCATCCCAATCTCGTGCAACTGGTGCTCAGCCTGGCCCAGAAGGTCCTTCGAGCTGACGACACGGCCCTGCTCTTGTCGGAATCGGATACGACCCGTTGTGTGGTGCATGGACTGACCGGCGATACGGCCGACGTGGAGGCCTGGGTTTCAGATTTGACTCGGGACACTTTGCATGGAGGTACCCCCCTTTGTGTGCCTTCTTCGGCCATGCCTGAAATCCCGGCGGCGTTGGTCGAGAGAGGATATGTTTCTGCCTTGATCTATCCGCTTACGGCCCGTCGTCGGGCATTGGGCTCCCTCGTTGTTTTCCGCCGGACAGGGTCTGTCGCTTTTGTTCTATCAGAGCTCCAGAAGGGAATGGTGTTTGCGCATCAGATCGCTCTCTCTCTCGACAACGCCCGTTTGTACGACGAGTTGGAGGCGAAGATCGGTGAGCTTGTCGCCACCCGTGAGCAACTCGTGCAAGCCGAGAAGATGGGACTGGCCGGACGGCTGGCCGAAGTGGTGTCGCACGAGATCAACAACCCGCTCGCGGCGGTCCGCGGGAGCCTGGAGGCGCTGCGCGACTACTCCACGACCGTCGGTGCTTTGTGGCTCGCAACCAAATCGGCTGCCCTCTACCTGCAAGAGCAATCGTGTCCCATCGCCGGTGAGCACGCACGAGGTCTTCTCTCCATTGTCGGAACCCGTGGGCACACGGAAGGCATGGTTCACGATATCGCAGAGGTTATTGATGACACTCTGGACGGCGTGGAACGAATCGCAGATCTGGTTTCTGGCTTTTCTCGCTTGGCCAAGACGAGTGGGGTCGCCCCGTCTGAGGTAATCGATGTCAACGACCTCGTCAAAGAGTGCCTTCGAGCCCCCCCGACTGAATCGGAGCACCCTATCCGCACAACGTTTTGTGCCAACCCTCAACAGTGCCGCACGGTTGCGTGCCGAGAGGATGTCAAGAATGCATTGCTCAATGTATTGGACTACCTGCGCACGGTCGGGCCAGGCCGTGGCACACCGGCAGCAGGCATTTCCCTTTGTGTGAGCGTCCAAGAGGGACGGCCCTGCGTTCTGATCTCAGACGAGTCTCTCGTGATACCCATTGACGAACGGAGAAGGATCTTTGATCCCCACGTTGAGATAGATACGCGGCGCGGTCGGACCATGCGCATGAATATCAGTCTGGCACTCGCCCAACAGATGCTCGCCTGCAGTGGCGCTGAGATCTCTGTCGATACGCAAAACGACGAGGGTGTCCATTTCCGGATCCGTTTTCCTGCGGAAGAACGGTTGGAGTGACTCATGGGCGCCTCTTTCCTAGTCGCAGACGACGAGCCGGGCATTCGAGACATACTCAAGTGGGAGCTCGAAAGCCTGGGGCATGAGGTCGTGCTCGTCTGTGATGGTTCGGCCGCAGTGGCTCGAGTTCAGAAGTCCGAATTCGATGTTGTCATCTCCGACGTTCGCATGCCTGGTCTCGGTGGCATCGACGTGCTCAAAGCGACAAAGGAGGTTGCGCCCGATACCGAGGTCATCATCGTCACGGGCTTCGCGGATTTGGATGCTGCGGTAGAGTGTGTGCGCGGAGGGGCATTTGATCTAGTCCAGAAGCCCTTCGATGTGAACGGCCTGCTCTCCATCATTTCACGAGCACTGGAGCACCGGCACCTGCGCGCAACCCATGTGCTATACGAAACCAGTCAGGCGATTCTTGCAAACCAAGAACCTCAACGATTGCCGCAACTCGTGGTCGACATGGCAATGAAGGTTATGGTTGCCGACGATGTCTCGCTCATGATTCCTGATGCGAGTAATCGGTTGCATGTGGCGTACTCCAACGGCTTGTCGTCCTCGGTTCGCGCGGAAGTGCAGATCCCATTGGGGGAGCGAGTGGCGGGTCGAGTCGCGGTCGACCGCAAACCAGTGTTGATTCCCAACGGTTTGGACAGCGACTCGACCTTCCATGACGTCCCCAGCTACAGACGAGTTCGTTCCAGCATTGTGTATCCACTGGTGGCTGGTGACCGCTTGGTGGGGGTTCTCAACATCAACCGAACAGTGAACCTGCGTCCGTTCCGGCAACAGGATCTGGAGCGTGCGGCGACAGTCGCTTCTCAGGCCCTACTCGCGCTGGAAAACGGGCGTCTCATCGGCCAAATGGTGGCGTCGGAAAGACTGGCTTCCGTTGGACAGCTCGCGGCCGGTGTGGCCCACGAGATCAACAACCCGGTGACCTATGTTCTTGCCAACCACGACTATCTTGGTGAGAAGGTAGACACACTGTTGCGAATGGGGGCGCTCATTGACCAAGGCGCAGACATTACGATGTTGCGCGAGAATTGGGAGCGTGCGGGAGGTCAGACGTTTCTCGCCGACTTTCGTCAGGTCCTCGGTGAAGCCGAAGACGGAGCTACAAGGATCCGAGATATCGTGCGCGATCTCCGGGCACTTGGGCGACGCAATGACGACAAGCATGTGCCTGTTGATTTGAACGAGGCGGTTCGTTCTGCGCTCCGTATCGCGGGTGCCGAGCTCCGGTCGCGATCAAATGTTGTAACGAGGCTTGGCGATGGCGTTCAGGTGATTGGTAGCGCAGGCTGCTTGTCCCAGGTGTTCATCAACCTGTTGGTGAATGCAAGCCAGGCGGTGGGCAGCCAATCAGGTGGGAAGCGCGATATCGTGGTAACGACCGGCCGAGAGGGCGACCGAGTGATCGCCAGTGTGAGCGACACGGGCCCGGGGATTCTGCCCGAGAATCTTCCCCGCATCTTCGAGGCCTTCTTCACGACCAAAGATCCAACTGCTGGAACTGGCCTTGGGCTGTGGATTAGCCACGAGATTATTCGCAACCACGGTGGCGAAATGCACGTCGGGTCACCGCCGGGAGGTGGTGCAACGTTCACTGTCGTATTGCCGACGCCGGGTGGCTCTCTGGCAACATTGGCCGGCAGGTGAAGACATCGGCGCGGCGGTCGCTGCAGCCAGCCATGGATCGTGCCGTGCGATGGGTGCTCATCGAGCAATTTCGCCAACCTGTTCGGTCGAACGTCCTCGGGATGCTGTCCTCCGCCAACCGAAATATTTCTTGCTGACAATCCGTCTGGGATCGGCACGCAATGTCCAAGAGCGTGCGCTCTGCGGGAATGAGGATGCGGGAGTTGTAGAGCCATTGGCGTGCGTCTCGAACAGTTCGATCGGCAAGGTACTCCTTGCCGTCGTCCGCAGTTGTGTCAGCAATACGCGTCTTCGCCGCTCGTTCTGCGGATGAAAGGCAGCAACCTGGACTGCCCACTGTTGGTGCTCGAAGCGGGTGCGTAGGATCGAGCGCATCGAGGGTTTGCACCCCAACTGCCCCGTCTTGAAAAAGGCGGTTTCCGGCCGGGCCTCTCGTCCTAGTCCTCACGCAGAGCGGCTGCCTCTTGTGGGGTTCGCTCACGCATGGACAACGCGCCCGAGATACACTTTTTGACGCAGATGCTGCAGCCGACACAAAGCTCGGGGTTGGTGGTCGGGTGGTTGTTCTTGTCCAAGGACACCGCCAGGTACGAGCAGCGGGTGCAATTGCCACAGCTCACACATAGGTCATGGTTCGACACCGAGATCTTCTTGGTTGCCGGCAGATCCATGAAATCGGTGACCGGGTTTGGCAGAGCGATACCAATGAGGTCTTTGACCGAGGCGATATTGCGCGCCTTCATTAGATGGCTGAGGCCGCTGTTCAACTCATCGATGATGCCGTAGCCATACTTCATGCAGACGGTACAAAACTGTACGGTCTCGGCACCAAGGGCGAGAAAGTCGGCGGCAGCCTTGTAGTCCATGGGACCACCGTTGCCGGAGACAGTGACGCCGAGTCCACTGACCTTGGCGAGGGTCATGTTGCTGATGGGGGTGACGCCTGCGCCGCTCATGCCAACGATGACCCCTTCTTCCCATTGCTTGCCACTCTTGGGGCGAAATCCTAAAGACGGGAAGGTGTTGGCCAAGGTCACGCCCGCCTTGTGCTTGGGATAGCGATCCAACAGCTCCTTGATGGCCAAGACGATGCTGGCCACTGAAGTGACCGCAGCCGTGAGCTTGAACAATTTGGGGATGTTGGGGTCGCCGGCCTTGAGCACCCACTCGATGATTTTCACTGTGAGTGCGGCGTTCTGCGACACGATGTCGCCCTCAGTGCCGTCACCCCCCTGGGGGCAAGAGAGACTGTACTCGTTGCACATGGAGCCCGCGCTCTCGAGCTTCGTGGTGTTGCTCTGCCACACTTTGGCGTCTGCCTCGTCGTTACCTGAGACCGGGCCGCCGGTGGATGCTGCAACCAAGCGGTCGGGGAACTCCTCGGCGAGCTTTTCAATTTCGTGGCACACCCGATCTAGGGGATGCCCCGAGACATTGTCGCAGTTGGCCCAGGTGCTGGGGCTAAAGGAGAACATGTACTCGCTGGGGATATGAATCGGCACATTGTCGAATGCTGTTTTCATGATGCCGCCAGCCCAACCGGCCTCGAAGGCCCGGCGCATTTGCGCATAGCCATCGGTCGGTGGTGCCGCTGACAGCAGAAACGGCCCAGGCAGAGTTTTGCCAAAGAAATGGGTGTCTAGTGACACTGGGAAGCGTTGGAACCCGGGCACGGTGACGGTGCTCTTGTTCTTCGCTTTGGGCTTGAAAGATTCGCCTTGGAGCTCTGCATGGGCCGCCCAGGCGGCGTTCTTGCCGGAAGCCACAGCTTGAACCACAGTGGAGGGACCCAGGTCGCAGTCCCCAGCGACCAAGGTCTTGCCATTGGCTTTGATTGACGGCCGGTGGCCGATGGCGATGATCACGTGCCGGATGTCGCTGCGTTTTTGCTCGCTGCCCGGAATATCGGAGCAGGCACCAAGATCAAAGGGTTCGGCGGGGCCTGTGGCCTTGTCTAGAGACGTTCGTTCCTTGGGATAGGTGATGCGCAGGGTGTCGATTCCCGTGACGCCCTTGTCTGACGCTTCGATCTTGGTGAGACGGGTCCGACCATTGACGTGGATGCCATACTCGATGAGGTCATGCCGCTCTCGCTGCGCGAGCGGCATCTCTGCAAGTTTCTCGAGGGCAAACATCTCCACCCGCTCGGCACCGCGGACTCTCGCGGTGACAGCGCAGTCACAGGCCACTGCACCGCCGCCGACCACGGCCACGGCCCCCTTGAAGTCGAAGTTTTCCGGGTGAGAGAGGAAGTCCCAGCCGAACACCGCCGCTTGTTCACCAGCGATACCCAGGTGAATGGGTTCCGTGACACCCACGGTGACAATGACGCGATCGAAGCCTTTGAGAGTGCTCGGGTCGTCTATGGCGCGCCGTGTGTGCAGGGTGATTCGCTTGGAGTCGAGCAGCATCTTCACATCGGCTTCGAGGACCTCAGGGGGCAGGCGATGGGGAGGGATGAGGTTGCAGGCACCACCGGCTTTGTCGGTACGCTCGAAGATTTTCACCGTATGCCCGAGACGGGAGAGGGTGAACGCCGCTGCGAGGCCGGCGGGGCCGGCACCGATGACCGCGAACTTTTTGCCGCTCTCGGCTGTGGGCTCTTTGATGTCCGGGGGTAATCCGAGCTCGCGGGCGCGGCGTACCAACGTCTCTTGGACGTCTGGGATCTGAACCGCACGGTCAAAGTTCAATCTTGAGCACGCGGCCATGCAGTGGAACTCTGGGCAGACCGCACCACACACGCCACCCATGGGGTTGTGGCTGAGAATTTCGCCTGCAGCCCGCTGAATGTCGGAAGGCTCACCAGTTTTCGCGGCCATGATGAAATCGGCGGGCGAACAATGGGCCGGACACGCTTCCTTGCAGGGCTTGAGCTCGCAGAACTCGCACTTTTCGATTTCGGCGGACAGTTGGGCTTGGGTCAGCAGGGTCATGACTTCCTCTCAGATGCTCTGAAAACGTTTCCAAGTTTGCGGGGTGAGCTTGGCGGCGCTCTTACTGATGTCGTGCAGGTTGAGGGTCTTGAGCTCCCGCGCCTGCATCAGAACCTTTCCGGCACAGATGGTGGTGTGAACACCTTCTGCCGCCACGCCAAAGAGAATGTGGCCAAAGACGTTGTCGGCGCTCGCAGGGGTGAAGGGCGTGTAGTCGGCAATAATGATGTCGGCCGCAGCCCCCTCTTTGAGGACGCCGAGCGTCTTGCCAAAGTAATCGCTGGCAATGGCGGCATTGTTCTCAAACAACATGCCCACGGTCTCGCCCCAACCGGTCGCGGGATCGGTGACGACGTGGTGGCGGATGAACAAGGACGCGCGAGCCTCCTCGAGCATGTTGGACGTCATGCCGTCGGTGCCGAGTCCCACCCGCACCTTCTTCGCGAAGAGCTTGGGCACGTTGGCACACCCGACCGCGTTGTTCATGTTCGACTGCGGATTGTGGACAACGGTCGTTTTCGACTCGGCGAGCATTTTGATCTCGTCATCGTCGATGTGGATGCAGTGAATGGCCATCGACTTGGGGCCGAGTCCGCCGGCCTCGGCGAGTCGGGCGATGACCCGCTTTTTGTACTTCCTCAGGGAATCATCCTGGTCTGCCTTGTCCTCGGCGACATGTATGTGCAACCCCGATCCGTACTGCTTAGCGAGGAGGATGCAGGCGTCGAGGGTCTGTGGACCCACGGTCATTGCCGCGTGAATGCCGACGAGGCCATGCAACATCCCATTTGACGCTTTGCAGTGTTCCAGCCAGTGGCGATTCTCATCAATGCCCGCTTGGGCACCTTTGGCACCATTGCGATCGGTCACCTCGTAACACAACGAAGCGCGAATGCCCGCACGGGTAATGGTGTCGCCGATGCGGCCGAGACTGCCAAGGATGGCATTGGGGCTTGCGTGGTGGTCGAGGATGGTCGTCGTGCCCGAGCGGATGCAGCGGGCCAGGGGAATCAAGGCACTGTACTCGACGTCATCGAGGTCGAGGGCGCGATCGAGCTTCCACCAGAGTTTCTCCAAGACCTCGACAAAGTTCTTGGCCGGCTCGGCGGAGATACCGCAGGCGAAGGTACTATAAAGGTGGTGATGCGCGCAGATGAGGCCAGGCATGATCACCCGCCCCCCAGCGTCAATGAAGGAATTCGCTTTCCTCTTTATCTCAGCGGTTTTGCCCACTTCGACGATCTTGTCACCACAGAACAGGACAGCGCCATCGTCGATGACCTGACCGGGGTTGCCGAGGGTGAAGACGACTCCGTTGCCAACGGCGATCATTTCGCTCATGCAGGTTACTCCAGATAGGTTGTCTGGGGCACCACTGTAGTCTCGCCTGGCCGCCCCTTTCAAGGTGGGATGGTGACGATCTCCAGTTTTTGCTGTGGAATATCACCGTTCCTATGGCTGCAGAGAAGCAATGGCCGATTGAACCGCACTCATGGTCGGCCGTTCGCTTGGGTCTTGGGCCAACATTCGCGCGAAGACGTTGCGGAATGGCTCGGGAACGTCATTCGCGAGTCCATTCGCGTCTAGTTGACGAACGCGGTTGAGCGCCTCGGTGGGACTCGATGTGACGATGGCGCGCTTGCCAGTAAAGACCTCATACAGAAGTAGGCCGGTGCCAAAGACGTCGGTGGCAGTGGAGGGAGGTGAGCCGGTCGTTTGCTCCGGTGCCATGTAGGCAGGGGTGCCGCCGATGATTCCGGTCGGCACGGGCTGTGTTCCATCGTCGTAGGAGACGCGACGCGCCATACCAAAATCCGCAACTTTGGCGACCCCTTCGTTGTCGAACATGATGTTCGCTGGTTTTACGTCCCCATGGACGACGCCAGCGGCGTGAGATGCAGCCAGGCCAGCGACAATCTCCCGGGCAATGCGAAGGGTCGTGCTGCGTGGCGGTTGACCCGCGAGTTGTTCCGTGAGGGATTTGCCCGGCAGATACTCCATGACGATGAGTGGAACACCTGCGGCATCAGCCACGGCAAAGATGGTGCAGATGTTCGGATGGGAGAGCTTTGCCACAGATTTGGCCTCCCGCAGCGCAGCACGACGAGTATCGCGGGAGGTGGTGCGGCCGATCTTGATGGCTACTGTGCGATCGAGGAGCAGGTCGTAGGCGGAGTAAACCCAGCCGAAGCCACCTTCACCGAGAAGCTCCTCGACGCGGTAATGGTCGAGAACGCGTCCCTTGCGCAAGTCGAGGCGAGGGTCAATCGTCCCATCGGCGCGGGTCCAGCCGGGCCCACACAATCCGCCGGCACGCAGGGCATCAATGACCCGTAGAATTTCGTCAGCGTTGCGTCCGATGTTGAGGTTGTGGACAACGGCGTACTGCAAAACTCTGTTTGGGTCGATGAGGAAGAGGCCGCGGCCTGCAACCTTTGCGGAGTCGACGAAGACCCCGTACCGCGAGGCGACATCGCCGTTGGGGTCGGAGCCTAAGGGAAAGCGCAATCCGGCGACGCCACCTTCAATGGCGGGGGCGGCGAGCCAGGCCTGATGGCTTTCGACGGAGTCAACGCTCACCGCGAGGACATCGCATTCGCGATCGGTGAAATCATCGAAACGGGTGGAAAAGGCCGCGAGCTCTGCGGGACACACGAAGGAGAAGTCGCGGGGATAGAACATCAAGAGTAACCAGCGCCCACCGTGGGTGCCGAGGCTCGTTGTCTGCAGCTCCGTCGGTGAGGGGCCGATCGCCTGGATTTCGAAATCTGGCGCCGGCATGCCGACTTGCGCTGTTACAATGGCGGCCATGATGGCAATCATCGCCGCAATTGTGGGGGCAATCAAGATGTGATGACCACCACACCGACGTCGGCGTTGGGCATCGACCGTGTGCCTGTGGGATGCGACGATGAGATACATGGGTGTGTTGGACCGTAGATGCCATCATGGCCTCTACCTTCCCGGCCGAGCTGGTCCGAACAGAACGTTTTGGTTCGCGCCACTGCTCATCACGCACCCGTTCGCCGGATCGTGGTAAGACAAACCGACCCGATGGATGTGGACGGAACCCGGGGAGTCGGGAGATAGAACCCGAATGCGCAGCTCGAACTCGCGCCGATCGCCTTCGCGCATCGAGCCGAGGTCCGCTCTGAATCCCGCTCGATCCTTGATGGCTCCCTCGCCTTTGACTTCCAGACTTTCGACGAAGCGGGGAACCCTCATCGCCAGCTTGGTGGTCTGGGCAATCAGGCGGGTGGCACCCTCTTTCTCGGGCGCGGGAGCAGACACGACAATGTGGACAACGCTCTCGGTATCCTGCCCCACTCGAAAATGGAACATGGGCTTCATCTCGACATCGAGCCGGAGTCGCGACGGCTTTTCACATTCGGGTCGTTTGAACGCCGCAGAAACAGGCGCTTCACTGGCGGGTGGTATTGCCGACTCGGGACTATGTTGCACGATCGGGGCGGATTGTACATTCGCGTCGTTCGGCGGCTGCGGCCTTGGCCCAACTGGCTTCGATGCGCACGCCGAGAAAGCGCACGCAACTGCCGGGATCAGAAATGCTGCGGCCCGAGATTGTTGAGAAGCGGTCATCCGTCAACTCCACAATTCATTCTCCACAGGGTTTGTTGAAAACCTTTGATCGACATTGGTCATTTCTGGTCAATGCTTGTAACAGATTTTCTCTCTGAGGCACCATGCTGAACTGAAGGGGGTAATTCATCGAATTCGTGCTTTCCCAGGTCGCTGTCGAGTCGCGCAGGGGGCATCGTTGGATATGAGTTTGGAAATCTGGGTGTCCTTGAAACGGTGCATGCGGCCGCGGGCGGGTGACGATCGGCAACAAAGGAGAGCATGAGTCGATGCACGAA
>Ga0156400_1130_pt1 | contig 11221 bp, 9 predicted proteins | sample RifOxyA3_FD_108044 | JGI IMG/M metagenome (GOLD analysis project Ga0156400, IMG submission 108044) | Deltaproteobacteria bacterium RIFOXYA12_FULL_58_15
GGGCCGGCTTCGGCCCAGGCGGCAAGGACAAGGCTATGGGGGTAGGTTCGTGGCACGTTATAGAGTGATCCGGCCGCCGTGTAGTACTGCTCCGACAGGGTGGGGTAGTTGGCGAGACCAGCGCCCAGGGGATGGTCGGCAAGGAGCTCGACGCCTTGAGCCCAAAGAAAAGCCCGGTCCAAGCCAGTGGAGCGCGAACCGATGGAGGCGATGCGGTTGCGCACGGTGGGGGCGCTCAGGGCGATGGTGGCGACGATGACGGCGGCGATGACGGCGCGCAGGCGCCATCGAGGTGAGCCCATCCAGATGGCGACGGCGACGGCGACGAGGACGCCAAGGACTGCACCGCGGGTGAATGTGAGCAGTAGGGTTGCCGTACTGAGGATGATGAGTGCGAGCTCGAGCAGGCGCGGTTTTAGCTTGAACGGAATGACCAACTGGCGGCTCACCAAGATAGAGATACCGAGCACGGCGACGTGGGCCATCTTCAGGCGATGACGGAAGAAGCCACCGGCCACGAGTTGGTCGCTGGTGCCGGGGATGCGGCTCTGGGAGCCCTTGAGGAGGGAGAGCCGCAGGGAGTCGGCCCATTCGTGGGGGGACACCGTGCTGCCTGTCGAGCTCCCGAGGAGGTTGAGGCCGTACAGTGACAGGCCGACGAGGCAAGCGATGCCCAGGCCAACGAAGAAGCCGCGCAGGGTGCGTTCGAGCCAAACAGCGGGAAGGCTGAGAACGCTCCAAAAGGCCAGGGGGAAGAGCAACCAGGGGGCCAAGCGGCCGAGCTCGCGCGGTTCGAGGAGGCCATGTCCGGAGATGACGGCGGCGACCAGGGCCATGCCGATCCACAATCCAAAACCGATGGCGAAGAGGCGGCCGTTGCCCTTGAGGATTGCGGCGAAGGGGACCGCGTCGCGTCGGACGATCATCATGATGAGGCACAAGCCAGCAGCGCCGAAGGCCACCCCCTCGCCCACGGGCAACATGGCGGCGGTGAGCACCAGTGACCAACCGTGCCATTGTTGCTTGGTGCCGAAGTGGGGTTTGGCAGCGAAGAGGGGAGTAGATGTCCCGCTTACGTCTGCCGCCGTTGCATTTGCCGTCGGCAGGGAGTCGGCCAAAGGATCTGCCGGTGTGGCGGCGGGACGCAGATCCCAGAGCGTCCAGAAAACTCCCACGCCCCAGAGCAGGCCAGTGCTCAACGCCACGAGGGTGTGCGCTTGGTTGAGCCAGTGATCTCGAATCAAGATGAGGTCAACCGCGGCGATGGCGGGTGCCACGGCGACCAGAATGATCAGTCGCCGCCGGGGGGTCGGACCGACGGCAACCAGCACCACCAGTCCCGAGGCCGCGACGAGCAGTCGCATGGTCGAGCCGTCGGCACCTGCCCAGGCCAAAAACGCGATGGCACCAGTGGTCGCTGCCACCACGAACCACAATGTCGGCGCACGACTGTTGGTGGCCACGACCACACCGACGACGATTGCGATGCAACCAACGGACACAAGTGAAGCCCAGCTCCATGTGGCCAAGCTGTCCCCTGTGACAAACCCACCGATGAGGGCGGCGAGAAGGTAGGCGATGGCGACCGTCATGGGGCGGGCCACGTTGACGGGTGTGGAGGGACTAGGGCTAGGGGCAATCGTCGTCATGGGCTGGGCCAGGTTGAAGGGTGTGGAGGGACTGGGGCTCAGGGGCAATCTTCGTCACGAGCCGGTGACTATAACGAGATGGGCCTCGCCACAAGGTTGTGGCTCGTGGCTCTTGTGGCTCTGGTGGCCTCCATTGGAGCGTCCGAGGGCGACGTCCACTGGCTGTGCTCAGAGCATGTACAAGAGAGACAAGCCCACACCCGCTCCAAAGCCCTGAGAATACCGGGTGCCGAGAGTGAGGTGGAGGTCAACGATGTTGAAGGCGCGGACGCCGAGGGCACCAACAAGGGCGTTCTCGAATAGGGTACCCGTATCCAAGTCGGAGGTTTGTGTGACGCGCCGATCGAATTTGAGCCGTACGAATGGTATGACCTTCTCGGTAGATGCAGCAGGTGCAGCAGAAGACTTGACCGGGGCGTGGTCGGATGCTCTCATCGTGTGCGTGCTGTTCGGGAGTCGCAGGACTGGTCGGCAGAGCGGCAAGTCGTCGCACGGGTCGGCAGAGCGGCAAGTCGGGAGTCGTAGAACTGGTCGGCGGGTCGGCAGGTCGGAGCATATTGGATGTCAGAGCAATTTGGCGGGTATAGCCTTCTAGAGCAAATTGGCATCGGCGGTATGGCCGAGGTGTTTCTGGCCCGCCACTCCGGCGTCGAGGGATTCGAGAAAGAGATCGTCATCAAGCGGATTCGCCCGCATCTCTCTGCAACAGCGTCCTTCGTCAACATGTTCCTCGGTGAGGCGAAGCTCGCGGCCCAGCTCAGCCATCCGAACATCGTCCAGATTTACGACCTCGGTAAGATCAAGGACTCCTACTTCATCGCCATGGAGTACATCGCTGGCCGCGACCTGTCGGCGATCATTCCCAAGTGCAAGGCCGACAACATTCCGTTCCCCGTCGAATATTGTTTGAAGATCGCCTCCAGTGTTTGCGAGGCGCTCTATTACGCCCATACGAAAACGGATGCCTTTGGCACACCGTTTCACATCGTCCATCGTGACGTGTCGCCTGAAAATATCCGAGTGGCGCTGACCGGCACCGTGAAGATTCTTGATTTTGGCATTGCCAAGGCGGCGACGCAGCTGCACGAGACCAAGGCCGGGGAGATCAAGGGCAAGTTGGTCTACATGTCCCCCGAACAGGTGATGGGCAAAGATGTCGACCATCGCTCTGATATCTTTTCCCTCGGCGTGGTGATGTATGAGGCGCTTACGGGCCTCAAGATGTTTTCCGGTGAGAACGATCTGACCATCATGAACAACATTATAGAGGGCAAGATCTATCCGCCTTCGTATTTTCGTGATGATGTTCCCGAAGAGGTCGAGTCGATCTTGATGAAGTCGTTGGCGAAAGATCGCCGCAAGCGCTACCAGTCGGCGTGCGATATGCAACTCGACATTGATACGTTCCTCGCTGGCCACGAGTTCACGCCATCCAACATTCATCTCGCAAACTTCATGAAGCAGCTCTTCAAAGACGAGCTTGCCGCCGAACAGGAACGTCGCATCGCGGAGACGCCCACCTCGAGCCCGCGATTTTACACCCCGGCCCCAAACCACGCCTCGCCCGCGAGGGCCCATCCCCCACCTCCTCCTTCACCCACCATCTCGGATGTTCGCGAGGCGCAAGAGCAGGAGCGGGCCAAGCAGGATCGAGCTCAAGGGGGTGACAACACAACGAGCGGTGCGGTGGAATCCGGTGTCATTGAAATTGTGCCGGCAGAGATGACAGAGGAGCGAACGGCCACGGAGGGACTCGTGGTGCCACTGTCGAATGAAGAGATCGACCGTCTCAAGACGATCGCCGACCGTAAGAACATGTCAGTCGAAGACATCGTGCGCGACATCGTCGGCCATTTCTTGAAATTCCAGACCTGAAAGTTCACGGCACACGGCACACGGCACAGGGCACACCGCAACAGGTTGAAATTGCATTGTTTCCAAAGCGCCAATAACAAGACAAATGTACCTTTTTGCGTCGGATCGACTGGACGAAGCGGCGGCATAGAAGTAGACTGTCGAGTAATTATTAGAATTTGAAAATTGGGATGTTCCTCATATCCCAAGAGCCAAAATAGGAGATCAAGCATGTCCGGCGACAACACAGTCAACGTCACCAATCCCGTTGTGGCAAACCAACAGGTTGACGAGCAACAACAGCGCAACCTCGACGTGAACAACGCGGTGAGAAGAGGTATCGATGCCTTTGACGCCAACCTGGCGAAGGGCTTCAGGTGCCTGCGTGGACCGGACCACAAAGTGCAGTTTGTCAAAATTGGTTCAGACAGAGAGATGGAGACTCTCGGTGGACCCGTTCAGCTTGAAGTACCGGAGGGGATGGAGCTTGGTGCCCTTCAGGCCAACATCGTCGGACAGCTCCAGAAGATTGCCGAAGAAAAGATCGGCCGCCGCGACCAGTATGAGAACACCGCGCGGATGCCGATGTTTCACGAGATTGACAACAAAGTGCAGGGATTGGCTCCGGTTAAGGTCAAGATCCCCGAAGAGCTTTTGAAGTGGGCGAGCCCAACTCCAACGCAGATGATTGACAGCAGGTCCGACAATGAGATCCGCAAGCTTCTGACCGGCATTTCCGTCGGTTCGGCACGACAACTGGCGAGCGATCCCGACCTCAAGGGGCGTGCGGCGCTCACCAACATGTGGCTCAACATGGATTATGGCGGCGCGATCAATCGTGCCACCGAGGACCGCAAGCAGATGGACAAGGTCGCCAATGCCCTGGCAACCACAGCCGTCACCGCGGAAGAGACCAACGCATGGATTTTTGGAGGCGAGGTCGAGGGCAACAAGATTCGTGGAATCATCGACAAAGATGAGCAGCAAAAAGTCCTGTCCTACCTGGTCACAACCGACAAAACCGCAGACACAAGTCGCGCCAGCGAAGTGCTGAGTCGCGCAATCGCCAAAGGTGAGACCAGCTTCATCAACGCCGCCTACAAGGGCCACCAAGATCTCTTCTTACAGCTCGACACCCCATCCTTGGTCAAGCTGTCCAAGATGAATCTGGGCGAGGGTGCCATGCCGTCGGGCCCACAGATGGCGGGCAGTATCATCACCATGCAGGCCCTCGAGCTGGCTGGCCACAGGTCGAGCAAGCTCGACGTAGATGTGCTCTTTGACGCCAAAGATGGCAACCCAGAGTTTGCCAAAGCAGCGCTCAGCAAGGACCTTCTTCTGCAGCTCCACAGTGCCAATGTGAGCACCGGCGCAGTTGCGGGTGGAATTGCCTCGAGCATGTTGACCGCAGATTTCTCTTTGCTGGCAAAGACCGCCCAAGACAATCCAGCGCTCGTCAAGGACATCTTGCTCAACCCGGCAAGCCAAGACGAAATTTTCAAGAACATCAACAATGGCGGCGAGAAGACCAACCGCGACACCTTCGCGGTGGCGGTGGGGACCGTATTGGCGAGCGACGCCATTTCGACGGAGGATCGTGTCAAAGTGGCTAAGGCAATTCTTGGCCACAAGCATTACGAACGAACGATGCGCAAGGTGGGCAAGCAGGACTTCCGCAAGGCCGGGGCGTTCGAAGCACTCCTCATCAAAACGGTTAGAGAGGGCAGCGAGCAAATCTCACAGACGGCCGCCACGGTGGCGACATCTGCAGAAGTCGCAAAACCAGAAGTCGCAAAGATTGCTGATGAACGGGTTGCACTGACGATTGACGAGCCTCCCCCGGCTGCTCAAGAAGATAAGATCGTTCCAAAGGAGATAACACAGGTATCCCCCGAGGCTCGGCGAGCTCCCGCCAGCGCCAAGTGGCTCACGGGAATCGGTGTCACACCCGAGACCAACCCAACCAAGTTGGCGGCCCAGGTTGCACATTGGGGTAAGCTTCTCCAAGACGCCGGATACTCTGTGCTAGGCACCAAAGAAGGCACCACGCTCAAGGACTGCGGACCTAAAGCGCAACAAGCTGCCAAGGACGCCATGGCCGATGCGGGAATTGCGCCCACAGCGCCAGACTCAGCCAGGCTAGAAAAAGTCCTTTTGGAGAAGGCCCCGAAAACTAGGGAGGTCCAAGAAATCAAGCCCGCGTGGGTTTTGGGGTCGATCAAATACACTAACTTCGACAAATTTGTGAGCGATAGCGTTGCCAGTTTCGAAAAGGTGAGTCGCTCCGACAAGGATAGCCCATCTGCCCACAAGAGGATGATTGGGTTCGCAACCGACATGGGTGCGGCAATCGCCAAGGAAGTGAAAAACGGAAAATACGGCGCAGAAGGTCTCGCGGTGCTTGAAAAAGAGGGCAAGAAATTCATCCTCGAACAGCTCAAAGCTGCGAATGGTCGCCACTCACCGGCCAATTACATTAATGAAGGCAACCTCGCCGAAGCGGCCGAGAAAGCATATGTCGGAATCAAGACATTCATTGCCGGAATCGATCTGGATCTCGAAAAACTCAAGTCAAAGACTGGCACAGATTCGGAGTTGAAGGTTGCCAAAGAGAAAGTTCTGCAGTCGATGCAGAAAAAGGATTGGGGTGAAGTGGTCAAGGAGCTTCGAGGTTTTGACGAAAGTCAAAAAGAGCTCGCCATCGAGCTCGTCATTGGTCTCGAATCCAAAATGGACGGGTACACCGTTGGCCACACGAAGACCAACGTCGCAACCCATTCTCAGAGACTGGAATATGCAAAACTGGCTGCCGATCTGGGTGTCGCCGACAAGATAGCTCCCACTCTTGTGAAACTGTTGGGTACGGGGAAGCGCGGTGAGGCGGCGGACATCATTGTGAAGCTGGCGGCCAAAGATCCGGCGGCGGCGGCGGCTAAGCTGGCTCAAGAGATTTTGCCCAAACTCAACGACGAGAATGTGGAGAGTCTTCTGTCTCACCTCGTCAGCAAAGTTGAGAGTCCAAAATTTTTCAACCTCATGGCCGGTGGGATAGCAGATGGATTGAAGTCAATCGATTGGCAAGCAAGGCGGCCCCTCGTTGAGACGCTCATCACCAAGCTTGGCAAGGAAGGCTTTTTGCAGTTGGTGTTCGGTTCGGAGTCTCTCCTGAAGGTTTTGAGTGATGTCGCAATAAGCGGAACCATCAGTAATGGTCCCCTCGGGCTCGAGATGCGTGCGCGAATCGCTTTTGTTGACTACGTCAAACAGAACCCTCAGGGCACCAAGGATTACGGAGCAGCGTGGAATGCTTTCGGTATTCACGAAGGAAAAAGCATTCGACATCAAACGCTCAATTCCTTGGAGGAAACCGAGCGGATGAAGTTGTTCGACTTCGCCAAGACACTTTCCGCGTAAGAGACCAGCGGCGACTGATTGCGGATTGGGAGTTGCGGCAGTTCCCGGAACCAGCTCCATCGTTGCCAGAGCGGCACTGCATTTGAGCTAACGCTCGATGGTGGTGAGGTCGTAAGTATTGGTGCCCAAGCCCAACGCATAGGCGTTGTCGAGCCAGGTCAATGACTTCCCATCGACATTGGTTACCTGGATACCTAGGGCGCGCTTCTCTTCGCGCATCTTGTTGACCAGGTCGAGGGCGTATAGATCAGCCGCCAAGGGATCGCGGGCCACGAAAATTCGCTTTGGGGTGGTGTCCGTCGGCGAAGCCGTGCCGCCAACAGTGACGGCAACGAGGGCGTCAACGACAGTCAGCTTGATGCTACGGCGAATCGGAGCGAGCGCGTACAGAGCTGGCAGAGCGGTCGCCAGATCGGCATGAAAGCTCCCGGGATTGTCGATGATGCCGTAGATATTCTTGAGGCTCGCGGTGACACCAGAGACTTCGTGGGTCTTGAGGACGGGAACGTTCAGGGTCAAGTCCGTGAGCTCGGTGATGATGCGTGACAGTCGCGTGCGTTTGCCCCCGAGCACTTCGCAGAAACACTCCTCATAGCCTGGGCCGTTGGCATCGGTGGTTGAGTTTTCTGTACCAATCACCGTTGCGCCGGTAGATTCGTTGGTGAAGCCGCAATTGAAGAGCTCGTCGAGTCGGCGATCCCAAACCAGGATGTCTGCACCGGTGGCATTGAGACCGGCTTTGAGGCTGTCGACAATGGCGCGAACGAGGGGCACTGAGGTCGGGCAGGAGGGGTTGAGGCAATTCACCTTGAGACCAATGCGCATCCCCGCCTGGTACTCGGGGAGCAGCACCGACCAAGGATCGCTGTGATCTGCCAAAGAGGACAACGCTTGCTCGAGCATGGGAAACACTTTGTCAGCAACGATTTCGCTGTGCTCTGTGACGCTCGAGGGGTCGAGCACTTCGATGACGCGGGCACTGCCGCTCACGGGACCCGTGAGTGTGTTATCCTGATAGTCGACACACTCCACAGGCCAGTCACCGCCGACATCAGGAAAACAGCTCGCAACGGACACACCTGCCAGAACCATGGCGCTGTCAGCGAGAAACTGTCGTCTGGTGCAACCTACCATTCAATGCGGACAGGTACGTTTTTGTCTTCGTTGGTACCATCGCCAACCTGTCCGTTGTCATTTCCTCCCCAGCACCAAAGCTCACCGCCACGTTTCAAACCGCACGTGTGGAAATAGCCCATTGCAACCATGCTCCAGCCGCTTGCGCTACCAATACGCGCGGGTACATTCTTGCCTTCGTTGGTGCCATCTCCGAGCTGGCCATAAACATTTCCCCCCCAACACCAAAGCTCACCGTCACCTTCTAGACCACAGGTGTGGGTGATACTTGCCGCAATCATGCTCCAATCAGTGGCACCACCAATACGCACGGGCGAATATTGAGGCGCGTTGGTGCCATCCCCGAGCTGGTTCTCCAAATTTCTCCCCCAGCACCACAGCTCACCGGCTCCTTTCAAACCACAAGTGTGGTAGGTGCCTGCGGTAATCATGCTCCAATCACTGGCGCTACCAATACGCACGGGTGCGTTCTTCTGCTGCGACGTACCATCCCCCAGCTGACCGTTGTCGTTGTCTCCCCAGCACCAAAGCTCTCCGTCATCTTTTAAACCACATGTATGCAAGTAGCCCGCCGAAATCTTGCTCCAGCTGCTGGCACTGCCAATACGTGCGGGCGCATTTCTTCCCTCGTTGGTTCCATCCCCGAGCTGACCGTATTGATTGCTTCCCCAGCACCAGAGCTCACCGTCACCCTTTAGACCACAGGTGTGATGTTCACCGGCCTCGACCAGGGTCCAATCACTGGCGCCACCAATTCGCACGGGCGTGTTCTTGTTTTCGTTGGCACCATCCCCGAGCTGACCGAAATAGTTGTGTCCCCAACACCAAAGCTCCCCGTCACCTTTTAGATTGCACGTATGGAAATAGCCCGTCGAAACAATTTTCCAATCGTTGACACTACCCATGCGCACAGGGGCGTTATTGTCGTCGTTGGTGCCATCCCCGAGCTGACCGTATTGGTTGCTTCCCCAGCACCAAAGCTCATTGTCACCTTTTGCGCCGCAGGAATGGTGTCCCCCCCCTGATACTGTCGCAACAGTACCATTCTTCACCGCAATCACGATGTCTGTTAGCCCCAAAAGCGGTGTTGCCGTCACGTCAATGCTGATCGTTTCCACAACATCATAGGCAATATCATCAAAGCTCGCAGTTCCATCCAAAGCCGTCTTTGTCATGGTGCCAGAGATGGATCCCAGTCCAGCAACCAAACTCACGGTTATCAAAGGTGATGGAGTTGACACGAGATCGCCACAACCATCCTCCACACGGACGGCAAAGGCTGGCCACTTTTCGTTTACGTATACCGTGGTTACCGGTGCAACCCCAAAGGCCAAATGGTGGGCTACTCCAGCAAGACAACGACATGCAGATAGGCCATTGTTATCGGTGGAACAACTTTCCGCACAGGTTGCTGTGGTCAAGACAAGACAGCCATCATTGTTTGCAGAACACGTCTCGAGAGTCAGGCCGTCAACATTGCACGTCATCCCAATGCCACTGCATGCGTCGACACAGGCGCATCGCATGGACATATCGCAAAACCCAGTCTTGCAGTCGGACCCTTCCTCACAGGTCTCACCAACTGAGCAGAGACTTGGACAGCCCCCGCTACAATCGACATCCGTTTCGCGACCGTTCTGGATGCCATCGTCGCAGGTCACACACGTGCCGCAATCCTCAGGACAAGTGACACAAGTCTCGGGTTTGCCACAATACCGGTCACCACACTCTGCAGTTGACAAAGCGGAACCCTGATTGCACGCAAAAGTGAATGTCAGAGCCAAAGCAGCCCGAACCTGAGATGGATTTCCTTTGCACATAGGCCCTCATTTCTCACTGTGTATGGGCAGGCGCGTACTGCTGTTTTTACCCTGCGCTGCGACGTTTCGTTTGGGTTCGACTGGCTCCTTCTGCAACCCACCGCCGCAGTACCTGCTGATACTTCTCGTTGGTCTCCTTGGCCACCCTCTTAGCCTCCGCGATTTGGTCTTCACCTAGCCGCAAAGTCAGCTGAACAAGGGTATCGCGGCGGACGCGTTCGCGCACGGCCGGATCGAGATCGACCCGGACAGGCTTGAGCTTGTCAAAATCGACGCCTTCCCACTGGGCCTCAAGCTCACGTTCATCTTGGGTCGGCCTACGCTTGGATGCCTTTGGCTTTCGCATAGATCCTCCACCACTTTTCGTTCGTTGGCTCAAATGCCGTCACTACTCGCACCCAGCTGGTGTCATTGATCTCAAACGACACCAACAAAAATCGGTCATCAGGCTCGGGCACAAACCCAAGTGCCATCCACCTCTGCGGGTACTTGGGATGCTGAAACACCACAGGGGCCTCGTCGAAAAGGCCCTCGATATCTTCTCGCTCCAGTCCGTGGTCATCGATCTTTTCCGTATTGATGCTGTCCCAAACGAACCCACCGATGACCTGCGTTTCCATGATAGCACATCGACAATACGTGTTGTAACTACAAATAAGAACTACGTTCGTTCTCCAAACTACTTCCGATAATACTCGTTTCTTCCAATTGCTGCAGTAAGCCCTATGGGTAGATTTCGCGTTTGGAATCGTTGACTGTGGTCATAGAAATAGACTAAGTTTATTATTATGACCTATAGGGCAAACATCCATGAGGCCAAGACCCAGTTCTCCAGGCTGCTGCAGATTGCCCACACCGGCGAGGAGGTCATCATTGCCAAGGCTGGGCGTGATTACGCTCGCATTGTGCCGATTCGAGATGACGTGGACAGGGCACCGGGTGCCTATCGGGGTCTGATCGAGGGCGACATCACAGGTCCTGTGGCGATCGATGAGGCTGGGGATTGGGGATGAGTGCACGCTACCTGTTGGACACCCACGCCTTGATTTGGTGGATGCTCGACGCAGCGGAACTCAGCAACCGCGCTCGGAGGATCATCGCCGAGAAAGAGAATGCCATTCTCGTCAGCGCCGCGACATTGTGGGAGATTGCGATCAAGCAACGCAAGGGGTTGTTGCGTGGATGTGACGACTACCTGCGGGAATATCCTTCCCGACATGCTCGGTGGGGTTTCGGCACCCTCAGCATCGGCCCCGAAGACGCTGTTGCCGCCGGCAGCCTCGAGTGGTCCCACGGCGATCCCTTCGACCGCATGCTCGTGGCTCAAAGTCAGAATTCCAACATTCCGCT
>Ga0156400_1212_pt1 | contig 11154 bp, 5 predicted proteins | sample RifOxyA3_FD_108044 | JGI IMG/M metagenome (GOLD analysis project Ga0156400, IMG submission 108044) | Deltaproteobacteria bacterium RIFOXYA12_FULL_58_15
TCGCGATCACTTAGCCCTGTTTGCCTGCACCAGTAGGAAACTCACGCTAGATTAGCGGGTCATGGCGATGACGTCGTCATCAATGATGATGTCGTGGGTGGCCGCAAAACGCATGACAAGGGAGCCCATGATCTGGTTGGCAACCACCTTACCGCCCATATTGAAACGAACGGTCTTGGCCACCCGCAGGGCTTCTGCAAGAATTTGAAAACCCGACTCCTCGTCGAGTCCTGCGCTCTCACGATGTTTGGCTGAGAAATACCAGATGAAGAAATTGGCTAAGAAGGCATGATCGAAGCTCTGGTCGGCGAAGGGCAGGGATTCGGCCCACGCCACGACAACCTTGCTTGGAAGGCGCGCCAATGCTTCCTCATGGCCCATGACCCGGGCCAGTCGTTGGCCGACGTATCGATCGCCAATGAGAATCTGCGATTGCATCTCGGTCGCGCTCAAACCATACCACCAATCGGCAGCGGTTGCCTTGGCACCAAATTCCGTCTCTAGGGTGCGAGCGAAGTTGCTGCCACCTTCGCCGATGCTGATCACGCGAGTATGTTGCAAGTTCTGCAAAAATGTCGCGTCGATTTTGAGAACCTGTTTGATCTTGGCGAAATCCCGGGGCGTAATGTGGATGCGACCCACGCCCTCCGAGGTTCTCCTCGCCATGCGCTCGTCAAAAACGGACTGGGATACCCAACGGGGCAGACCCACCCCCGGCAGCGACACGGTGAAATCCTCGATTAGGCTGTCGATCTGTCTTCTGAAAGTCTCTGAAACCGTCCCAGCGCTCGTTGTGACGACCTCACGAATGAGTTCTTTCATGCCGGGACGTGCCAATTCGAGGATCTCCAGCTCAACGGTATCAAAGTTGCCGAGACCTCGCTTCATACGGCCCGGAAGACCCGTCTGCTCCCCACGTAGGCGCTCCAACTGAACATCCAAGCGATGCAAGAGGGCAAAAAGCTCTGGGTTTATCTTCTCTACGTGAGCATAGGAGATGGGAGAGGCAGGGGACGGTTGCTCGTAGCGCATGGCAGGTGCATGGTCGACGGCATCGTTGTAGGAGTCGACGATCCCCGGTCCACACGACCCATACTCGACAATGGAATGTGGCTCTTCGCAGCCACCCACCACTTGCCATCCTAGAGTTGGAAGAATCTCCATTATGCGTCAGTTATCGGCCCGACACGACGTAGGTTGCGTCACTACTTCAACGGGCAAAGCTCAATCACCGCAGCAGCCATCGCCGTCACGCCCGTTTCATAGGTCAAGTCAAAATCGGGATGAAAGCCTGGGTGGTGTAACGACGGCAGAGGCGTCTTCTTCTTTTGCTGCCGGCCATAGGCGCTCGGCTCCACCGAGCCGAGCCAGAACAGACTGATCGGTACGCGTTCGGGGGTGCGCCCATAGTACGCGAAGTCTTCACCAGTGGTGACCGGCGGGGTCCTGACCACCTTGTCTTGACCAAGGGTGTCGGCAAATGACGCCGCGACCCTTTGGGTCAATGTCTCGTCGTTGACCAGCGGGGCTGCCACCTCGCCATGACCGACGACCTTGGGTGTCTTGGATTCTGGCAAGCCCGCCGATCGGGCAATTCCGGCGCTGATTCGGCGAATACTCTCCAGGATTTGCGCGTGCACCCCGTCGGAATAGTAACGGACGGTAAGTTGCATGGTCACTTCGTCGGGAACGATGTTGTGGGTGGTGCCACCATGAATCGAGCCTATCGTCACCACTGCGGGTTCCGTGGGGTCTAGTTCGCGACTCACGATAGTTTGAAAGGCGAGCACCATGCGCGAAGCCAACACGATGGGATCGATAGTTCGGTGAGGCATGGCACCGTGGCCACCGACGCCAACGACCGTGATGTCGACGGATTCGACGCCCGCGAAGAAAGGCCCAGGCCCATAACCAATGCTGCCCGCGGGCAACTCGGCGCTGACATGATAGGCCAATGCCGCATCAGGGGTACCGAACCGTTTGAACAGGCCATCCTTGAGCATGGCTTCGGCACCCGGCCCAGTCTCCTCGGCTGGCTGCCCAACCATCATCAAGGTACCGCGCCAGAGATCTTTGTGCCGAACGAGCGCTGTGGCCACGCCCAACCAGACCGCCATGTGCATGTCGTGTCCGCAGGCGTGCATCACACCCGTGCGCGCGTTTCCTTCGCCAACGACGACCGTGCTGGCAAAAGGGAGACCGGTCTTCTCCACCAGCGGCAGAGCATCCATGTCGGTGCGCAGCATGACGGTGGGGCCCGCACCGTTGTGCAGCAACCCGACGACACCGTGGCCTCCAATGCCACGGGTGACCACAAACCCCAAGGTCTCGAGCTCGTAGGCGAGTCGGCGTGAGGTCTCGACCTCGTGAAATGCAAGCTCCGGATGTTGGTGAAGCTTGCGATAGAGAGCACGGTGCTGCTCGAGATGGGCGTGCACAGTTTCGCTCAAGGGCCCATTGGGGGCGGCCAATATTGAGATGAACAACAACGAATTAAGCATGGGGCATCCTTTCGGCGAGCGACCGACACTACCACGGTTGCTGTTGGGGCCGAAGTGAGCGTGCTGTATCAACTCACGTCCACATCGTTGTCCCTATGACATGGGTGCCGAAATGAGCACATCGCCGGACAGCGAATTCTGCGGGTAGCGCTGCCAAAGCTTTCCGTGATTTCGTGCCTTCGTGAGTTCACTTCTCCGCAACATCTACTCCCGTTCTCCGATACTGCCGCAGGGGATGCTCACAACAAAACCGCACGGAGAAGCTCATGAATATCGGTATCGTAAATCCCAGCAACATGGTTGGTTATGACAAAGCCATTGAGTCCGGTCTGGTCGACAAGTCCTACCAAAAGAAAATGGACAAGATGCAGGCCAAGGCCAAAGAGGAAGGCAACGTCGGGTGGAGTGCTGACCTCGAGTTTAACAAACAGGCGCCCATCGCTGCCATCAAGGGCATCGGCTCCAAGTACGCCGCTGCGCTCGGTGAGATGAACATTTTGAACTTCGCCACAACCCGTGGTGGTTTGGGCTTCGAGCTCCTCGCAGGCCAAATCGGCAAGGAGGGTGTCACGAACCTACGCAATCTGCAGCAGGCGTTGAAGGCGTGCATGGCTTAGGGTCCGTTGGGAAGTTGGTGAGAGCAAAAATGCCCCAACCCCGTTTTGGCGCCGGTTGCCTCAGTGTGCCAGACACCTGGGGCATGGCTGCCACTTTGGAGTACACAGAGCCGCGCCGAGTGGGTTTGGCTGTACCCTTGGCGGGAAAGTCTGACACCCGGTTGCCGGGTGCCAACATTATGATTGTGCGAGAGCCAGCTCTGCATCAAACCGCCCGTGGGGAGCTCGACAATTTTGTTTCTGGTTACGCCTCATCGACTCAGGCTTTCTCAAGACTTGGAGACGGTGATGCCACCTTCGTCGACGGCAGCGTTGGGGTTTTCGCCAGCTTTGCGTTTTCCATCGGCAATTATCGGGCCGCTCAGTGCCACCTGTTTCGCGTGGACGACGGCATAGCCACACACATCACGGTGTCGGTGGACGAGAACAGCAAGAAACGTCTGGAAAAAGAGCTCTTGGATGTGGCTCTTGGTTTTCAGGTGGCCTGCTGATATCCGTAGGGCCAAACAAATTTTCGCATCCCACGGTGACGCTAACGCAACGGTCTTCGGCGGCGGCCTGAGCCCTCTTGTTGCAGCTCTATCTTGTGGCCCAGGGCGTGCTCAATCCTCCTGACGATGTCGCCGTCGTCGGATGTAACGAAGGTGATCGCCGCACCTTTCTTCTTTGCCCGCGCGGTCCGACCCACCCGATGAATATAGTCGTCGGGATCGCGGGGAATGTCGTAGTTGATGACATGTGAGACGTTGGCGATATCGAGCCCCCGTGAGGCCACGTCGGTGGCAACCAAGAAATCGATTTCCCCGCGCCGGAACTTCTCCAACGCGACAACGCGCTCCTCCTGGGTGCGATCGCCATGGATCGCATCGCAAGAAAAACCCGCCTTATAAAGCGTGCGGTCGAGTTGTTGAACACCGCGTTTGGTGGCCACGAAAATCAGCGCCGATTCGACCGCTCTGTCGTCCAAGATATCCATGATGAGATCGATCTTGTTTCTCTGGCTGACGGCAAAAAAACGTTGTTCGACTGCATCTACCGGTACCTGTCGACCAATTTGGACACTGATCGGATCTCGAAGATACTCCTTCGACACACGCAGAACATCGCGACCGATGGTGGCGGAAAAGAGGAGGGTCTGACGCTTTTTCGGCAACTGGCTGAGAATGCGCCGCAGGTCCGGCAGGAACCCCATGTCGAACATGCGATCGGCCTCATCGAGCACCACATAGGAGATCGAGCTCAAGTCGAAAGTTCCGAAACGCATATGGTCCAACAACCGGCCGGGGGGGGCGATCACAACATCGGTCTTGGCTACGAGCGCCTCTTCCTGCGGATAAAACGGCATCCCCCCGACCACGCAGACGGAGCTCATGCCGCTGTGGTAACCCAAGCCAACGAAGGTTTCGTCAATTTGTATTGCCAGCTCCCGGGTCGGTGTCAGCACCAAGGCGCGTGTCTTGGTCCTCTCCTTGTCGATCAGGCGCTGGAGCAGGGGGATCAGAAAGGCAGCCGTTTTGCCCGTTCCGGTTTGGGATGCGGCAATGATGTCGTTTCCGGCGATTGCCAACGGAATAACCTCGGCTTGAACCGGTGTCATTGTTTCATAACGCATGTCAAGGACACCCTCGCGTACGCGAGGATCTAACTGCAATGCATCGAAACTACCGGTCGCCGGGTCTGGATTTTTAGAAATCTTTTTTTCCTTTTCTCTTCGTAGAAATCCTTCAACCATCAGAAGGCTTTGGGCGTTTGCCCCGGATTGGTGGACAGGGGATGATGCCGCCAACCGCGCCTCTCGGCTCCGTGCTCATACTCCAGTGGGAAGACATAGCCAATCGAAGAATGGCGTCGTCGAGAGCCTTGTGGGTCCTAGAGCGACCCGTCGTCTCATCTATGGACCGTTGGATCTGGTTCTTTGACGTCGACGTCGACGTCGACGTCTGTGCCATCCGGCGCACCTTTGACCACACCCTCCAAGGCGAAACCATCGACGAGCTCTTTTTGCCGAAGATCGGTGGTGTTGGGTGCCAATACGAATGATGACAGCACCAGGGTCGTGGGCGACAGCTTGAGCTCTCCTAGGAGATTCTCGAGCTTTTCTCGGGTGGCGATCTGCTCTGGACCGTGCTCCTTGCTCTTCTTCTCCTGGCGTTCGCGCATATCAAAGAGGATCTCTTCCAACAACGATTCGGCACCGATAAATCCGTCGACGAGCAAGCTGAGGTCGGCGTTGACCTTCTGCCGTTTCTTCTCGACGCGCTCGAGCGCTTCTCTTTGGGACGCGCCCCCAACGTTGTCGAAAAGACGGGCGTAGTCCTGATGCACAGACTGCAGACGCCGCTGCCACCGTTCAATCTCCTTGGTGGCATCTTTGACAAGGCGGCGCATGCCCGGGTCATCGCCGAGCTCTGCCTTCTCAAAGGAAGTCGCCAACAGTCCGAGCTCGGTGTTCAGGGCACCCATGCCATCCTGAGTCGTCTTGATTCGGCTTGTCAGGGCTTTCTTGCTCTCCGTGATAGGCCCTTCTATTCTGTGCGCACCCTTCGCCTTGGCGACAGCCTTCCATTGACTGTTCTGCGAATTCGACAGCTCGAGCCCACGATAGATGCGTGCTCCTTGCTCCAATAGACCTTGGTTTTGCGCCAGGTAGCGATTGAACTCGCGGTTGAAGAGCTGACGCTCCTGTTCGCATCTCACTTCATTGGCGATACGGCCTCGAATGTCGGCATCGAGATCATCGAAGTCCGGGGTGGTGACACTCACGACCCGCACCAGGGTGAACTTCTTCTCGCTGCCGATCTGGGCACCGGACAGGTCGAATATCGGTTCGTCGTACTCGTCGACCTCCCACTTGCCGGCTGTTGCGCCTGCGGCCTGCAGTTTGGCAAGAGCCGCCTGACGCTTGTCCGCCGTGTCAAATTCCAGTTCTTCGGTTTCCGCCGATGCGAATTCCTGTTGGTGTGCCTTGAAATACCGTCGCAACTCGCCGGTGGTCGGCTCGTTGATTCGTTCCCCGCGACCACTGAGGTATTCTCGAATGAGAAAGTCCATCGGATCGTCACCGGGACCGATCTCTGTCGGGTCGACGCTGCAACCGTCACGCGCCAACATATCATCGAGCGCCTGAGCCAACACCAACGGGTGGATGTTGCTCAATGACTTGGGATCGTTGGTATCGATCTCAGTGATCTTCACTTCTCCATCTACAACCATGTATCGGAAGTCGGGATTCAGTGCGGGCAGGAGCGATGCGTAAGGGATTGGGACGCCCGCCACCAACCGCACACCCACCTCGATCTTGTCGTCGTAGGCAACAGCGCCCCCCATGCCGAGACGGAGCTTCCATTTCCCGTAGCCCACCATCAAACTGGCAAGGAGTTTGGTATCAACGGCAACTCCGGCGTGGAACTTGCTGTTCTTGAAAAACTCGAGTTGGGCACGAAGAAACGGCCCACCCATCATCATGTCGAGCATCCGCGCCTGGGCAAAGCCGGAAACCTCCTGGTTGCCAAAACGATGACGACCGTACACCGTCACGCCGCCGTTGACACTTCGCCCGAGCAGCATGTGCACACGAGCGTAGGCGTAGGTGTCATCGCTCGGCTCACCGAGAAGGTTGACGGTGACCGATCCGCCCAGGTGAATACCCGGGAGGGCATTGGGCGAGCCATCGGCCAACCCGGCACCGGCAGAGGTGGAAACCACCACGTCTTTCTTCGCAACGTTGTGCTGCACCCCTACGAACCCACCTGTCGTGGTGTTGATGCTGGCGGTGAGCCGTGGGCCCTTACCCGTTTGCACCGCGACCATGGCACCCAAACCGAGCTCACCATTGGTAACGCTGGCGTTCGGGCCCACCAAAAGTCGGCTCGGCTGTGGCTGTTCGAGGATTGTACTGTGGAGATCAGTTGAGGCCTTGGCGAGACGTTTCGGGTCACCAAAGCGTGCTGCCCATTTGCCAATATTGAGGGTCAACACCCGGGTCTCGACATCGACCTTGTTGGACTTCTTGGACTTCTCGGACTTCGTCGATTCCTCGGCGTCACCCATCGCCACCTGGACGCCGAGTTTCACATCGTGGACGTCGTCGCGGTCGCCAAACTGGATCTCGGAGATGGCGCGAGCCCGCAGTTGATCGGTGTGCTCGACGAGGAAGGACAGCACACCGACAGTCCCGGCCAACAACTCGGGATCCTTGGCGGCAACGGCCGCGTACACATCGGCGGGTATAGCCGTGCCCGAGCCTTCCAGCTCCTCGCACAACCAATAGGCCCGCGCCGCATTCGCCGATGGCCGCGTGTCCGCATGGGCCAAGGAGACAATGACCAGCTCGCCCTCTACGGCTCTAATCTCGAGGCTTCCGCCGGGCACGTAGCCCTCAATGGCATCGAGCTTGGCGTCGAGCATCTGTCGACCGGCATCCGAGACGAGTAGCTCTGGTGGAACAGCAATGCCAACTCGAACGCGGTAATTCTTGCCGATCTCTGCAACCCGGTCCAACACGTGACGGGTGTACGACGCGGGTGGGTTGCCGTCGACCACCGTGGGGTCGATGCCCCGCTCAACGTTGTGACGCTGCTGCGGCCACAATGCCAACCGCGCAGCCTCTCGTCTGATGTCCTCGTGTGCTTCAGTCAAATCGAGGACCCGCATGGCGTTGCCAGCACCGAGTGCCGTAGCGACCAGTGCCGTACTCCCCGGTTTCGCCTTTTCCAACCCCGCAAACAGCGAACGAATCAGGGCGGGATCATTGTCCAACCACTGAGCCACGAGCCCCTGCAACAGCACGCCGTTGGACTCACCGTAAGCCACGGCCAATGCGTCCTTGACCGCGAGATCGAGCATGCGTGTTTGCTGGGCACAGCTCAAGAACCTCAAGGTCTTAGGACCAACTGCACTCGCGCACAAGGCGCGTAGCGCTCCGAGGGCCTGGTCATCGGTAGCAGCTAATACTGTCGACACGTGCCGATTGATAACCGCGCGCCGTGTCCTGTCCATCTCCTCTCGCGGCAGACCCGCGAGGGCGCTCGCTCCCAACACCAACCGGGTTGCCGCGTCTTCGGGCGCACAGGCCAACATGTCGTCGATCAGGTCGTAGCGCTTTGCTTCGACAAGACTCCCGACGAGTCCCGCCACCAGAGCCGGATCAGAGCGGAGGATCTGCACGAACAGCGCTTGGCGCTGGTTGCCCTTGGCCAAACGCAAGGTGCGCGGCAAATCCCCAGTCGACGCCAGGTCGACCATGACATCTCGCAACGTGGCATCGTCGAGCTCTGGCAACCTCTGCAGCAGCCCATTGATGGACTTGTCTTGCCCGAGGGGATCTATCCAGGTGGTGATGGCTTTATTGGTTACCACCGACTCGGACTCCGACACGCCGACATCGGGGCCGGTGTTGCCATCCTTGGGAACTTCTTGGCCCTCTTGCTTGGCAAATTTCTCGGCCCGATCCTTGAGCTCTACGGCGCTTCTGGTCTCGTTGAGCGCCTTCTTGTAGGCCCCCGACACGCGGGCAGAGTAGTCATCGCCCATGGAGACGCCGCTCACCTCAACGTCGACACGCTGGCCGGAATAATCGACGCGGCCGCCAAACCAACCGTCACCCTCGTCGTGGATGATGCCATCGGCAGGCAGGAGCTTGGCGAAACTATCGGAGTAGAACGCCATGGCGCTGAGTATGCCCTTGTTGCCCTTGCCCACCTGACTGTAGCAGTGCGCCGCCGCAGTGGGTGACATGGGGATTCCCCATTCCCGGCGCAGGGGATCTCCATCCACCAACACCCGACCTTCGGTGTTGTGGATGCCAATGTAGGCGGGTGCCGACAATGCGCCAGCGGTAACGCCAAAACCCGCCTTGGGCGTGTATTTGCCCACGGAAAAGCTGACAAATCCGCCCGGGTCGGTGGTGTTATCGGGGACACCGTACAATCCGTTGGTGCTCTCGTCACGTTTCAGCCCAACAGTGGCCTCGGCCTGCCATCCGTTGGGCCCGCCCTTGGTGCGAAAATTCAGGGTCCTCTTGTCAGAGTGGAGCTCGAAAGGCTTGCCCGGGCCGGTGGGAATCGCACGTTCGAGATTGCCCATGACCTGATTGAAGCCGATATGCACCTCGCGATTGCCCTCACGGTCGAGCCCTTTGTGGAAGCCCGTAATTCCGACCTCACCGTCGTCGCCCTCGAACGTCAGGACGGGAGTTTCGAGCTTGAGATAACCGCCGGGTGCGCCACCGTCGCCCACATAGAAGCGAACATAGTTGTCGCCGAACTGCGCGCTGGCGGAGAGCTTCTCCAGATCACCGAGGCGCAACATGGCGTGGGTGTTGCCAGCCTGCATGTGCGCCACGACATCAATTCTCGAGTCGCCAACGGGCACCAAACCAAATTGGACGCCGCCTTCCCTCTCGCCCTTGAAGGCTCCGGCTTGAACCAACAGATTTTCGATGTGGTTCACATCCAAGGTGACCTTGCTCCCCGATGGGGCGGTCAGAGAGAGACCCAAGGGAAGGTCCCCAGCCAATGTCTGGTCCTCTTTGAGTGTGCCCTCGACATGGAGGTCTTCAATCTTGCGAATGATGACCCCACCGAGCGTCGGGTCCATATCAACATCCAGTGCTCCGCTGGTCACCGAGGCTTGGATCTTGTCGAGGTCTGCCTTGGCGTTGATGTCGGTGCTTTGGAAGCTGTAGACGCCATCTACGACTGACGCCTTCACCATCATTGGCCCAACCTCTACCCGGTTGTTGCCCATCTCGGCGGTGAGGGAGCTCTCCTTGGGCATCTCAAACTTGAACCAGGTCCCCTCTTCGTTGTGGACAAGCTCGAGCTTCACCGGCATTTCGCCGCCGTCTTTCGTCTCCAACCACATGTAGACGTCGCCCACATGGGCCTTCAGTTCCTCGAGTGTGAGCTGGCCCACGATGCCGCCGTTCTCGTCGGTCATGTCCAGGGAGTAGGTGAAACCCTTGATGGCAAGGTCGCTGACGTTGCCCTCGTCGTCGGTAAGCTGAACCTTGGTGCCGCCGATGTTGATGTTGACGTACTTCTCGCTGGCCTCAAAGGAGGCATCGGTCATGTTGGCTTCGACCACGCCAGGGAGACCATTGATGCCTTCGGTTATCTTGCAGGTACCGCCGGCCTCGGACAACGAAAGCGACAACTGCGAGCCCAGCTGGGCGTAGCTTGCCTTGATGTCAGCGCCGTGCACCGTGTACCCGTCGGCCTCGTTCTTGAGCTCCACGCCCTCCGGGAAGAACAGACGGGCATTCCCCACCGTGCCGTCAGCGTTGAGCTGCAGCTCGATTTGACGCTCAACCCCCTCGGGCAGCGCATCGATCTTGCCTTTGTAGTCTCCCAGGGCGAACTCGCCATTGGCGCGCGTAGCCAACGAAAGGACTGTGTTGCCGTCGGTGCCGGTGACCATGTTGACCCGGGTACCGTCGAGATTCAGAGCATGGTCGTTACCGAGAGGATCTGTGCTCGCAAACTTGAGACCATCCACCTTGAAGCTCAAGGTGTCCGCTCCATCCACCAAGGTGGCGCTGTCGAAACGGAAACCTTTGACCTCTAGATTGCCGACGTCAGTTGCGAATGACGCCTGCTCCGCCCATGCCTGTATGATCTGTTTGTTGGCCCCGAGCTCAACGTAGGTGCCGACTCCAGTGAGCGCCCCTGTTTGACCATCGATCGAAATATTGAGCTGGCCGACGTCGGTGCGAGCGATGAGGCTGCCGTCTGCCTTCTGCTCGACAAACAAGCGCATGCCCTTTTCTAGATCGACCGTGAGCCCACTTGCCAAGGAGATGTGCGCCGTTTCGGCCAAGGCCTCGAAGGTGGTCGTTCCACCGACTTTGTCGAAGCGAACCAGACCGCCGGTCACTTGGCAGACATCGTTGCCAAAGTTGAGATCCGCCGCGATCTCATCAAACCTCGCGTGAAGGCGGGTGCCGTCCTTGTTGTCGGCAAAGTCGAGGGCGAGGTTGTCCACCCGCACGTAAGTGGAAGCATCCCGAGCGGCATATTCAACCAGGCCCGGTAGAT
>Ga0156400_1069_pt3 | contig 11075 bp, 5 predicted proteins | sample RifOxyA3_FD_108044 | JGI IMG/M metagenome (GOLD analysis project Ga0156400, IMG submission 108044) | Deltaproteobacteria bacterium RIFOXYA12_FULL_58_15
CGAGAACCCCAAGTTTGTTGACAATGCCCCCAAGGAAATAGTCGACCTCGAGCGACAAAGAATCACGGAGCAGCAGTCGCAACTCGCGGTGCTACAGAAGAACCTCGAAGCGCTCGATTGAACATTACGCAGATCTCCAGCGAGCTGGAGATGCCTCTTGCTCTCGGTGGATCCGTGGTGCATGAATGACAGGTGGCTCATCGGACTTCAACTGCAGGTTCGGCAGGCGGACGCAGGTCTCGTCTTTCTGGGCAGGAGCAAACACGCGCATTGATGCGGTGGATTGGTGTTGGGGTGCTAGGCGCCGTGCGTGCAGTGGCGGGGTTCGGTATCGGTTTCTCGGCGCTGGCATTGTGTGCTTACGGAGTTTTTCGGGATCCGGGCCGCACCGGCACACCACAACTGTTGGCCCTTGCGGGACTTGCAGTGCTCCTGCTCGCCCGCCTGTTCGAGCGTTTGCAGCGTAACCAAGTCCAGCCTAAGTCTGCAGTTTGGGCGAATCTCGAGCTCGGGACGTTGTTTGTGTCTGCGGCCTTTGTGGTTATCGAGATTACCGGCGGACCCTCCGGGTTGCTCTATCCGCTCATCTTTGCGTTGGTCGCTTTTCTCGTGGCGTTCCATGGGTGGGGGCAGAGCGTCTACTTCATGCTTCTCATTCTCGGGGTGGAGGCGGCGACCTGGTATCTTCAACCGCAACCCAATGGCTGGCGTCTATTTGCATCCCATACATCATTTAATCTCCTGTTTGGTTTTCTCTACGCCTTGTTTCTACGCACCGAGATTTCCCAGGGGCGTCGTCGATTGCGCACAGAGATCGATGCTCGGTTGAGTGAGATCTCTGCCGAGGCCACCGACTTTCGTCTGACCTCTGGACTGAGCCTCGAGAGTCGCGATCTCTCACCTGAGGAGTTGCTGCGTCGTCGTACGGTGGGATCGGTGCAAGCGATCCACGATTCTCTGTACAACGTTCTGGAAGTTGCGGAGCGGGCGTTGAAGCCATTCACAGTGGCGCTGTTGTGGTTGGACAGTAGCGATCGTCATATGCGGGTCAAAGAGCTCCGCTCTCAGTCGGATGCCATCGTCGAAAAACCGATTGCTGCGGGTGAGGGACTTCTTGGGGCGATCACCAAACGTGGTGAGCCGTTACTGTTGACCAACTTGAAGCCTGGGCATTCCGGATTGGTCTACTATTCAAAGAGCGAGCCCATCACGGATTTTGTCGGCGTGCCAGTCCTCGAAGGAAAGAATCTGCGCGGGGTACTCATAGCCGACCGCAAAGAGGGGGTGGCCTTCGACGACTCCGATGTGGCGGTGATGTGCACGATCGCTGAGGAGATCACTCGAGCGGTGCAGGTCGAGCGCATTTTTTCCGAGATGGATCGGGAGAAGTATCAAAAAGAGCGATTCTATCAGGCGAGTCGCGATTTCAACACAGCACGGACCATCGATCAGGTTGCTGAGGTTGCCATCAAGGCCGCCCGTCGCGTCGCCAATTCTGAGCTTGCGGCGGTGGCCGTGGCCACCGAAGAGGAAGGTATCCTCTACATCAAAGCTGCGGAGTGGGAAGGGCATCCAGAGATCAAAAAGCTGCTGGGGGTGAAGTTTCACGCCGAGAGTGGATTGGTCGGCGCAGCCATCAAGGCCAAGCACCCATTGCCCCACGGTACAGTCCGGGCGTCATCGCAACCGGTGTTTGCTCCCGACCTCGATGTGAATGTAGAGGCGGTCAAGGTTCTGCCGCTGTGGTGGAAGGACCGAGGCGTGGGTGCATTGGTCCTCGGCAGCGCGCATGCCAGCTTTCTGACCGCCGACCTTCTCGATATGCTACGAGTCATTGCAGATCACGCTGCCATCGCCATTGCCAACGCGCAAATGAATGAACGGGTCGAGCGCATGGCGACCACAGATGGATTGAGCGGGCTCATCAACCATCGGCATTTCCAACACCTTTTCGATGGAGTGATGTTGCGGGCCGAGCGATACACCCGTCAGGTATCATTGATTTTGACTGACATTGACCATTTCAAATCAGTCAACGATACCTACGGCCACCCCGTCGGCGATGTCGTCCTGAAACGCATTTCTGCGATTATCGCTGAGAGCGCTAGACGCACCGATATTGCCGCCCGTTATGGTGGCGAGGAATTCGCAGTCTTGATGGAAGAGACGGGATCACGTGGAGCATTGCAGATCGCCGAGCGGATTCGACAATCGGTCGAAGCTGAAGTTTTCCGGTGCGAGCACGGCACGTTCCGGTGTACGTTGTCACTTGGGATCGCGACATTCCCAGCAGATGGACCGAACAAGGCCAAGATCACTGAGTGTGCCGATCAGGCGTTGTACAAAGCAAAGAGCTCGGGAAGGAATCAAACAGTGATGTCGGGTGCGCCAAGAGCAAAAATTGCGGGAGGCCAGTGAATGGTTGAATCAGCCGAATCGAAGAAGATCTTCGTTCTCGATACCAACGTGATTCTCCACGACCCCAATTCGTTGTTTGCCTTTGAGGACAACGAGGTCGTCATACCCATCTACGTCATCGAGGAAATTGACCACTTCAAAAAGGACCTCTCCGAACTCGGCCGCAATGCGCGCGAAGCCGCCCGTATTCTCGACGGATTGCGTGTCGATGGCAGTCTCACCCGTGGTGTAGCGACCAACGGTGGCGGCACGGTGAGGGTCGCGATCACCAATCGCGATCTTCCACCGGAGTTTTGCTATGGTGATGCGGCGGACAATAAGATCGTCGCCACCGCTCTGAATTGCGCTGAGCTCAGCGATGGGCGCGAGGTGACCTTCGTCACCAAAGACGTGAACCTTCGCATTCGTGCTGACGCCTTGGGACTCAGGGTTGAAGACTTTGACTCGGAACGTACAGACATCAGTGAGTTGTATTCGGGCGTAGCAGAGATTGAGCTGCCCGGCGAAAGCATCGATAAGTTTTATCGGGACGGCAGGCTCTCGTTGCCCGACCCCTACTACTACCCGAACCAGTTTGCATTTCTCAAAGACATCGCAAACCCGGCGCACACCGCGCTCGGCAAGCTCAATCTTGATGCGGAGACAGTTGAGCCGTTAATTCAGGTCAAGGAAGCCGTTTGGGGAATTCGTCCACGCAATCGCGAGCAGTGCTTTGCCATTGACGTCTTGATGAATGACAACATCAAGCTGGTGACCTTGGTGGGCAAAGCGGGCACAGGCAAGACCTTGCTCGCAATCGCCGCAGGCTTGCACAAGGTTACCGAAGAGAGCATCTATCAGCGGCTGCTCATTTCACGGCCCATTTTCCCACTCGGTCGCGACATTGGTTACCTACCCGGCGATATTGAGGAGAAGATGATGCCCTGGATGCAGCCGATCTTCGACAATGTCGAGCTCTTGATGGGTGCCTCCCGCTCGGAGCGTCGCCGCGGTCGCAGCTACCAGGAACTCATGGACATGGGCATCTTGGAGATTGAGCCACTCACCTACATCCGTGGCCGCAGCATTCCCAACCAGGTGATCATTGTGGATGAGGCACAGAACCTGACGCCTCACGAGGTCAAAACGATTATCTCGCGAGCGGGCGACAACACGAAATTTATTCTCACGGGCGACCCGTACCAAATTGACAATCCCTACGTCGACTCCACCAACAATGGTTTGGTCCACATCGTCAACCACTTCAAGTCGGAACGGATTGCCGGGCACATCACCCTGATGAAGGGCGAACGTTCAGATCTGGCGGAGCTCGCGGCAAACCTCCTGTAGCGGTGGGGTCTACTCGACGCGAAAGGGTGCGCTCTCGATAGGGGCACCGCGTACTGCGATTCGCAGGGAACTATGGGACGGCGTCACCATGACGCTGTCATCGGTTGCGATGGTGATGATACCGATTTGCGGCAATTTCAGCGCGGTGTAGGCGCAAGCGGACATCAAAGACAACGCCATCAGGGTACACACCAGCGCCACCGCAAAACGGTGGCGCTCCGCGACTGCCACAACGGCAAACAACAGAGCGAGTAGAATTGCGGCGGAGGTTCCGGTCTTGGCATCGATACGCCGCAGGGCGACGACGAAAGTGGTCGTGGTGGCGGGCAGAAGAGTGTGGCCGACCTCGAATAGGATCTCTGCGTTGGTCACGGTGGCTGTGGCAAGTGGAGTGTCACCGTCGATGCCGTCACCGTCGGGATCAATGAACAGGGATGCCTCGAGGGAGGTCGTCCCAGTGAGGCCGAGGCGCAGGGTGTCGAGGGTGCCGCCGATGGCCTCGGTGGTGAGATCGATGTGCATCACGGCCGTGGGTAACGCACCTTTGACGACGGCGGTGTCTGGGCTCTCCACACCGAGACTCACCACAGCGCCACTGTACCAACATGAGGAATCGTCGCCACATGGACCGTCGGTGCCGCAACTCGTTGGGCTGTACATGCAACGGCGCTCGGCGTTGCAGCGGTCAAAGGTACAGGGATTTTCATCGAAACAGTCGGCGTCGGTGACGCAGCAGTGAGCGATGGCTTCGTTCTGGCAGGCACCTGCGACACAGGAATCAATTGTGCATGGGTTCTGGTCATTGCAGTCAGACTCGCTGCTGCAACAATCGGCTCTGGCCTCCAACATGCAGTTGTTGCCAACGCAAGAAGGGGAAAGGCAGGTGGTCGACGGGCAGTCGGACACGTCGGTGCAGCAACCCGTGATGTAGGAAACGGAACAACCCGGCGGGGTGATAAAGGGATTGCAGACCGCCACTTCGCACAGAGCGCCCGTGGCACAGCTATCCATATTGACATCTTCGTCGAGGAAACCATCGCAGTCATCGTCCACACTGTCGCAAGTGGCATCATCTACGGCGAGCGCCGGGGCGGGCTGACATGTGTCGACCTTCTCCCCGTCAGCCGTGCAGGTCAGGACGCCCGTTGCGGCACATGGCCCCTTGCCGCAGACGGTCTCGCTTTCGCTAAAATTCTCATCGGTGACGCCATTGCAGTTGTCGTCGACGCTGTCGCAGGTGGTGTCATCCTCGAATGCTGGCACCAGGGGGACACAGGGGTTTTCGATACGGCCCAGGTTGCACACGAGCGAAGTGGTCACCTTGCAGGCACCCACGCCGCAGCTCACGGCGTCCCCCACAAAACCTTCGTCAAAGGCGCCGTCGCAATTCTCGTCGATGCCATTGCAGTTAATATCATTGCTGTCAGGGCTGGAAATCGTGCAGGTGGTGGTGCGCAGGTGAACATCGTTCGCTCGTCCGGAGATCCCGCCCCATACCCAATGGGACCAACCTTGGGGATGACCCATGGCAGGGTCATACAGGAGCCGCGCGCGCCAATGGTAGGGCGTCTTTTCCTCGAGGAAACCGATGGCTGTCTCGACGGCGTCGGTGGATGGTGCGAAAGGCCGACCGGTGAGCAGATTCTTGCCGTCAAATGGCACACCGTGAACTTTGACCTCTGCTTGCACAACGGCACGGCTGCGTCCAAAAGGCGTCGCGCCCGACATAAGCAGGGTGAAGCCATTGCTCACGTCAGTGATCCCCTCGGGGGCGATCGGGGTTGCCAGTTGACGGGTTGATGGCACGGCCAGTAGCGGCCGGCCGGCTTCGGAGTTTTTGGTGTCGTTGCCCCAGTATACGAAGAAACTGCCACCGGTGAGGGAAGAGGGGTGTTCTGGTGCGCCAATGAGGAGATCGCCGTATCCATCACCATTGAAATCCCCGCTCGAGAGTGTGATCCCAAAGAACGGATCGGGCACAATCGGCTCGATGTCGCGGAGGTGGCCCAGGCTGCAACCACGTTGACCGAGGTAGAGAGCCACGCGGCCGCTTGTTGATGTGCTGAGATCGCCGATGACAACGTCCCCGAGGCCATCGCCGTTGACGTCGCCGGCTGATGCCAACGATCGGCCGAAGTAGCTCCCGTTTGTGACCACCGGCTCGATGCCAATTAGATCGAGGCTCGAGCCACACACGAGAAAGACGCCACCCGCAGAGTTCCCCTGGCTTACGAGAAAATCTGCGCGGCCATCGCCGTCAACGTCGCCTGCCGCCGCCACTCTGCGGCCAAATCGGATCCCCGCGGATGGGCCGGTGATCATGTGGGTGCGGGCGAGATCGGTCCCCTCGCTACTGCCATGGTAGATGGACACAGCACCAGCGTCTTCGCCGTTCTGATCATTCGAGGGATCGCCGATGACGAGGTCACCGAATCCGTCGTTGTCCAAATCCCCGACAGACGCGACGCTGATTCCGAACAGGTTGCCGGCACCTGGGGCGGTGAGCGGAACGAACAAGTCTGATCCAGTTCCCAGGGTGGCTCCGAGGTAGAGACGTGCCAAACCAGTCGAACCATCAGAGGAAGGCACCCCAACGACGATGTCGGACAAGCCGTCACCGGTGAGCTCGCCGCCAGCCACCGCTGTACCAAATCCGGGCACGCCCGGATCGATGGTCAGGGGAGAGTCGGCAAGTCCGTTTGAGCCGCCATAATAGATGTGTACTTGCCCGGCATCTGATGCAGGCACCCCGACCAGGACGTCGCTGTATCCATCGCCGTTGGTATCGCCCGCTGTGGCGACCGTCCAGGCGCCCGCAAGGCCAGGATTGATGTTGGGGCCATGGCGCAAAGAGCCCGAGAGACCAAAAAAGATTTGCGCAGATGGGTCCACACCGGCGGACTCGTTTCCTGACGCACCCACAATGGCGTCATCGAAACCGTCGCCATTGATGTCGCCAGCCCCAGCCACAATGAAGCCCAGCGTCTCGTTGGTTACTCCCGAGACCGATGTTGCGTCGGTTCCGCTCGCGGATGCAGCGCCCATGTAGAGATAGACCCGTTTATCGCCTGGGGCTGACACCAAGACATCGCCGAATCCGTCGCCGTTGACGTCGCCAGCACCGGCGACGTTGGTGCCGAACTCCGAGTTCCCACTGCTCGTTGCAGCCTGGGTGTCCTCGCGGAAGCCATCGCTAGCACCGAAGATCATGGTGATGTGAGGCACAGAACTGGCAGTGCTGGGAGACCCGGCCACGACATCTGCGAAGCCATCGCCGTTGACGTCGCCGGCACAGGCAACTGAAGCCCCTAGGGTGTCTCCCGTTTCGCCTTGGATAATGATCGGCTCGCCCAGGCCTGTCGCGTTGCCAAAATACAGTACGGTTGCGCCGGCGGAACCAGCGTAGGCGGCAGCGCCGACAACGAGGTCGCTGTAGCCGTCACCGTTGAGGTCGCCTGCGGTGCTGACCGTGGCACCAAAGAGTGAACCGGCGGCACCGCTTTCGAGATCGAGGATTTGTGAGAGGTCGGCAGAGATGCCGTCGCCTGCACCTCGGAACAAATAGGCACGGCCCACATGGGCGTTCCCACGTTTGGCGCCAACAACGATGTCGCTGTACCCATCGGCATTGACATCCCCTGCGGAGGCGACAGCGAAGCCAAAACCGGCAAGGGCTTCGTTGGGCTGGTAGGTCCACACCTGTGGGAACTGCAATCCGTCCGTCGAGCCAAGGTAGACCCAGGCGCTGCCCTCGGCATCTTCCCCATCGCTGTATAAATGGGCACCGACGATGACATCGGCAAAGCCGTCGGCGTTGACATCGCCGGCTGATGCGACGGAGATGCCAAATCCAGCTTCGGGCGCGTCGGACCAGGCATGTGCCAGTTGCGGAGAGTTGGGACCGCCATAGAAGAGGTAGGCTTTTGCCTCGGTCGGGCCGTTGAGGGATGGCGCGCCCACGACGATGTCGCCGAATCCGTCGCCGTTGACGTCGCCGGCGTACGCAGTGGATGTGCCAAATCCCTCGGCGATCATATCGCTCAAATACTCCCAGTCGCCGGTGTCTCTCAAACCCGAGGCGGAGCCGTAGAAGACGACAACTCTACCTTGACCTGTATTGAAGGTGGGCTCGCCGATGATGATATCGGCGAATCCGTCACCGTTGAGATCTCCGGCGGTAGCGACAGATGCCGCCAGGTAGTTCATCGACCAGGGCTCTGGGGTGAGTAGTGGGTCGATGACGACAGGATAGATAGCCGCGGCATCATCGACGACCAATGCCAGGCCCTCTGCGGTTGGCTCCATCCAGGCTGGCAATGAGTCGCCCATGGCGTCCCGGGCTTCGAGCTCTGCATAACGGAAATGGTGCCCAAACGGGGGAACGAAGGTTGCGCTACGACTGTTGGCGGCCAGCATCACCCGTGCACCGGAGACCACCAGGGAAACACGCAGCAGCCCTGTGGTCGAAGGTTGGTGGACGTCGAAGCCGTGGGCCAGACCGTCCTTGCGATTCTCCCACCACTCGATCATGCCAGGCCCTTCGATCTCCAGTCGCTGTCCGCAGTGGGCGCCATCCGGAGTGTCGGACTGACAGCGACCGAGGGCGGGTGCGCCGCTTTGACCCAAGGCAGCGACGTGGATGCTGTTTTGCCTCTCGATCAGCATGCCCTGTTGTTGCCAACGAGCAGTCATCTGGTAGCGGTTGCTATGACCGGTGAAGCTGCCGGAGGTAGCAGCAAAAGGACGCTCAGAACCTTGGCCCGATTGGGGTGACGATATTGCGCCGAGGGGTGACTCTTGGACACCAGGGGCTGGCGCTTGGCAGCCGGCCCACAACATCGCGACCCACACTGGTGACGAGCGCATGTCAGGTCCTTTCTGATGACCCAAATATGCTATCAGGTTACGCCGGAATGGGCATGCTCAACGCAAGTCGTAGATCGAAAAGAGAGGTACGCCAGCGACCTTGTGTTGGGCGGCGAGCCGGTGGGTACGGTAGCGAGCTTGCAGTTCGGGGTACTCTTGCCAACGCCGCTCGTGGGTGAGGACCAAGAGGTCAGCGTTCTCGGGTGGGGCCCGCCGGATGTTCCGATGCAAGTCGCCGCTTTTTTGCCACCGGGCGAGGTAGGGCGTGTATTCCTTGGGGTTGGGTAGAAACGCCACGGAGCCACCGTTGGGCAGCAAGTCGTTGAGGGCTTTGGGGATCTCTGGGTAGGCGAGGTCATAATATTGCCGCTCGTATCCGGCGGCGACGGCGCCTCGCAGGCCGCCCGCGGGCTCGTTGTAGTAGGACAGCCAGGCTCCGTGATAGGCGAAGACGCCGAGCAGGCCAGGCAAGAGAAGGGCGACGGCGAGTCCCCCGCTCAACCACGGGCGCAGGTGGATTCTCTGAACGACCTTCTGGATTTCTTGTTGCAGCTCTGCGAAACCCAATCCGGCGAGGATGGCGATGAAGGGAAAGGCAGGAAGAAACAGCTTGACGCCGCCGTAGACTGGAACTCCTGGAAGTGAGACGGCGACGAGTTGCACCGTCCCTGTGATGGCCGCCAACACCGCAAATCGCGCGTTGGCGTTGTCGGCCAACGGATCATTGCCGGGGCATCGGAACGAGCGCATGCGGGCGGCGATGGCGCGGGCCGCAAGCCAAGCACCGAACGCAGCGAGCAGGAGAATGCACACGGGAACGGTGACCCCAGCCAATAGGGTGGGCGCGTACCACGGGGCGACCTCTTCGCTGTAGAGGACCCCGCGAAAGTAGAAGAGGATATTATAATGGTGCAGGTGGTATTGGAGGTACTGCTGCAATCGCGCCAGGGTGTCGAACCACATCCATGGCCACACGAGCCAAACAATCAGCGGTGAGACCAGAGTCATCCCCAAGATGACGACGGGAACCGAGCCGAGGCGCAAGCCCTGGGGCGTTCTTCTCGGCGGTGATAAGAGTAGCCAGTAAGCAAACAGGGCCACCAGGAAGAATGGCGCGTTGAGCTTAGTGCCGAGTGCGAGACCAAAGACGACAACGGTGGCGGCGATGATCGGCCAGCGAGGATTCTCGAGGCACTGCCAGAGGAGGGCAAAGGTGGCGACCGTGAGAGCCGCGACGGGTAGGTCGAGGGTCTCGACCTGACCGTCGAACAGAACCCGCGGCATTGTGGCGAGGGCAAAGGCGCCGAACAACCCCGGCCCAAGTCCGCGAATCCGACTGATGCACCAGAAGACCATGGCGACCATCATCGCCCACAGGAGAATGACGCCGAGGCGGCACGCCCGTACCTCATCGACCATGCCGGTGGAGCGGTGGAACACCAACCAGGTGGCGGCCATGGCATACTTGCCGACGGGAGGGTGCTCGTGGTTTTCGCGAAAGGCATGCTCGATGCCCGTGCGTGACCAGGCGTTGCTATCGAAGGTCAGGGCTGCTACCGCCCACTCGCCATACGCGGCGGCTGCCGGAACATAGAAGCGGGCGTCGTCAGTCCAGGGGACTCTGTTGTCGATGGTAATGCCGATCACCAAGAAGAAGAAAAAGACAATCGCGGCGGTGAGTAAGGGCCGACCCTCGGCATGGGCGGCGAGTCTATCACTGTGCGAAATAGCTTCAGGTGCGGTGCCTTCGACGGCAGGTGTAGACGGCGCCGCATCCTCGGTGGCAGGTGCAGACGGCGCCGCATCCTCGGCGGCAGGTGTACACTCGTCGTTCATGGCGTCCGTTTTTCCACAATCCGCAGGTTGATGCCGAGGTGGCGGCGACCGTCACGGAGAGCGCTCACCGTCAGTCGCACCTTGGCCTTGGTGCCGGGCTGTGTGGGCATGGCCATGCTAGCGATGCCACGGCTGTTAATGCGGTTGAGGGTTTGTTTGCCCATCCCATCCACCTCCAACAGCACCTGCACGGTCGCACCGTTGGGCGTGGAAACGGCGGCGTCGGCCAAGGCCGCGGAGACTTCGATGTGATCTGCCAACTCCCGCTCTCCGAGGTCGATGATGAGCTGGTGTTGTGCCACCGGATGGGCCCAAACCGCCGGCCAGTTTTGTCCCTCCACCGTGAGTGAGGTCGGCGCGACGTGATTCCACGGTGGCCTGCCGGGGCAGCTCCAGCCGCCGTCCGGTCGCCGCTTGTCACACTCGAGTGTTGTGCCGGTGCCTTCCAAGAGGAGGCGCACCTGTCCCAGATCGGCGCGTAAGTCAAAAACGACGCGGTCATCGGTCTCCCATAGGAAGGTGCCGATCTCCACCTCGTGGAAGCGCTTGCGCGGCTCGGCCAGGGCGGCACCGAGCTCCGGTGGGGTGCAAAAGCCGGCTGGCCCAATGACGGCGATGCGACTGTA
>Ga0156400_1144_pt1 | contig 10914 bp, 12 predicted proteins | sample RifOxyA3_FD_108044 | JGI IMG/M metagenome (GOLD analysis project Ga0156400, IMG submission 108044) | Deltaproteobacteria bacterium RIFOXYA12_FULL_58_15
CACCGTGTTTGCGCCAGGCGAGGGTGAGCCAGGTGCCTGCGGGTTCTCCCGAGAACTTGGTCTCGCCGTGGCGTTCGGGTTTGCCATCGATGAGGACCTGGTGTTCACAACGTCCGGCGGCGCGGTTGAGCTGGATCTGCACTTCCCCCTTCTCCAGGTCGAGGTGCTCATAGGACGTATCGATGAGGAATGGGCCGGCCATCTCGACCGTGATGTCGAGGGGCATTGAGCCACTGCTGCCGTTGTCAAACTCGACTTCCAGAGAGCCTTTGAATGACCACACACCGACGGATCCACCGAGGTCGAAGCGCTGGGTGGTGTCAGGTTTCTGACGGCCGACCTTTTTGTCCACCTTGACGCCGTCATTGCGAGTCAACGAAAGGCGCATGCCACGCAGGGGATCGTTAACCTTGACGACAACGGCGGGCTCGCTTTGACCCTTGAGGCCCTTGGAGACCAGCTCGACGTCGATGGCGTTGGCGAGCGCAACCGCAGGCATCAGCAAAACGGGAAAGAGGACGCAAAGGGGGAGGGGACTTCTCATGGTCGGCATGGCCGACCGATGCCATCTTTGGCACTCCGTGACAAGAGCTCGATGCTGCTGCGCTCGTGCCTGCCGATGGCTTTGATGCTATGCAGGACCTGTGACTGCGCTCTTGGCTTCCATTGGGGCGGTGAGCCTGCGGGTGACCGCCGATGCGGGGGGGATGACCATGGTCCTCGCCCGCTTGCTGCGCTCGCTGGTACCGCCCCGCATCGATCGGGCTGAGTTGTTTCGTTCCCTGCGTTCTTTTGGTGAGCAGTCGTTGCCCATCGTCATCGCCACCGGCGCGTTTACTGGAATGATCATGGTCTTGCAGGGGGCAATCTACGTGGATCAGTTCGGCGTGTACAACCTCGTGGGCTGGTACACCGGCTTTGCTACCTTTCGGGAGATTGGGCCGATGCTCATTGGCCTCATGTTCAGTGGCCGTGTCGGTGCCAACAATGCCTCTGAGCTTGCGACCATGCGGGTGACCGAGCAGATCGATGCTCTACGGGTCCTGGCCATCGATCCCTATGAGGCACTGATCCTGCCGCGCACCATCAGCATGATTGTCGCGCTCGGTGCTTTGGTCATCTACGGCAATCTCGTTGCAATCCTCTCGGGGGCCTTGTGTGCCAAGCTCTTGCTCAACGTCGAGTACGGTTTCTTCTTCCAGAGCTTGGTCGAGCGATTGGGGCCAGCGGATTTTCTCATCGGTGTCGAGAAGGCCCTCTTGTACGGTCTGGTGGTGGCCATTGTCTCGACGCACTTTGGGCTCACGGCTCGTGGGGGGGCCTCGGGGGTTGGTCGCGCCGTCAACGCCCAGGTTGTCGCCGCTGCTGTCGGGCTGTTTCTCGTCGACTATCTCATGACCTCGGTGGTGCACTGATGACTTTCGTCGCCAAAGTCGGCAGGGCAGCGATCGACGGCGGCGGCAACGCCCGCGAGTTGGGAAGCCTATTGCTCAAGGTCACACAGGCCCTAGGTCGCCTCGAACGTCCCGAAATGTTCCGGCAGGCCTTTGCCCTCGCCAACAGCTCGATATTTTTCATTGTGGTGATCATGGGATTCACCGGTGCCATCTTGGTGGTCCAGGCTTGCATGCAAGGCCAACGGGTCATCGGCGATCTCGGCATTATCGGTCCGGGATTTTTGCAGCTCATGGTTCGGGAGTTCGGCCCAACCATCGTCGCCTTCATGATCGCGGCGCGATACGGCGCAGGAGTGGCAGCCGAGCTCGGGGCCATGACGATCACTGAGCAGGTCGATGCCCTGCGTATGGCCGGGGCCGATCCGGTAGGTTATCTCGTTGCCCCCCGTGTTACGGGCGGGCTCATGGGTATGTTGCCCATTGTCGTGTTGGGCACAGGAGTTGCTTTTTTAACTGGCTATGTCGCGGCGCACTACGGTTTTGGGGTAGGGTGGGACACCTACTTTCGTATGAACCTCGTTGAATACGGGGATGTGGTGATCGCCGTTGCAAAATCATTGGCCTATGGCATTGCCATACCCTTGGTGTCGTGCCGCGCGGGCCTGTCGGCTTTCGGTGGCGCACCTGGGGTAGGCAAGGCGACCACCCGGGCGGTGATTGGATCGTGCATCACGGTTCTGCTCCTGGATGTCGTCATCGGCGGAATTGGCTATCTGGTGTTCTGGTGAGCGGTATGGATGAAAGGGTCGACAAACGCGAGACGCGGGCGATTGTTCGCTACACCGACGTGTGCAAGTCCTTTGGTGATCTCCAGGTGCTCGATCACATCAACCTTGCGGTGAAACCCGGGACAGTTCATTTCCTTATCGGCGCGAGTGGGGTAGGTAAATCGGTGGCGATCAAAATCCTCGTGGGTTTGCTCGGAGCCGATGCGGGCCGCGTGGAGCTTGATGGCGTCGATGTCACCGATTTCGACGAGGAGAGTTTCTATCCGATTCGTCGGCGTTGCCAGATGATCTTTCAACACTCCACTTTGTTTGATGCCTTGACCGTGCTCGAGAATGTGGCGATGCCGGCGCAGAAACGTTTCCGCCTACTCCGTCGGCAAGCGGAGAACAAGGCACGTCAGACGTTGAAACTGGTGCATGCTGAAAACCTTTGCGACAGGTTGCCGAGCACCTTGGGACAGGGGGTGCAAAAACGAGTGGCCATCGCGCGAGCCCTGGCTCTCGATCCGGAGATCCTCCTGTACGACGAACCGACCACGGGCCTCGATCCGGTTGCAGCCCGCCGCACCGACCGCCTCATCCAAGAGATGGCGCACGAGCTCAACTTGACGTCACTGGTGGTCAGCCACGATCTGGCCTCCGTGCAGGGCATCGGTGATTGGGTGACCTTCCTCCACCGGGGCAAAGTCCATTTTGACGGCCTGCCCGCAGAGCTGTTTGCGAGCCAGGACGAAACGGTCAGAGGCTTTGTGCACGGGGCCGGCCGGCGTTGGGCACCCAAGCCCTTGTGAGTGCCGCGCCAGTCGAGTTTTTAGGAGAACAACAGGATTTATTTCCCGCCGGTGACGAACTCGACCCAGTGTGGCGATACCTCCTGCAGGTGTTCCGCCAGTCGTTTGAAAGCGGAGCCCATGCCACGATCCCCATAATCCGGGAGGAAAACACTGAGGCCGTGGCTGTCCCAGACATCATCTCTCGGTTTGCGTTGATAGACATTGGCCTTGAGCCAGCATTTCACTCGCGCGGCGGCGAGGGCTACGGGGGACGACGACTTGAAATTGTCCTTGAGCGCGTCGCAGAAACTGCCGAGGTCAGCGAGGATTGCGCCATCGTCGGAATAGCGTTGCACAGATTCGAGTGCCAATTGAACCTGCTTGTTCTTCATGCCACCCGCCGCGAGAAGGGCAGCGCCCATCCTCTCGAGGTGCGAGTGCAGCATGGGCAAGCGGCGCAGATCGATGGATGCTTGAGTCGCACCCGTATAGGTGTCGACGATGCTGGTGGCGATGTCTTGGGCGGATACCTCGTTGCGGCGGCGCTGGCTAACCATTTCGAGCACCTGGTCGTACCGCCATCCAGTCTTCTCCTGCTCCTCTTCGCTGCCAACCATAAGCGGCACACCCGCGCGCGCGAGCGCGCTGGCGATTAGAAGATTCCCCATGAAGCAGGCATCAAAACCGACCGCGTCGAGTGGGCACGGCAGGTCGGAGAGAGCACTGCCCAGAGTCGCCGGAGCCATTCTCTTGTTTTTGCCGCTGGTTTCATCCTGCACCACACCCGGCCAGCCACGCCCATGGCCCCAGATGTCGAGGAAGAAACGGCGCGCGGGTACGTTCCGCATCACGTAGGTCACGGCGGCGCGCAATGTCTCACCTTGTTCAGTGGCAAGCTCACCCTTGCCGCGGGCGATCAGGACACCGAGTGAGCTGTTGGGATCGACAGACAGCTCTCGCATGATGCTGCCGGAGCTGTTCTTGCGTTCCTCGAAGAGCAAAAGACGCGTACCACTGGACCAGCCTTTGTTCTTGCCGCCGTTTGGGTACTTTCCCGCCTTGGCGCCGTCGATGAGCACAACCACGTGGGCAAAGTGTGCGACCTGTGGGTATCGTTTTCTGATCTCGGCCAGGTCCTTCGGCGCGTAGGTCTCGAGATCGTTGTCCGCAGCCATGTAGACAAACAAGGTCCATTCCTTGCGCAACAGCGAGACGTTGGGCGATATGCCCGAGTTTGCCGTGAAGTCAGCGACTGGCACAGCCCCTTGTGACTTGCGGTTGGTTGGCGTCGATACCCTGTCTGCAGAGGAACCGCCTGTCACCTGTGTTCGGAGATCAGAATCAAAGGCAAGCCGTAACATGACTGGATTATCGACAGAATGTCGGTCATGTTCACCAAATTCTGGGTCCTCTTGGGTCCTCTAGGAAAACAACAGGATTCCTTTCCCCATGCCGCGAATCGTGGTATCTATGTGGGTCTGTGGAAACGGTGGTTTTTGAGTTTTTATTTTAAAAACAAAGGGTTATGAAGCTGGGCATCGAGGCGCGGGTCGGAGGATTTGTACTTTTGGCCCTCGCTGTGCTCGTTGGGTTTGTGTTGGCCCTCGGCGATTTTAGCTTTGCGCCCAGTTTTGCGATCTATGCTGACTTTGCTTACTCCGGAGGGTTGCAGCCGGGCTCTCCAGTGAAGGTCAGCGGTATTCGCATCGGACGGGTAACAGATTTGACCATTTTGGCAAGAGCTTCATTACCATCGCCAGCCACGGCGCAAACCGGGTTGGGCCAGGGGACTCCGCCGGTGGTCAGGGCGCATCTCGAGCTGCATGAGGACGCCAGGGATTTGTTGACTGACGGTGCGGGGTTCTATGTCGGCATGCAAGGGCTGATTGGCGAAGCCTATGTCGAACTGTCGCCGGGAGCGGCTGGAGGCACACAATTGCCCGAGGGCTCGGCAATTCGTGGAGTCGACGCGGCAAGATTGCATGTCATGGCGCTCGAGCTGTCATCGCTCTTGTCTGCTTTGAGTACTCTGTCCAACATTCACGGCGATGACGGTCAGGGGCTGCGTGCCCTCGGCGAAGCGCTGACGAACCTCCTGGGCAATGTCGACTCCATGCTGCAGGAGCACCGTACTGAGCTCGAAGGGGCGATTGCCGATGGCGCAGCCTCTGCGGAGAATCTGCGCCAGCTGACCGCGGGTCTCAGTGTTGCGATCGGCAATGGTGCAGGCCTCATGGCTCTCCTCGACAATGGTAACCAAGCAGCGGCGGCACTGCGCCGCGATCTACCGAGCCTGATGTCTCGCGCTGATCGGAGCCTGGTGGCCATAGAACAGCTGACGACCAGCGCAAACAAGGCGGTCAACCCAGAAGAGATAGAGAAGATTGTCTCCGACCTGCGTCAGACCATGGCGGATCTCCATGAGACCGCCACGCAAGCACGCGGGGTGATGGATACCATAAGGCGTGGGCAGGGAACCGTGGGAGGGCTGATTGCCGACCCGCAGGTGTACGATGATCTCAAAGAAATGCTCCGCGACCTCAAACGCAACCCATGGAAGTTGTTTTGGAGGGATTAGTGGCACTGGTAAACAAACTCAAACCCATGATCGGTAAATCAACTCGGCCTGCGATCTTCGAGATCGAGAAAGGTCAGGTGCGTCGCTTTGCCAATGCGATTGGTGAGGACAACCCGATTCACACCGACGAGAAAGCGGCGAAGGCGGCCGGCTACAGTGCACTGGTGGCACCGCCCACCTTTGCCGCGGCGCTCGGCGCCCTCGATCCGCTCATCGCAGAGGTTGGGCTCGACTCCCAGGCGACCATGCACGCCGAAGAGGAATACGAGTACTTCCGACCCATCTTTGTGGGGGATGTTCTGAGCGTTGTCCATCGAATTGCCGATGTCTACGACAAGCAGGCACCCAACGGCCGTCTCATTTTCCTGGTTGTCGAGACCCGAGGTAACGACAAACGTGGCCGCGCCGTTTTCAAAGGACGTCGTGTTCTAGTCGAGCTCAAGAGCTGAGGCGAAGGAGTTGCAGGTGAACAATATGTTGGATTACGAATCGATTGACAAGGGCACTCCACTCGACGGCCTTTCCATTCCTGCGCTTACGCGTGTGACCCTTGCGCGTTTTGCGGGCGCGATTGACGACTACAACCCTATGCACCTCGATGACAAGGTCGCAGCCGCGGCAGGCAAGAGCTCGGTGTTTGCGCCCAGTCACCTGGTCATGGCGTATGTGGGACGCATGGTGCAATCGTGCTTCCAGGGCGCTTCTCTGCGGCGTTATGGGCTGCGGATGCTCAAGCTCGTATGGCCGGGTGACGTCCTCACCTGCCGTGGCGTCGTCATCGACAAACGCATCGAGAACGGCGAGGCGGTTGTTGACGCCGACGTGTGGGCTGACAATCAAAGGGGCGAAACGGTAGCAAAGGGCAGAGTGTTGGCCGTTGTGCCCAAGGTCAAAGGCCGTCTTCTCAGCAAGTCCGAAGCCTCCCACGGAATCGTCTTCACAGCGAGCAAGGTTCGAGGTACTAGCAGCGGCAGCAAGGCCGAGCCCAAGGCAAAGGCCGAGCCCAAGGCAAAGGCCGAGCCCGTCGCCAAGAAGGCTAAGCCCGCCGCCAAAGTCAAGCCCGCCGCGAAGAAGGCCAAGCCCGCTGCGAAGAAGACCAAGCCTGCAAAGAAAAGGTAATAGCTCGAACAACCTGCCATGCTTCTGGCTCGCCAGGTCAGGCGAGACCTCTAGTGGTTCCCGGCGCTTGACCGGAACAGTCCACGTGACTATAGTCATTCATAATATGACCATAGCCATAAAACCCAAGACCATGGCGGCAGGCGTGTTCAAGGCCAAGTGCCTGGCCGTGCTCGATCGTGTGCAGAAGAAGCGGGAAGGGGTGGTCATCACCAAGCGCGGCAAGCCGGTCGCCCGGGTCGTGCCTCTCGAGAATGATGACGGGAACGGCTTGCCGTTGGCGCTGCCCGATCCATTTGTGCGTGCCGCCGAGGTGAGGTTCGATGCGGCCGACCCAGCCACGGACGTGGCCGGCGGCCATGACCGTTACCTGGAAGAGGTGTGGGGGGGGCCCTCGCGTTGATCTTCGCCGACACCTCGGGTCTCTATGCTGCATTGGTCGCTGCCGACCAGCAGCACGTCGATGCCCGCACCGCGTGGTTGGACCTCCTCGCCCGCCGCCAACGGCTCGTCACTACCTCTTATGTCGTGCACGAGACCGTATCTCTGCTGCAGGCCCGGATCGGAATCTCGGCAGTCCTTTCGTGGCGGACTGACATCGAGCCGGTTCTCGACATCGTTTGGGTCGATGCGACACTGCACCGCTTGGCCATGGCCGCGGTCGTGGCCAGTGGCCGCCGCGACCTGAGCCTCACGGACTGGGTGAGCTTCGAGGTCATGCGCCAGTCACGGATCCGGGTGGCGTTGGCTGTGGACCGACACTTCCTCGAGCAAGGATTCGAGTTGCTCCCGAAGCGAAGCGGTTGACGGGTGAGAGCTATCAAGCCTTGCAACTGGACGGCACCCAGATAATCCACCGCCGTGAGAGAGTGAGGGCAGGCACCCAGGTGAGTAGCGGCTCCTTCGTCGGGCACGCCCTGATTGGCGATCAACCTGCGTACCTTGTCCAAAGTCTCGGCAAAAGGCATGGACCGGTTCGGGCCTCACTGGTAAGTCGATCCGGATGCGGGCTATTCCCTCGTGGGTCATCATCATGGGTGTTGGCTGCAGCCCCACACCCGTGACTCGAACGCCCGACTCCGGCAAGCTCGACGAGTGCAGCTGGCTCGAAGACCCGGCGGCGAGCGGTGTGGCCGATCTCGTCATCGATGACGGCTTTGCCGTGTCAGTGACACTCGGCAGCGATTCGGAACCGGTCCCCTTTGTCGTCGACACGGGATCCAGCGGATGTGCTGTGTCCGACTGGCTGGCGCGGGATCTCGGCCTCCCGGTGAGGGACGGCTTTGAGACGGTGCTCAACGGCGAGGTGCTGGAGGGCGTCCCCAGTGTCCATGTCCCTCTGTTGACTGTGGCTGGTCTGACGTTCCGTGAGGTCCCAGCCATGATTCTGGATGTCGAGAAGGTTGCCGAGCATGCCCCGCAGCTCAGCTGCAAATTCCGTCGCGTCGGTGGTGTGATCGGAAACGACCTCTTGAGCCAGGGGCGGTGGCAGATAGATCCCCAGAGGGGACGACTCTCAGCCTGGGGTCCGAGAGCAGCGAGACCCGACCCGAGCGGCACCGCCATAGTCATCAACCGGGAACAGGGCCTGTGGCTGGTCGACGCCAAGATTGGCCACTGCTGTTCGACCCGTGTTGCGCTCGACCTTGGCTCAGACGGCCAGCTCACAGAATTCCCCGAAGGCATGACCGTACTGCGTCAGGCCTACCCCAACGCACCGACTGCGCAATGGACTGGGGCTCACTCATCCATGGTTCGAGGCAACGTCAGTGGAGAGACGACGGTTGCACGGATCCCGGGACTGCAGCTCGGGGAACTGCGCATTTCCGGGGTCATTGTTTCTTCGACAACGGGCGATCCTCAACACGACTACCCATTGCTCGGCACTGGTGTACTGGAGCATTTCGTTCTGACGCTCGATTGGTCACGTTCCACGATCTGGTTGGCCCCTACGAGCCCGATCCCCACCTCTCGGGAGAGTGTTGGTTTTGGGTTGCTCTTTGACCCGCATCACGCTGGGCTGGTCGTGGTGGCAATAGCGCGCCGATCCCCGGCCGAAGAACAAGGAATCGGCGTAGGCGATCAGATTGTCGAGATTGACGGTACAAAGACGGCTGGCCTGTCCATGTCGCAATACTGTGATTGGAGGGAGAAACAGCCACGCGGGCGCGAGGAGAGACACACGCTCGAGGCGATTGTGTCGCGCAACGGCCATTCCCGCCGACTCGTGCTAGAATCACGCGACTTGCTGCAATGAGGGGTGAAAACGAAAAAGCTCACGCCTCGCTCGCCAAATCTCAATACCGGGATAGGACGACCTTGCTCGGTCACGCCGAAGTTGGTGCCACCCAGCGGTACACAAGGCCCTGAGACTGGAGCGGACTACCAATGAACCACAAAGCCCATACTCCCATCCTGCCCCGTGATACCAACAACGGGACCTTCTTCGGATTTGCTGGAACTCACCAGATCCCAGACGAGAAGTGCCGCCCCAACAAGCGCAGCACTCCCTCCCGCAATGCATAGGATTTCGGCAACGCGCGATTGTTCGAGGGTTTTTTGATGCAGGCTTTCGGCAATCGCGAGATCTTTTGCATTCATGTATTCTCGATACGTCGCGTTGGCCTGAGAATAGAATACTCCTCCAACCACAGCGCTGACGGATCCAATGCCCAATGTACCCCATCCTACGCTGGGTAAGATCCGCAGTGAATCCTCATCCGCAGGCACTTGGATTTCGAACGATAAGTCCTCCGGATTGGCAGTCTGCAAACCATTGTAAAAGCCAATGCCGAAGGGGGTGTTGAACAAGAAACGTTTGAATGAAAGGTCTGCACTGCCTCGACTCGATATCGATCTTGGGTTCAATGGAAAATCTTTGAGTGACACAGGTCCAGACGGTGCTTCGAGCACAGCTTCACGTTCGTCGGTGCGCAAGAAAAAGGGCGCCTGTCCCAAGAGTGCGATTTCCATAGATTGTTCCCGGGAAGGATGAAAGTCAGCCACACGTAGACCGCGTGCATCTTCAATATGGTATTTGTCAGAATGTTCCGGCTCAACCTGGACAAAGGCTTGGACTGCGAGGGCACGGTTTTCCATCAAAGCCGCGTCGGCACGCATGGCTGGCGCTCGAAAAAACACGCGAAGTCGAAGGTTGGGATCGTCAATCGCGGCATTGGCAGCTTCAACGAAGGCTGCCGCCTCACGATAGGTCACACGTCCGTCACGGTTCACATCGCCACCACCCAACAAAGCGCTCACAAGTTCGTGGGTGAAAATACCGGATTGCCATCGGCTCCACTCATGTGTTTCAGACTCGCTCGACGCGGCCAAGATCACACCCGTGTTGGGGTAGCTCGCCAAGTCTTCCTTTCGCAAAAACTCACGGATCACGTGGCGATAGTCTCCAGTCTTATCGCGTCCACCGCGCTTATTGACGACAAAATAGGCCTTGCAGGCATCCAAGATCACATGGTTGAAGCTGGCCTTTGAGCGCGCGAGAATCTCACGATACAGCATGGAACGCGTCAGCTTGTCGTCCAGAAGATTCAAATATCCTTCTTGGTTTTCTCCCAAACCACCATGTCCTGAGAATACAAAGTAGAACTGTGTCTCAATGCCCTTCTCTTGGTCTTGGGCCATGTTTTCGAAAAAACCATTCAGGGTATTTGTGATGTCATCGCGTTTGGGCGGTCTCGCGATGGCGGAAGCTTCTGGAAATCGGCGTTGGGCATCTTCATCGAGGACAGTGAAGAGAGCCAGGTCAGCACCGGCTGCTCTGAAAAGCTCGTAGTAGCGTGCCGCATCGTTGTCAGCAAAGAGTAGAGGTGCCACGCCCGAATCGAGACTGTGGTTGTTGCCTATCACGACAGCGTAGATCTTGGATTGTGCCACAGAAACGCTTGGGAGAATGACGATCAGTGCCATTACGCTGTAGCGACAGAAATTTAGCATCACATCACTCCTCACCCATGGGCTCTGCAACGTGGATCAGAACAGAATGCTCCAGCACATCTTGCCGTTGTCCCATAAGGGGTGTCAGTTGACTTGGGCTCATATTCTTTGCCGCTTGTTCTACCAATGCTTTGTTCAGAGGCTCTGCCGAGAACAAAGCCACAATGCGCAAATCTCCGGGCTCATGATTTACAGAAAGTTTGATGCCATCCCCGAGGGGCTCATCCACAACGTTGCGCTCAATCGAAATACTTCGAGAACCTTCGTAGTCGGGATAATACCAGCGCACATCCCCCTTGTTTTGG
>Ga0156400_1148_pt1 | contig 10820 bp, 8 predicted proteins | sample RifOxyA3_FD_108044 | JGI IMG/M metagenome (GOLD analysis project Ga0156400, IMG submission 108044) | Deltaproteobacteria bacterium RIFOXYA12_FULL_58_15
CTCCGCACGTTTGTCTTCCTTATTTCGCGATTTGAAAAGCCAACCGATGATGGGCAGATCGCCCAAGATTGGCACTTTGGAATAAACCTCGGAGGTGCTGCGTGTGTAGATGCCGCCGATGACTGTTGTGTCGCCATCACGGACCAATACCTCTGTCTCCGCATTCTTCTTGGCAATACTCGGCGTGTTGTCAAAACCCACCAGTCCCAAGTTGGGCTCATTCTTGGAAGTCTTGATCTTCATCAACACGCTGCCATCGTTGGTTACGTGCGGCGTGACCTCGAGCTCGAGAGCGGCGGCCACGAAGCGCGTACTCGCGACACCCATTTGCGATGTCACGGTGATGGGAATGTCGATTCCCTGGGAGATCTTCGCGGTCCGATTGTCGAGCGTGGTGATCCGCGGAGAGCTTATGATCTTTCCTTTGCCCTCTTCCTCGAGAGCCTGCAGACGCAAATTCAACAGCGAGCTCCCACCCGCTGAACCGAAGACAAAACCAAGGGCGCCACCGCTCGCAATGCCGGCGGGAACATTGACGGCGAAGTCATTCTGAATGCTGTTGGGGAACGACAGCCCCGTGGCATTGCCAGTGGCCGCCGATGCCTGGAGATTTCCGCCCCACTGGATGCCTAGCGCCTCACTGTTGTTTGTGGTCGCCTCGACGATGCGGGCCTCGATCAACACCTGCGGCGTCTGTTTGTCGAGATGGCGGGTCAGCAAGACCACTCGGTCAATGTTCGATTTGATGTCCTCGATGATCAAAGTGTTGGTGCGCGAATCGACCTGGACCGTGCCGCGGCCGGTGAGCAGCGACTTCACCTGAGATTCGATCTCCTTGGCATCTGCGTAGTTGATTGGAACCATCTTAATGAGTGTCGGCTCGACCTGTTCATTTGCCTTCTGGGTCGCCAGCGCCTGCTCCCGTTCCTTTTGAATCGTCTCCGAAAGTGCAATACGCAAGATGTTGTGGTGCCTGACCTTGTCGTATCCCTTGGTCTTGAGAATAGTCTCGAGTGCTTCGTCCCAAGGTACCTCACTCAAGTGTAGCGTGATCTTGCCCTTGACGTCGTCACTGGCGACGATGTTCTCGCCTGAAACCTCTGCCAGAAGGCGCAATACGTTGACAATGTCTGCGTCCTTGAGGTCGATGGTGATGCGCCGCTTCGATTCTTTGCGCGTCTGCTTCGGCGTGCTCGTAGCTAGCACCGTCGCCTCGGCAGTAAAACCTGCTGTTTGCGGTGCCACAACGCTGGCGACCATCGTTCCGGCCTTGCCACGAATCCTCCACACCAACAAGCCATTCCTACGCTCGAGATCAAACGTGGCCTTCCCTGAAAGATTGGCAACAATCTTCACCACCGGCGGATTTTCTGTCGCCTGGTACGTTGAGACCAAGCGAACAACCGTGCCGTAGGCCGTCGTGTCGAGGCTGCGCTCCAGTTGCTTGGGAACAGTGGCACCATGCAGTTCCAGGACCCAAGCCTTCTTAGATCGGTTGTCCACTCGAGGTGATACCTCACTGCCAACGTCCAACATGATCTCGGCGAGCTCACCGGCACCCTTGAAGCGCAAATCCTTCAAATGGACCGCCTTGACCTCCCCCGACGGAGCAACGGGCGCTGCTGTTGGTTGACTCTTCTCCGCGGAGTCTGCCTCCAACTCTGAGTTTGTAGCCACCGGCATTGTTGGCGGTGCCTCCATGGTAACCAAGAGTCCCTCCGCCGTCGCAGTGATCACGTGTTTCGAAGTATCGGTCGTCAAATCAAAGACCACCCGCGCCACGCTGCCGTGGTCCCCGAGGCGAACCCGCCAAATGAACGGTGTCTTGATCGAGAGGCTCGTACGTTTCGACCCATGCACTGTATCGGCCAAGTCCAGCACCAAGCGCGGCGGATTTTCGATGCGTTGCGCCTCGTAACTCGGGGTTCCACCACTGACGCGCAGCAGAACTCCCGCCTCATTACCGCTGCCGTTGCGCTCGACGCCCTCCAAGACGAGGTTACGATCACTCCGAGACACGCCCATCTGTGCAGGAAGAGTTGTGCTTGCCAAAGTCACACGTGACTCGTTGGGTTCGATGAATGAGGCGGTCGAGGCCGCACGCCGAGATCTCTTGTCCACACGAGTAACCTTCTGGCGCTCCGCCTCAAGCTGGCGACGCTCAGCAGCGAGGCTCGCACGCTCTTCGGCAGCCTGTTTCTCTCTCGCCGCCGCCCGTGACTCCTGTTCATCTCGCTGACGTTGTTGATCCGCCCGCTCCTGGGTTTGACGTTCCTTGGCCGCCAACTTCTGGCGTTCGAGTGCCGCCTCCTTTTTCGCCAGTTCATTGCGCTGTTCATCTATCTCACGGCGCTCACGTTCGAGCGACTTGCGTTCCTGCTCCAGCTGTCGCTGTCCCTCCTGTGCCTTTTCGAGCTTGCGACGCGCGTTGGCAAGCTTGCTCCGCTCCGCTTCCAATTCGCGCTGCGCTGCTTCGACGCCGGTCTGTGTTGCGTTGAGTTTTTCTCGCTCGGCGGCAAGCTCCCGAGCCACTTGATTTGCATCGCGGGCCTCACCATGGGACTTCTTTTTGGCAAAACTCTCACGCGCCTTCTCGAGGTTGGCGCGTTCATGGGCGATTGCCGCCTGGGCCTCATCCACCTTGGCCTGCAGAATGGATATCCGTTGGCGTTCGGATTCCACACGCTGTTGTTGTGCGGCGACCTCTCGCAGTCGATCTGCCAGACGTTTTTCTTTTTGTTGTGCTGCAGATTTTTGCTTCTCGAGCTCACGCTGCTGCGCCACCGTTAGTTGGCGCTCCGTTTCGAGTTCTTGCTCGCGGGCCCCAATGGCGCGGTATTTGGCCTCAAGCTCCCGCTCCCTTTCTTCGATGCGGGCGAGTTTGGTGGTCGTCACCTTGCGGGTTTCCAGAGCAGCCTGTGTTGCTTGCGACGCAATCGTTTCGGCCTTCTCCGCCTCTTCCTTAGCCTGTCGCGCCCGTTTCCATGCAGCATCCGCCGCCTCCTTTTCTTTTTGTGCCTGAGCAATTTGCTCTTCGACACCGGCGACCCGTTGTTTGTGCTTTGCCTCCGCGGCCGCTGCTGTTTCTTCGGCGTTGCGTCGTGATTGCTCCGCCTTCGCGGCAATGCGATCTGCCTCTGCACGCGCGGATGCTACCTGATGTTGTTCGCTCTCGATGCGGCGAAGTCGTTCCTCGGCTAGCTGCAGAGACCTCTGCGCTTCACTGCGATCTCTGGCGATGGCCTTCTCAGCTTGCTCTCGCAAGGTCGCAGCCTCTGTTTGTGCGCGCTCGGCTTCCGCGTGCAGGCGCTTTGCCTCTGCGGCCTTCATCTCCGCCTCGCGTTGTTGTGCCGCAGCATAGGTCGCTGCTTCCTCTGCACGTTGGCGCTCTTCGACTGCCCGTTGTGCTGCAAGCTCCGCCTGTTTGCGACTCTCCACCAAGCGCTCGGCGGCTCCATGATCGACAGGCGCTGCGGGTGGCGGCAGGGCACGATCAACGGGAACGGACGGCGCGTCACCCGTCGTGATAACGACTGCACGACCCTGGGCTTTGACCTCGTAGGCAACTTCATTGTCGAAGCCAACGATGATGCGGGCGATCATGAAACCGTCGGCGGAAAACTGCCGCATAGCTATCTGATCGACAACGCCGTCGCCGACGGTGATGGGACTCTTCAGTTGCGAGAGATCGCCGCCGGAAACGTCGACGACCACCCGCATCGGATTCTGCAAACGGAACACCGTGAAGGTCGGCTCCGATGAAGTGCGGATCCGCACAGTCCGGTCGGCACCACCCGCGTCGACCTCGATGCCCTCGATAACTGTCTTTCCTGATGCCTGCGCTGTGGCTGCGATGGCTATCGCCACGAGGGCGGCGATGTGCGGTAACCGCGGGCGCGCCCATGAGGCCATGCCCATCAGCCCCCTCGTCGTCTGCGACTGCTGTTTTGTGTGCTCAATGCTTGCCATGGATTGGCTCCTCGGTCCTTCAGCGCGTTTCAGTGTCGAGTTGCGGTAGAGGTATTTCCAACGGTACCCGGATCCGATCTCCAGTTTGCGAGCGGATCTCTTCGGTCACCACAATGCCGATGACCGCGACGCCCTTTTGGCTCCGCCGTAACATGCCGATTCGGGTTACGATGCCGCCGTTCTTACCTAACTTGGAATTGATCCACAGCGTGTGACCCTTACCCTCAGGATCCTCCACCATGGCGGAGGGTCGAGCGGTTCCGGTGACCACGCCTGTGAGTCGATACTGGTCGAGCTCATACTTCTGGGTGTCGACAAGCGGTTGGTCCACGGCCGATTCGGCCGCCAACGCGGTTAGATATGACCTAAATGGGTCGCGTTTGCCCACCGGAGAGTAGCTCCATTGCGGCGGTGCTGGCTCTGCCTCGGCCTTGGCATCTGCATCCGCGGCGGTTTTGGGCTTGTCGACTTTGGACTCGAGCGTGGTTGGCACGGATGCGGGCCGATCCTCATCGTCGCCACAACTGCTTACGGCAACGATGACCGTCACCGCGAGCAGATGTGCGAACCTCGGACGGTGCTTGACGGTGTCGTTCATTTCTTCTTCTTCTTGTCCGGCTGACTTGCCGGTTTCTTACTAACGGCAACGAAGCGATAAGTCTTGATGTCGAAGGTACCTTTTACGACCGCTTTCTGGTTTTCTTCTTTGGGGTTCGTCATGGTGATGTTTGTCACATTGACGATTCGGTCCATCGAGCCAATCGCATCAATGAAGGTCGCGATTTCATGAAATGAGCCAGCGACCTCGATGGCAAAAGCGATCTCAGCAACGTAGTCCCTTTCGGTCTCGCCACCGGGTTTGAACTGATCAATGACCAACCCAGATTGGCGTCCTTTGTTACCCAGTTGCGCCAACAACTGCGCCACGTCGGCGTTATCCGGCAATTGGGCTCGCGCCACGTTGAGGTCTTGCTGCAACTCATTGAGCCTAGCCTCATATTTGGCGAGGTTGTCGACATACGCCTGTTTCTCGGCCCGTTCGGACTCCATCGTGCGGTATTCTTTTTCGACACGAGCGAGCTTTGAGGAAACCTCTGTGTGGAACAGGTACCAATACCCAAAAATGATGGCGACACCGACTCCTGCGATGATGAGGTAACGCTGTCGGGGCTGAATCTTTGCCCATTTCTCAATGTACTTATCCATACCTCACCCGTCCCTGTAGGTGGCGGTGCACTCCATATTCCACTCTAAGTAGTCATGGTCTTTGAATTTCTTGGCGGCCACCACGGTGAGCTTCACATCCTTGATGAGCTTGGCGCGGCGTTCCAGCGCGAGCTGGAACTCAGAGATATCCTCGTGCTCCATCGCTCCCCCCGAGAAAACCAACTTGCCGTCTTTCTCGTCGAGCTTACTCAACCAGACCTTGTCTTGATCGGTCAGAATCGTCGCGATCTCATCGAGCATCTTTGCGGGGCTTATCCTCTTTGTCTGCAGGTCATTGATGACCTTGATCTTTTTCTCGAGTGTCGCCGCCTTTTTCTTAAAGTCCTCTACACGGACGACGTCTTGCTTGAGCTGCTCGATTTGCTTCTTCACAGCCGCGATCCTGTCCTCGGTTTCCTTCAAGTCTGACAACCGTACGCTGTGGAAGAGAAACAGGGCGAGCACCAACACCCCGACACCGCCCATGAACACAAGCAGCTCGAACTTGGCCGTGTCGTGTTTTCGTGCCGCCTTGATTGGCAGCAGATTGATTCGCAACATCAGCCGTCTCCTGCATAACGAAGTGCGAGTCCCACGGCCACACCGGCTGCCGGACCAAATGAACGGAGATAACCCTCGTCCTGCGGGTTAAGAGCGATTCGACGGAATGGATCCACTGTATGAACCGGGACGTTGATTCGAGCCTCCAAGGCCCGAGCCAACGCCTGCAAGCGGGCACTGCCACCTGTGAGGTACAGCTCCGACGGCGTCGGATCGGCACTGGTGGCGGCGTAAAAGTCTATGGACCGCTGCACTTCGCTGGTGACGTTCTCAGCCACCGATTGCAGCGCGCGTTGCACGTCGTGAGGGATGACCACATCTGTGTCCCTGCCACTCGCGGTACCACCAATTTTGAGGGACTCGGCCTCGTCAAAGGACAAGTTCATCTGTTTTTGTATCTCTTCGGTGAAGGCATTGCCGCCGATAGTGAGATCACGGGTGAAACTTGGAATGCCGCCGGAGATGATGTTGATGTTTGTCTTGGAGGCACCGACGTTGACCAGCGCTACCGTCGAGTCGAGGGCGTTCTCATAGTTCGCCTCGAACATGTTTTGGACGGCAAAGGCGTCAACGTCGCAGATCACTGGCTCCAATCCGGCCTCAATGATGACCGAGGTGTACTCGTTAACGAGATCTTTCTTGGCCGCAACCAGAACGACGTCCATTTGTCCTTGCTGCGCCGATTGCTGATTAACGATCTGCACATCAATATGGACGTCTTGAATATCAAACGGAATGAACTGCTCCGCCTCCCACTGAATGGACTCTTGCAGCTCCGCGGCGGACATCTGCGGTAACGGAATCTTTTTGATGATCACGGAGTGGCCAGAGATCGACAACGCCACATGTTTGTTTTTGATTCGATGGGCCGCCATGAGCTCTTGGATCGCCTCGACGATTCGCGGCGAGTTCATCAACGCCCCGTCGACCACCGCCTCTGACGGTAAGGGCACCAAACCAAAGTTCAGCAGGGCGTATCCCGTCTTGGTGCGCTTGAGCTGACACAGCTTCACTGAGCTTGCGCCAAGGTCGATGCCCACACACAGCTTTTCACGCGCCATAACCCACTCCTGCCGCGAGTGACCTCGAAAGATCGCAGCGGCGGTTAGCCACTGTCTCGCGCTGTTAGTTTAGAACGGCCAGCGCCCTCTGCAAGAAAACGGCCACCTTCTCTTTCTGCAAAAATGTGGAAATACTTGACAGTTCTCACTGTTGTGCTGCGAAATCGCGTGTCCTCGGCCCGACACCATCTGAGACCGAGTCATCGCGAGACTGGGATCGCACAAGCCAACCGTGCCAAGCAGCCAAGGCAGCCAAGCAGCCAAGGTGGCCAAGCGCACCGATTTGACTGTTTCCCCGCCGCCACCTAGACTTTGCCAGCTCCCTGTTTCTATTTCGGGAGCAGGAGCTTGTGAGCTGGGATGACAGACGACTCTGTGGCCGCGGAAGAGCTGTTGCGAAAAGAAATCGCAACGCTTCCGGTCGATGAGATCCTAGCACTGTGCTACGCCTTCCAACACAAGCTCGAGCGTCTACGTCTCTATCTTGATGTGCTCCGTCGCCGCGGCGGTGAGCGAGCACAGTTCGCCAGCTGCCTCATTTGCTTTGACCTCGCCCGCCAGGGCGACCAGAACCTGCAGAAGGAGTTCGTCTACCTTGCTGACACAATGAACCAAATTGCGGTCAAGCAGGACCTCATCAGCGCGCTCATTGGTGAGGACCCATACCTCGGATTTCTCTGGGAGATGTGCCAAGCCCAACTCGAACAGATGGATCCGCGCGGCGAGGTCGAATCCCTGGAGGCCATGGTCGACACCACCGAGGTAGCCAGCGTCGACTTGCTCAGCGACGACGACTTCGATGAGGGTGAATTCGATGAGTTTGGTCTTGGCGTCGACGACACACAGCTTTGGCTACAACTCGACCAAGCGGTGGAAGACTTCCTCGGTGGCGAAGTGGGCGTGCCAGTCTACGACCCCGAAGCTGGCTTTCGAGTCCGCTCCAATAGTGACGTGCAACGAATCGAACGCTTTGTGCAGTCTCTCGACTCCCTGCAGGGCCTCATCCCCATGGCTCGTGGTTTTCGCAGTCTTGTCCTGCTTTTCTACGGCAGTCACATGCGCTCCAAGAGCCTCTTCGGCGCTATCAACAAACGCAAAGAGGGCCTGCTGCGAGATGGCATCGAAGAGTTCATCCACAGTGGTCCACAAATGTGGGAGATTGCGGGCGTCCTCAACCAACTGCACAGTCCACCGACTGTCTGGGAAAAGATCTCCGAGCTCCTGATCGACTACCTACAGTGGATTGCGGTCTCCCCCAAAGAGGCCGCCGCCGGTCCCAAGGAGTATGATGTCATCGGCAGACTGCTCAATCGCCAACCGCTCCTGGGCAACCGCCGCAACGACGCACGGGACTGACGAATCCTCCCAGGACACTGGACGACTGTGATACCTACTTGGGCATTCCCGCCAGGACGCCATTCAGGAAGGCCTCGGCCGCAGTCTTGCACGCAGGATCTGGCTGGCCCACAGCAACGGAGTCTTTGGCGGTCCCCTCAACGAGATAAACCTTCTTGCGGACATTGTACCAAAATGAGTCGCCGGTCTCGGCGACCCGTGCGGCCTCACCCATGGCGGTGTCAGTCCAGGTGCTTGCGGCGTGACTGCTGCTCTCGCTCGTCACGGCATCATAGATTTCCTTGGATACAGTGGTGCTCTTGAACTGCCAAATGCGCAGTTCCATCCTGTAGGTGTTGTTCTTGTATTGCTTGAGGCCGAAAGCGGTGTAGTCGCGCTTGAGGAATGCCTCGGCACCTCCGTTGATCAACGCAACAATGCCGTTGTCGTCATCGGCAATGCCTGACTTCTTGCTGGGATCCGAATCAACAGTCCAACCAGTGATCGCATTGTCAGCGGGGAAAAGAGTCTCAAGCTTGGGCAGAGTCTCAGTCTCATCGTCGCCACAAGAAACGGCGCCACCGGTCGAGATTGTTGCCAACAGCCAAACACAATGAGCGCGCATCATGATCCTCCAAGTACCCCCACAGCAACGTGTGGACGGTGGTTATGCGTCGGTCCTAGCGACTCTGGCCTGTGCTGTCAAACATGGTGAATTTCGGACGCGGCTGTCACGCCAATGATTGCTTCCCAACCCGCTGGCAGCCTTGACGGCTGCCCCACACGAAGGTAGGCACTGACAGGGTCTTATTCGGTGTCCGTTGCGAACCCATTGAAATGGACCCAGGAGCATTTGCAGTAGGCATGAACGCAGTCACACCGGTACGGGGGCGAAAACCCTGGCATTTGCCTGGTGCCCGGCGGGCGACGGTTTTTGTCGGCAATTTTGGCAGCGGCAAAACAGAGACCGCTCTCAACTATGCCATCGCCCTGGCAAACTCGGGCGACGAAGTGAAACTCCTCGATCTCGATATCGTCAATCCTTACTTTCGTAGCCGCGAAGCACGGGCCTTCGCGGCATCGCGGGGCGTCGAGGTCATCGCCCCCATCGATGAGTATGAGCTGGCCGATTTGCCGATCCTGTTGCGCCAGGTGAAAGGTGCCATCGGCGATCAAACGGGCAGGCTGGTTGTCGACGTCGGCGGCGATGACCTCGGCGCGCGCGTTCTCGGCGGTTTCTCTGGGTCCTTGACCGATGCTGCAGTCCTGCAGGTCGTTAACGAGCGGCGGCCCTTCACTGACTCGGTTGCTGGGGCTCGGAGAATGTACGATGAGCTGCAGGCCGCGTCCCACTTGGAAATCACCGGGCTCGTGGCCAACACTCACTTGATGCACGAAACCACTATAAAAGTGGTACGCCAGGGCCTTAGGATGGTCGAAAAGCTCTCGGTCGAAGTTGGTGTTGCCGTTGAGTTTGTGGCAATTGAGCAGACGCTGCTTGAGTCATTTGGCAACAAGGAAGAGAAACTCGGGTACCCCGTATTGGCCATTGAGCGATTGATGACCGCCCCATGGGAGGTATCCAACAAACGGGGCCCCATTGGCAGGCCACCGCCGGTCAAAATGCCGGCGGGCGTCGAATAAGGGCGCGAGAAAAGGAAAACCGATGCCACGCGTGCTCATTGAACAAGCATTGTGCAAGGGCTGTGAACGCTGTGTTGAAGCGTGCCCACAGAAGATTCTGGGTATGTCGAAAAAGATCAATCCCATGGGCTACTTCATGGCGCAGGTGGAAGAGCAGCCTCGCTGCATCGGCTGTTGTCTGTGCGCCATCTCTTGCCCTGATTGCGCCATCCAGGTGGGCATGGGCGGTACGCAGTATCGGCTCTTCGAGTATTGAAATGAATGGGCGAGCCAACTCCGATCAGTAGGCAATGAGCGATAGGCAACGTGAGATCAGCATGGGCGAAAAGAAACTGATGAAGGGATGCGAGGCGTTGGGCGAAGCAGCGATTCAGGCCGGTGCCCGCGCGTTCTTTGGTTATCCGATCACACCACAGACCGAGGTACCAGAATACCTGTCAAAGCGCTTGCCCGAGGTTGGCGGTGTTTTCCTCCAGGCCGAGAGCGAGGTCGCCTCGAGCAACATGCTCTATGGTGCCGCGGGTGCTGGTGCGCGCGTCTTCACCTCAACCTCAAGCCCCGGCTATTCCTTGATGGCAGAAGGGATATCATACATCGCAGGATCCGAGCTGCCCGCGGTGATCATCAACATCGTCCGCGGCGGCCCTGGACTTGGCGGCATCTTGCCGAGCCAGGGCGACTATCACCAAGCAACCAAAGGTGCCGGCCACGGTGATTACAAAAACCCCGTGTTGGCGCCTTCGACCGTGCAGGAAGCGGCTGACTTGATGATGGAGGCGTTTGACATCGCCGACACATACCGCAATCCGGTCATCGTCATGGGCGACGGCCTCATTGGCCAGATGATGGAACCGGTGCAGTTCAAAGCGCCGATAGATCCGGTGACCCTGCCGAAAAAGGAATGGGCCACCACCGGTGCCAAGAACCGGCCCCCCAACATCATCAACTCGCTCTACCTCGACGCCCCAACCCTCGAGAAGCACAACATCAAGCTGCACGCCAAGTACGAGCGCATCCAGAAGGAGTTGCGGCGCTTCGAGGAGT
>Ga0156400_1150_pt1 | contig 10793 bp, 5 predicted proteins | sample RifOxyA3_FD_108044 | JGI IMG/M metagenome (GOLD analysis project Ga0156400, IMG submission 108044) | Deltaproteobacteria bacterium RIFOXYA12_FULL_58_15
CGACAAGACTGCACCCTCGACACTTCCGGTTGCGAGTATTGCGGCGATGGCATCCAGCAGGTTCCGGAAATTTGCGATGGCCAGGACCTCGATGACGCTACCTGTGAATCGCTTGGCCAGGATTTCGTGGGGGGCCGGCTTGCGTGCGAGCCCGACTGCAGTGGCTACGAAACCTCCGGGTGTTATGAATGCAACTCGTGCGAACAATGCCAAGACGCTGGCCTTGGCTGCGTGAGTCACCGCTGCGACTTCTGTGGCGGCGATACGGACTGCTGTGCCGGCTACGAGTGCAGACTGGGTCGGTGTGTGCTGCCGTGCGTAGGCCCGGGTAGCCCCTGCACAGTGCAGTCGGACTGCTGCACAGGCAGCTGTTTCGACGCGGGCACCGGGCTCAGATGCTGGTTGTTGTGATATAGATCGCCGCCGACGATCGTCTGGGGTTGCACAATTCCACGGACCTGTCGATTCCAACTTGTGCACCCCAGATTGAGAGGGTAAAGAGGCGCCAGCCTACACCATGACCCACGCCCTTTTAGTCCTAGAAGACGGTCGTTCCTTTCGCGGCCGGCGTTTCGGTGCACCGTGCACTGCCACTGGGGAGGTGGTCTTCAACACCTCGATGATGGGTTATCAGGAGATCCTGACGGATCCCTCGTACGCCTCCCAGATCGTCGTGATGACGTATCCCATGATCGGCAACTACGGCATCGCGCCGGAAGATTTTGAGGCGCGACGTCCTTTTCTCTCTGGTTTGGTGGTCAAAGAGCCGAGCCGTATCGCCAGCAATTGGCGTCACGAACAAAACCTCGACGCGTTCCTCACCGAGCACGGCATTGCAGGCTTTTGTGATCTTGACACCCGCGCCGTTGTTCGCCACCTACGCGAACACGGGGCAATGCGTGGCACCATCGGCGACGCCGATGAGGGGATTGCTGCTCTGCGCAAACGCGCCTTGGATTCGCCCATCATGGCAGGCCAAGATCTCGCGAGCCTCGTTTCACAGACAACATCCTACAAGTGGGAACGTCCGAGCCTTGAGGTCGCCCACCCGGTGGCAGCCGCCCAGCGTGCCACCCGTTCACTTCGCGTCGTCGCCTACGACTTTGGCATCAAACAGAATATCCTACGGCGTCTCGTCGATGTGGGCAGTCGGGTTACGGTAGTGCCTGCGAACACTTCTGCGGATGACGTCCTCGCCCTCAAACCCGATGGGGTCGTGTTTTCCAATGGTCCAGGAGATCCACAGCCTCTCACCTATGCAATAGACAGCGCCAAACGGTTAATCGGCAGGGTACCCATCCTCGGCATTTGTCTCGGGCATCAAATACTCGCCCTCGCCTGCGGCGCAAAGACCTTCAAGATGCGCTTTGGCCACCACGGGGCCAACCATCCGGTTATGGATCTACGAACTCGCAAGGTCAAAATTACTTCCCACAATCATGGGTTCGCGGTTGACCCCGACTCACTTGCCGACTCCCGCGTCGAAGTTACCCACGTCAATCTCTACGACCAGACTCTGGAAGGGTTGAGCCTGCGTGACGCACCTGCGTTCAGCGTGCAATACCACCCTGAAGCCGCTCCGGGGCCCCGCGACGCGGGTTACCTCTTTGTGCAATTCGCGGAGTTGATGCGAGAGCACAGAAACGGCCGAGGCAGTTGATGCCCAAGCGTGCGGATCTGAAGAAGATATTGGTAATCGGGTCGGGACCCATCGTCATCGGCCAAGCCTGCGAGTTCGATTATTCAGGCACCCAAGCGATCAAAGCGCTCAAGGCTGAGGGAATCGAGGTCGTTCTGGTCAACTCGAACCCGGCCACCATCATGACCGATCCCGACCTCGCGGATCGGACATACATCGAGCCCCTCACCCCCGAGTACGTCACCGCCGTCATCGAACGTGAGAGGCCCGACGCCATCTTGCCAACAGTCGGCGGACAAACAGCGCTCAATCTGACATTATCACTCGCCGAATCAGGTGTTCTCACAAAGTTTGGCGTCGAAGTAATCGGTGCCAGCGTCGAGGCGATTAAGGTCGCCGAAGACCGCGAGCTCTTCCGCACGGCCATGCAAGACATTGGCCTCGATGTGCCCGTCAGTCGAGTGGTCTCGGATGTTAAAGGCGCCCTCGAGCTCGCGACCCGTACTGGTTACCCGGTCATCGTCCGCCCCTCGTTTACCCTCGGCGGCAGCGGGGGGGGCATTGCCTACAACTCTGAAGAGCTCGACGAGGTGGTTCGGCGCGGCATCAATCTGTCCCCTGTCGGGCAGGTCTTGGTGGAAGAATCGCTGCTCGGCTGGAAAGAATTTGAGCTTGAGGTCGTCCGCGACGCCAACGACAACGTCATCATCGTCTGTTCCATTGAGAACTTCGATCCCATGGGGGTTCACACCGGCGATTCTCTGACGGTTGCGCCTGCACAGACTCTGACGGACGTCGAGTACCAGGTCATGCGAGATGCGGCCGTCGCTATCTTGCGTCGTGTGCGAGTTGACACCGGCGGCTCCAACGTTCAGTTCGCGGTGCGGCCCGAGGACGGTCGTCTCTCCGTCATCGAGATGAACCCGCGGGTTTCTCGATCATCGGCGCTGGCGTCAAAGGCCACTGGATTTCCCATTGCGAAAGTGGCTGCGAAGCTAGCCATCGGCTACACCCTCGATGAAATCGCCAACGACATCACCAAGACCACACCGGCGGCATTCGAGCCCGCAATCGACTATGTGGTCACCAAAATCCCCAAGTTTGCCTTCGAAAAATTTCCGGGTGCCAGCGAAACACTGGGCACCCAGATGAAGTCGGTCGGCGAAGTGATGGCCATCGGCCGCACCTTCAAAGAGTCTTTGTTCAAGGCTCTTCGCTCTCTCGAGGTTCTCAAGCCATTCCGTCCCAAGGACATGACCCGAGCGGAGCTCATCGAGGCACTCAGCGAACCAAACGAACGGCGTGTCCGTTATGTGGTGCACGCCCTCGAACAAGGCTTCTCCATTGAGGAGCTCAACCAACTCACGCGCATTGACGAGTGGTTTCTCGACCAACTGCTACAGGTCGCTGAATTCCAGAAGAAATTGCGTGGCAAACCGCTCGCTGAGATTGACGATGCGACCATTCGCCGCGCCAAAGAAATCGGCCTCTCTGATAGGCGCTTGGCCTATTTCAGCGGCAGCCCAGAGGCCGCGGTACGCGCGCGGCGGCGCAACGCTGGCATCATCCCGGTGTACAAACGGGTCGACACCTGTGCCGCCGAATTCGCATCGCATACCCCATATCTCTACTCGACATACGAGGAAGAAGACGAGGCCCAACCGGAGAACGTCAAGAAGGTGATGATTCTCGGCAGCGGACCCAATCGCATCGGTCAAGGCATCGAGTTTGATTACTGCTGCTGCCACGCCGCTTATGCATTGCGCGACGCGGGCGTGCAGAGCATCATGGTCAACTGCAACCCTGAAACTGTCTCGACGGACTACGACACCAGCGACCGTCTCTATTTTGAGCCCCTCACTCTCGAGGATGTTCTCGAGATTGTCTACAAAGAGAAACCGGACGGCGTCATCGTACAGTTCGGCGGTCAGACACCTCTCAACCTCACCCGCCCACTTCATGAAGCGGGCATCAAGATCCTCGGCACCTCGCCCGAATCTGTCGACCTCGCAGAGGACCGTGAGAAGTTCTGCGTCCTCCTCGATTCCCTCGGTGTACTCTATCCCGAGCACGCTTTCGCCAATGACATTGACGAGGCGCGCATTGCAGCCGAGAAGCTCGGTTATCCCCTGCTTGTGCGTCCATCTTATGTGCTCGGCGGACGGGCCATGGCGGTCGTCTACGGCGAAAATGAGCTGGTCGGCTATGTCCGAGCGGCTATCGAGGCTGCACCACAGGGTGCCATCCTCATCGACAGATTCCTCGAGGATGCCATTGAAGTCGACGTTGACGCCGTCTCGGATGGCGAAGATTGCATCATCGCCGGCATCATGGAGCACGTCGAGCAGGCGGGTGTCCACTCGGGCGACTCCACCTGTGTGCTTCCCGGTTGGCACCTTGCCGACAAGCACGTCGACGAGATCCGTGCGTCGGCCAGGGCTTTGGCGATGGCCCTCAAGGTGGTCGGCCTGATGAACGTGCAGTATGCCGTCGCAGGTGGACGGCTTTACGTGTTGGAGGTCAATCCCCGCGCTTCTCGAACGGTCCCCTACGTGTCAAAAGCGACAGGCGTGCCCCTCGCCAAAGTGGCAACACGGTTGATGCTTGGCCAGAAACTCAGCGAGATCGGCCTTGCGCGTGACCTCACGGTGGATCGTTTTTTCATCAAGACGCCGGTGTTTCCCTTTGTGAAATTCCCTGGCGTTGATCCACGCCTGTCACCCGAGATGAAATCAACAGGAGAGGTCATGGGCATCGCCAAGGACGTAGGCACAGCGTTCTACAAAGCGTCCCTCGCCGCTGGCATCCGATTACCACAGTCCGGCACCGCCTTCATCACTGTCAACAGACGTGACAAGGAGGCTGTGGTCGACACCGCCCGGAAACTTGTGGCGCTCGGTTTTGATCTCCTGGCAACGCGGGGCACAGCATCCGTCTTGCGCTCCGCGGGACTGCCTGTCTCAGAAACCCTCAAGCGTTCCGAGGGAAGGCCCAACTGTGTGGACGCTATCCGCAGCGGCCAAATCAACCTCATCGTCAACACCCCCCTCGGTGGCTCGGCTTACAAAGACGGGTGGGAGATCCGTACTGCCGCACTGCAACACCAAGTCCCCTGCATCACCACGTTGTCCGGTGCAATCGCGGCAGTTGAAGCCATCGCCAGTCAAAAAGGACAAGCGCTCACCGTCGTCTCATTGCAGGAGCTCGAGCACCTGTCTCTCTGATGATCGTCGGTGCATGGACGAAAAGGAGAAGGTTCAATGTGCGGCATTGTTTGTTTGTTCGACGCACAGGGCAACGCGGCTGACTCACGCCAGAGCTGTATCGAGATGGCGCGACGTTTGCGCCACCGTGGTCCTGACTGGACCGGCGTGTTTGCCGACGACCACGCAGTCATGGCGCATGAGCGGTTGTCGATTGTCGATGTCGCCGGAGGCGCGCAGCCGCTGCGCAGCGCCGAAACCGGTGTGACCTTGGCGGTGAACGGCGAGATCTACAACCACCGCCAACTTCGCTCTCGCCTGCGACAGAACCACGAATTTGCGACCGACTCAGATTGTGAGGTCATCCTCTATTTGTACGAGGAGCTGGGACCGACGTTCGTCGGTCTTCTTGACGGCATTTTTGCATTCGCTCTTTATGATCCACGCAACCGGACACACCTGGTCGCCCGTGACCACATAGGCATCGTTCCACTCTACTGGGGCAGAGATCGACAAAGTCGCCGTCTCATAGCCTCAGAGATGAAAGCGATCCTTCATGAGTGCACCGAGCTCGAGGAGTTCCCTCCAGGGAACTATTACACCAGCCAAGACGACGCCCTGCACTACTACTATCAACCCGCATGGCGCTCGCCGGAGTTCGACGCGTTTGTTCCCTGGGATCCGGAGCAATTGCGCTCAACCCTCGAAACCAATGTCGTGCGACAGATGATGTGCGACGTCCCCTACGGTGTATTGATATCTGGCGGCATCGACTCGTCGATCATCTCTGCGCTGGCTGCGCGCCATCGTGAACGCCGCATCGAAAAGGATGAGAAGGACGCCGCGTGGTGGCCGAGCCTTCATTCCTACTGCATCGGCCTCAACAACGCTCCCGATTTGCCCAAGGCGCAGATGGTAGCTGACCACATCGGCACCATCCATCACCCGTTCGAGTACACCATTCAGGAGGGCTTAGACGCACTGAGCGATGCGATCTACCATCTCGAGACCTTCGACATCACCACCATTCGGGCCGGAACACCGATGTTTCTGTTGGCTCGCAAGATCAAATCGATGGGTGTCAAGATGGTCTTGTCCGGGGAAGGCGCAGACGAGACCTTTGCCGGATATTTGTATTTTCACAAGGCACCAGACCCCGTTGAGCTACGGCTGGAGACCCTGCGCAAGCTGTTCGCCCTACACAAGTACGATTGTCTGCGCGCCAATAAGGCCATGGCCGCGTGGGGTGTCGAGGCCCGCGTGCCGTTTCTTGCACGAGAGGTGCTCGACCTGGTCATGTCCATCGACCCCAAAGAGAAGATGTGCACGAACGGCCGCATGGAGAAACACATACTGCGCAGTAGCTTCGAGGGTTTCATTCCCCGCGAGGTGCTATGGCGCCAGAAGGAGCAGTTCTCAGACGGCGTTGGCTACATGTGGATCGACACTTTGCGCAAGACCGCCGACGCCCTCGTCACCGATGCGATGATGAAAGGTGCAAAGGAGAGATATGGAGTTAAGACACCGCTGACCAAGGAGGGTTACTGGTACCGGATGATGTTTGACGAGCATTTTCCTGGCACCTTGGCAGCCAATTGCGTCCAGGCAGAACCCAGCATTGCATGCAGCACGGAGACGGCCCTGCGCTGGGACAAATCCTTCACCGCCTCAGCAGACCCGTCGGGACGTGCGGTCAAGGCGGTGCACGAAGATTCCTGGTGAACAGCACAAAAAAAAAGGGCAGCCCAAATGAGCTGCCCTTTTTCAAAAATAAATCCGGCGGCGTCCTACTCTCCCACACGTAACCGTGCAGTACCATTGGCGCTGGCAGGCTTAACTACCGAGTTCGGAATGGGTTCGGGTGGAACCCTGCCGCTATGGCCACCGGAAACTGAAATCTAAGAGAATTTCGCTTTACCTTAACACTGCTTGAAACATTCAAGTGTCACGCAATCAGATCTGACTTCGACTCATTGAAAAAAGCCAAGCCGAACGGTTAATTAGTACCGGTTAGCTTCACACATTACTGTGCTTCCACACCCGGCCTATCAACGTCCTAGTCTCGGACGAACCTTATTAGGGAACGAGTCCCTTGGGAGACCTAGTCTTAGAGGAGGCTTCCCGCTTAGATGCCTTCAGCGGTTATCCTTTCCGTACTTAGCTACCCGGCAATGCATCTGGCGATACAACCGGTACACCAGCGGTACGTCCATCCCGGTCCTCTCGTACTAAGGATAGCTCTCTTCAAGTCTCCTACGCCCACAGAAGATAGGGACCGAACTGTCTCACGACGTTCTGAACCCAGCTCGCGTGCCACTTTAATTGGCGAACAGCCAAACCCTTGGGACCAACTACAGCCCCAGGATGTGACGAGCCGACATCGAGGTGCCAAACACCGCCGTCGATGTGAACTCTTGGGCGGTATCAGCCTGTTATCCCCGGAGTACCTTTTATCCGTTAAGCGATGGCCCTTCCATACGGAACCACCGGATCACTATGACCTGCTTTCGCACCTGCTCGACCCGTCGGTCTCGCAGTTAAGCTCCCATTTGCCATTACACTCGACGGCTGGTTTCCAATCAGCCTGAGGGAACCATCGCGCGCCTCCGTTACGTTTTTGGAGGCGACCGCCCCAGTCAAACTGCCCACCAGGCAATGTCCCTGGCCCGGATAACGGACCTAGGTTAGACACCCAAACTGATCAGGGTGGTATTTCAAGGTTGGCTCCACCGAATCTAGCGACCCGGTTTCAAAGTCTCCCACCTATCCTACACAAACCAATTCGAGTGTCACTGCCAAGCTACAGTAAAGGTTCACGGGGTCTTTCCGTCTTTCTGCGGGAACACGGCATCTGCGCCGTGACTTCAATTTCGCTGAGCCCGTGGTTGAGACAGTGGGCCAATCGTTACGCCATTCGTGCAGGACGGAACTTACCCGCCAAGGAATTTCGCTACCTTAGGACCGTTATAGTTACGGCCGCCGTTTACCGGGGCTTCGGCTCACAGCTTCGGATTACTCCTAACTGATCCCCTTAACCTTCCGGCACCGGGCAGGCGTCAGCCCCTATACTTCGTCTTGCGACTTAGCAGAGACCTGTGTTTTTGGTAAACAGTCGTCAGCCCCTGGTCACTGCGACCCCCATTGGCTCCAGACGCGAGGTCCTTCACCTTGGAGGCACACCTTATCCCTAAGTTACGGTGCCAATATGCAGAGTTCCTTAACCACGGTTCTCTCAAGCGCCTTGGGATACTCTCCCCACCCACCTGAGTCGGTTTACGGTACGAGCATCCTATATTCTCCACTCGAGGCTTTTCTTGGAAGCATGGGATCACTCAGTTACTCCGCATCCGAAGAATTGGAGCCTCTCTCCTCTCAGCGTTGATAGAGTTGCGTTTTGATCCTACAACTCCCGCCTACGGGCTAAGAACCGGGACATCCATCACCCGGCTGAGCTGCCCTACTCCGTCCCCCCTAGCTTCAACGAATATAAGACGGTGCAGGAATATTAACCTGCTTTCCATCGCCTACGCCTTTCGGCCTCGGCTTAGGTCCCGACTGACCCTGGGAGGATTAACCTGCCCCAGGAACCCTTGGGTTTTCGGCGAACAGGTTTCTCACCTGTTTTATCGCTACTCATGTTGGCATAATCTCCTGTAGACGCTCCAGCCCTTCTTATCGATAGACCTTCGCAGCAACTACAGTGCTCCCCTACCGCTCCAGGTAAACCTGGAACTCATAGCTTCGGTGCCTGGCTTGAGCCCCGTTAAATCTTCGGCGCAGATTCACTTGACCAGTGAGCTATTACGCTTTCTTTAAAGGATTGCTGCTTCTAAGCCAACCTCCTGGTTGTCAATGCGCTTCCACATCCTTTTCCACTTAGCCAGAACTTAGGGACCTTAGCTGATGATCTGGGATGTTTCCCTCTTGCCCACGGACCTTATCACCCATGGACTGTCTCCCGAGGTAACAGTTGTCGGCATTCGGAGTTTGATTGGGTTTGGTACGCTGGTGAGCGCCCTAGCCCATTCAGTGCTCTACCTCCGACACTGAATTCCTCGAGGCGATACCTCAATATCTTTCGGGGAGAACCAGCTATTACCTGCCTTGATTGGCCTTTCACCCCTACCCACAGCTCATCCGAGAAATTTTCAACTTTCACCGGTTCGAGCCTCCACGAAGTTTTACCTTCGCTTCACTCTGGCCATGGGTAGATCGACAGGCTTCGGGTCCAATCCCTGCAACTTTACGCCCTATTCAGACTCGCTTTCGCTTCGGCTACACCTGTAACGGCTTAACCTCGCTGCAAAGATTGACTCGCCAACCCATGATGCAAAAGGTACGCGGTCGGGCATTGTTCCGAAGAACCATAGCCCTTCCACCGGTTGTAGACATGCGGTTTCAGGTACTCTTTCACTCCCCTCACCGGGGTACTTTTCACCTTTCCCTCACGGTACTATGCGCTATCGGTCGCTGGCAGATATTTAGGCTTGGATGATGGTCCACCCAGATTCCCACCGGGTTTCACGTGCCCTGTGGTACTCGGGGACAGGTCTGAGCCTTCGTTGTTTTTGCTTACGGGGGTATCACCCTCTATGCCCGGCCTTTCCAGACCGCTCAACTAACAACTAAGGTCCCGTATGACCGCCCCACAACCCCGAAAGTACATGTACTTTCGGTTTAGCCATGGTCCCCTTTCGCTCGCCGCTACTAGGGGAATCTCGGTTGATTTATATTCCTCGAGGTACTGAGATGTTTCACTTCCCTCGGTTGGCTTCCTGCACCTATGAATTCAGCACAGGATGATGTGAGTTTCCTCACAACAGGTTTCCCCATTCGGAAATCTCCGGATCAGGGTTTGCTAGGCAACTCCCCGGAGCTTATCGCAGCCTTCCACGTCCTTCATCGCTCGCCAGCGCCAAGGCATCCACCGCATGCCCTTCGTAGCTTGAGCTGACTTCTCAATGCTTCAAAGTCAGATCTGATAACGCGACTATTCGCGCTCGCCACTCGAAGTATTCCCAAGCAGTGTTGCTTATACTTACTTCACTTACTTTACTTTACCTGAAGAGCTTTCACTCTTCCGGCGCTTGTTCTCTTACATTTCATATTCAATTTTCAAAGATCAGTTGGGACGAATCCCAATAAAATCTAAACGCAGTGTGGGCCAAAATGGTGGAGCCGAAGGGGATCGAACCCTCGGCCTCAGGCTTGCAAAGCCCGCGCTCTCCCAGCTGAGCTACGGCCCCGGTTTTTCGATTCCTCTGGACTCCGTTCAGAGCCTTTGGTGGGCCTGGAAAGATTTGAACTTTCGACCCCACGCTTATCAAGCGTGTGCTCTAACCAGCTGAGCTACAGGCCCTAATCCAAAGCCCATTCACTGCATTAATTTCTCACAGAGCAGCTGACGGTCAATCTCGATGCCCGTCAGCGAGGGCGGCTTTGTAACGAAACTGCGGGTCCCCGTCAACAAAAAAAGTGTGGTGTTTGCGTTTTTTGTTAGATCGCCTCAAATCGGCTGCCATTTGCAGATCCTGACCATCTGGGCGGGAACAAAAATCACCACGCACATCCCGACACAACCATTCCCGGCATAAAATGGCGCGATTCTGCGCTCCGATCAGGCAGATCTGGGCCAATCACCTCAACTCGGCCGCACCAAAAGGGCGGACCGCCAAGCTCGAGGGATCTTTTCTGCAGAAATTTGTCATCCGAACGGCGACTCATTCTCGGCGTTGACAAAAAAGGCTCGCCCCGCGGCGCAGAGCTCTTCGAGTGATTCTACGCGAATCACCCGTTTGCGAAATGCTGCGGCACCAGTGATGCCGCGGGCATACCACATCATGTGTTGTCGAAACTTGCGCACCGCCTTCAGCTCGTAATCAACAACCCGAGCGATGGCTCGTAGGTGCCTTTCGATCACCGCCCACCTCTCTACCCTTGTCGGTGGTTTC
>Ga0156400_1132_pt1 | contig 10761 bp, 8 predicted proteins | sample RifOxyA3_FD_108044 | JGI IMG/M metagenome (GOLD analysis project Ga0156400, IMG submission 108044) | Deltaproteobacteria bacterium RIFOXYA12_FULL_58_15
TGGGTGTCGACTCAAACTACAGCGAAGCAAATTCAAAGGGCGCGCTGTATCGTTTCATCAAACCGAAGCTCGTAGCAGAAGTTCTAGTCACAGACGTCCAGGCAGAAAAGGCCGACGGCGACATCATGCCGCGTATGGTTCTCTCATTTGAGAAGAACGAATGGAAGGCCCTGCGAATCATGCCAGGTGTCAGCTTGCTGCACCCGCGCTTGGTGCGGCTAAGAGAAGACAAACAACCCGTCTACGCAGATGTCCCCATCTCCCAGGTCCTAGACCGCGTCTTGCTCCCCGATGTCCACTGCGCGGTGTCGGCGTTAGAGCTTCCCGCGAGCGAATTGCTCCGTCGTGAGGTCTTCACCAAGGTCACCAAGGGTGTGACCGCCGTACGCAAGCTCGTGGTGTGGAAGACCCACAAGAAGGAAATGCATCCCGAGTTTCCCGAGTATGTCGTCCATTGGACCGACTACTCGCCGGGTCGAAAGGAACCTTTGCAGCGCACGGTCCGTCTTGCACCAACGGAGGCGTTGGCAACGGAGATCGCCGACGAGTTGGTCGCAAGTGAAGTGAAAAAGGGTTGGGCCCCGGCGAAATAGTTACCGTGGAGCTGTGCGAGCTAGCTCCTTGGCGAAGACTTCACAGTCTGACGTGGGTGGCGCGCAAACAGTACCACGACAGACGTAGGCTGTGGCGGTTCCGTTCAATGCTCGCTTATCCTGCAACAGCGGCAGCAGTCGGGCCTGCTCGGCGAGTTGCTTTCCCTCACGTCCAATACTGATGACGCGATTGGGCAGGAAGATCCCATTTAGGGTTGTTAAGAGAGCTTCGACACCACTTCCATCCTCCGGTCCAACAATGACAACTTGGGCGGGCTCATCGAGATAGTAGTCGAGAGCAGTGAGCATCTTCGGCAGCGCAACGCCGCTCGACAACGCGCCCGCATGTGCAACAAAGATCTGCTCTGCACATTTGCGGAATCTTTCGTCGCTCGTGAGTTGCTCAAGCCTAAGAAGGTTTAGAGCCGCAATCGATGCCCCGGCGGGCTCCGCACCATCGTATTCTGGTTTTTCCCGCGCCAGCAAAGTCGGGTGTTCGTCGCTGGTGAAGAAATATCCTCCTCGTTGTTCGTCGCCGAAGTGCTCGTCCAGAGTCTTCTGCAGGACAAGCGCGTGTTGTAGCCACAAAGGCCGACCGCTGGCTTCGTAGAGGTCGATCAAGGCTTGAATGAAGAATGCGTAGTCATCGAGGTAGCCGCTGACACGAGTCGAGCCGTCCGTCCACGTCCGTGCAAGACGACCGTTAACGAGGGCAACGTCGATGATGAATTGAGCCGCGCGACTTCCGGTGTCGAGATAGCTCGGTTCGTTGAGCACCTGACCGGCTCGTGCGAAAGCGGAGATCATCAGTCCATTCCATGACGTCAGGATCTTGTCATCGCGCAAGGGACGCGGCCTTTGGCTTCGTGCGGCGTACAGTAGTTGCTGCGTCGATTCGAGCTCGGCTTCAAACTCGGCGGTAGACATCTTCAGAGATGCCGCCGTGTCCTCGACGCTCCATTCGGTGTGCAGAACATTGCGTCCCTCGAAATTGCCGATGGTCGAGACACGATAGTATGCAGCCGTCCAACGTGCCCTCTCCGCGCCGAGCACTTGCTCCATTTCCCCAGGGGTCCACGTGAAGAACAACCCCTCCTCCGCTTCGCCGGATGAGCCGGGGCTGTCCGCGTCTGTGGCAGAGAAGAAGCCACCCTGCTCGTGAGTCATTTCCCGTGTGACATAGTCGAGGGTCTTGCGAACCACCGCAGCAAAGTCCTCGCGGCCGGTGAGTTGGTGAGCCTCAAGATAGGTGACCGCGAGCTGGCCATTGTCGTAAAGCATTTTTTCGAAATGCGGAACCAGCCACTCGTCATCGACACTGTATCGGTGAAAACCACCGCCGATCTGGTCATGAATGCCGCCCGCCGCCATCTTCTCCAACGTCAACTCCACCGCTCGCAATTGCGCAGGGTTCTTGGTGCGACGGTAGGCGCGCATCAAGAGATCCAGATTGGAGCTACGGGGGAATTTCGGCGCAGGACCAAAGCCACCGTGATCGGCGTCAAAGGTTTGCTGCAGGTGCGACACTGCCTTGTTGATGGCGCTCGCATCGGGGATACCACCTGGGCTGCCACCTCCGGTCGCCCTACGAATATGGGTGGCCGCTTTCATTGCGGCCTGGACGATCTTTTCTGGAGCGGCACGCCACTCGTCGTTGAGCATCTTCAGAATGCTGAGAAAACCAGTAGATGCTCCGCGGTCACCATCGCGGGCGGGGAAATAGGTTCCACCAAAGATCGGTTCGCCTTCTGGTGTGAGCACCACCGTCATGGGCCAGCCGCCACGGCCGGTCATCAATTGCACTGCCGTCATGTAGACACCGTCCACATCCGGACGCTCTTCGCGATCGACTTTGATGGCCACAAAGTGCGCATTGATGAACGCGGCAATCTCGAGATCCTCGAAAGATTCCCGTTCCATCACGTGACACCAATGGCAAGTGGAGTAGCCAACACTGAGCAACACCAACTTGCTCTCCGCCTTAGCCCGCTCGAATGATTCATTCGACCACGATGACCAGTTCACCGGATTGTGGGCGTGCTGCAGCAAGTAGGGACTCGATTCCAAGATCAAACGGTTGGTATATTGCGGAGAGCCTAGGTCGGTGAGGTGCTCAGCGCGTGGCCTGTAACCGTCGCCCTTCGCGACGAGCGCCTGCGCGAGTTTGCACGCCAAATCCTCGTCACTCGCTAAGCCTGGAAGCGTCACGTTCATGGTGCCATGCCCTATCAAATGCCCGTTCGGCCAAGAGTTCGCCATTACGATGGTGATTGTTTGGGCACTTCGCCAGGTCGGCTGCTATTCCCGAGGCCTTGCCTTTGCCAGCCCAAGTGGAGGACAAAGTTCGAATGGGCAAGATGACAAACTAAGTCGTGAGATTGGCGAAGAAACATGTCCACCCGAGTGTTGATCGCTTTTGACAAGTTCAAAGACGCGCTCACTGCCCAACGCGCCGGAGCGATTGCGGCCCGCGAACTGGGGCGGCTGCGTCCTGATTGGATTGTCGACTGCGTGCCGGTGACCGATGGCGGTGATGGCTTTGTTCGGATTCTCACAGAAGCTGCGGCGGGTGCGATCATAACGGTTCCCTCAACTGGTCCCCGGTTGGAAGCAATTGATGCGCCCCTTGGATTCGTCGAATGGGACCGCCTGCCGGCAACCGCCCGCGCACTGCTGCCGGTGTCAGGGGATCGCGGCGGACGGGTGGCCGTAATCGAAATGGCAGCGGTGAACGGTTTGACCCTGTTGCCACTCGAGGCCCGCGATCCGTGGTACGCGACATCCGTCGGCACGGGTCGCTTGATCCGAACGGCCGCCGAACTTGGAGCGACGGCGATATTGCTGGGCGTTGGTGGCAGCGCGACGAACGATCTCGGGATCGGCGCGTTGAGTGCGCTCGGCTTCGTGTTTCGTGATGCGAACGCCGGGAAGTTTGATCCGCCGTTTCCGGCGACGTGGGAACGAATCACAGAGGTCGAAGGGGAGTTGTTGGCCTCGATTCCACCGCTAACGATTGCGTGTGATGTGTCGAACCCCTTGCTCGGTCCGAACGGAGCAGCAGCCGTGTATGGACCGCAGAAAGGCCTGTGCGCCGCCGACCTGCCGCGCTACGAGGCGCAGGCGGCATGGATGGCGGATTTGTTGTGTCGGCATTGCGGTCGGGATCTTGCGGCAATGATCGGAGAGCCCGGTGCTGGCGCGGCCGGAGGGATCGCCTTTGGTTTGATGGCAGCGGCTCAGGCCCGGCTCGTGCCCGGTTTCGATCTCGTGGCGGCCTGGCTGCAACTCGACGCGAAGATCGTCGCCGCTGACATCGTCATCACCGGTGAGGGGCGGTTTGACACGAGCAGTCTCGCGGGCAAAGGGCCCGGTGAGATTGTGCGGCGCGCGCGCGCCGCGGGACGGCGAGCTGTCGTTTTTGCCGGGACGGTCGATGCAGAAACCGCGGTGAGAGACGTGGAGGTCGTGGCGATAACCCCACTGGAATCGCCGCTCGACGTGGCACTTGCTCAAGCCGACCGCAACCTCGCCGCGGCGGTGGCTCGTTGGGCTTCGTGAGGCGCGCAGAACGACTACTTGCTGTAGAAATCGATCATCTTGCGCTTGGTGACAGGCTTGATCTTCAGAGCATTGCCAGCTTGACCGAAGGCGATCATGCGCGCCTTGCAGACTTCCTTCATTGCGGCGCGTGCCGGCTTGAGGTAGTCGCGCGGATCAAACTTCGTAGGTGTTTCAGCGAACACCTTGCGTATGGCACCGGTGATGGCCAAGCGGTTGTCGGTGTCGACGTTGATCTTTCGCACGCCGTGCTTGATACCGCGCTGGATTTCCTCCACGGGCACGCCGTAGGTCTGCTTAATCTCGCCACCGTACTTGTTGATGATGTCCTGCAGCTCCTGTGGAACCGATGAGGAGCCGTGCATGACCAAATGGGTGTTGGGCAGGCGCTTGTGAATTTCCTCGATGACGCTCATCTTCAACACTTCACCGGTAGGCTTCTTGGTGAACTTGTAGGCGCCGTGGGAGGTGCCTATCGCCACCGCAAGAGCGTCGACGCCGGTCCTCTTGACGAACTCTTCGGCTTGTTTCGGGTCGGTCAGGTGAGCCAAGGCCTCGTCGCCGGTGAGGCCCGCGCCGTGACCATCCTCGATTCCACCGAGACAGCCGAGCTCGCCTTCAACAGTAAGGCCGATTTTGTGCGCGACATTCACGACTTCTTTGGTGACCGCAACATTGTACTCGTAGGACGCCGGTGTCTTGCCGTCTTCCTCGAGCGAGCCATCCATCATGACCGAGGTGAAGCCTTGCTCGATCGCCGTAAAGCAGGTTGCGGCGCTGTTGCCATGGTCGAGATGCATGGCGATGGGCAAGTGGGGGTAGAGCTCTGCTGCTGCCAGCATCAGGTGCTTGAGATAGTTGTCGTTGCTGTATGACCGAGCGCCACGGGAGGCTTGGATAATCACTGGAGACTCGGTCTCCTCGGCTGCCTCCATGATCGATTGGATTTGCTCCATGTTGTTGACGTTGAGCGCAGCCACGCCGTAGTTGTTCTCGGCGGCGTGATCGAGAAGGACTCGCATCGGAATGAGTGCCATGGTTTATTCCTTAGGTTACTGTTGCAGTTAAACTGCGGGTTTGGGCGTCTTCGGATTCGATCCAACGCAGGCGATTCGAGAACAGCCTAGCAATTGCGCCAATGGGGTACTAGCTTGCCACGTGCACGGATCGCGCATGCGGACCGTTCTTGCTCGGTACCGCTTCGAATTGCACGGTTTGACCTTCACTGAGAGTCCTAAATCCCTCGCGCTCGATTGCGGTGAAGTGAACAAACACGTCATCACCACCATCGAGTGGGCTGATGATCCCAAAACCCTTACAGTCGTTGAACCACTTCACGGTACCGGTCTTCATACTTTTGTCCTCCGTTGCGCGGCACCAGGAGTACACACATCGTTCCCGATTTTCAAGGGGAATCTGGTTGGTTGGCTGGCGTGGCTTGCGGTTGCCCAAATGACAAAGCGGGTCGGGATCTGCTCTCGCGGCTGACTTGGAGGCTGGGGTAGGTGTGGCCAAGCAATCGGTCCTTGTCGGCGAAACGCTCGTACAACCACTTCGACAGGACCACGTCGTCCTGTGGCAATTCGGACATCGGGTAGCGACGGACGTGCAGCTCTGCGCTGTCGACGAAACCCCGCAGATATTGCCAAAGGGTGGGAACACCGTTTTTGTAGATAATGGTGACGTCGTAAACGGCGTCTGCGTGTTGCCGCAGGCCGTGCATTGAAGCAACAAATCCCTTCACCCGAGGCAAAAGGGTGTGATCGGGGGCATGCAAGCCGTGTTCGAGAGCGTAGGAGTGGCTGCGTCCTAGTTTGTGCGGAGCGAAGCGAGTGCCCTCTGGGAAGAGGATCAGCCACAGTGGCACATGATTGTCGGTGAGATGGGCGAAGGTCTTCGCGATCGATTGTCGGTCAGCGGCCCAATCCCTCTTCACAAACACGGCATCGAGAAAAACCATGCCCCAACCAACCCCTGGCACAAATTTAATTGGGTGTTTGACGAACCACTTGATATCTCCGAGCCGATCCCGCGATCGGGCAAGACTGAGCAACAGTATGATATCGGTCATCTGCTGGTGATTGGCGAACACCACGGCGTTTTCCCGCATCGGTATGGCGTCACCTGACACCTTGAGCTCGAACCCATAGACGCGCTCGAACGCCAGGACGCACCATCCCCACCAGGTGTTGGCGGCGAAGCGATTCAAGCGACGAAAGGTCTGGCCCGAGAACGGCTTGACGACGAGACTCAATGTCTGCAGCAGGTTGACAACGAGCAGAGTCCCACCCAGAAGCCCCCCAATAACGACGCCACGTAGGTAGCTCCAGATTTTGAGGGCTAGGCGGTTGGGATCTCTCAGCGGCGGCATTGGCATGATGACGTACCTGGGCTCAAAATTGCGCGTGTATACTGCCAGCCCAATGTCATGAAAATGTCACGAAGGATGCCGCGACGAAGCCCTGTCAAGCATCGACAACGGTGGAGATTCGCTGGCGCAAGAGATGGCTACGGACCCGGTCGAGGTCCGCCGGGGTTGGAGTGCCAATGGAACTCGCGGTGGTGCTGGACCGGCCGAGCTTGCGCAGTTTGTCTAGATAGTATGGCCGGTAGGGGAGGAGTCGAAGCTGATGGACGCCGTGGTCGCGAAGAAATGCTGCGATACGGTCGAGGTTCTCCGGATGGTCGTTTCGCTCCGGTATCAGCGGCATGCGAAATTCCACGGCAGCGCCTTGGCGTATCAGCATGTCAGCGTTGGCGAGGATCTGTTGGTTGGACTTGCCAGTCAGTGACACGTGGACCTTCTCATCCATGTGTTTGAGGTCAAGGTAAAACAGGTCGACGTAGGGCATCACCGCCGTGAAGGTTTCGGTAAGCACGGCACCGGCGGTCTCGACGCATGTGTGAATGCCATGGGATTTGGCCCGTTGCAGAAGAGTTGTGGCAAACTCGACCCTGAGCAGCGGCTCGCCGCCCGAGAGGGTCATGCCACCGCCGCTGTTATTGTAGAAGGGGACGTCCTCGAGCACCTCGGCTATGATCGCATCGACATTTTGGACGTCGCCGACCTTCTCGAGCGCATTGGAGCGGCAAGTGGCCGCGCAACGCCCGCAGCCGATGCAGCTGGGTGCCACCACTCTCTTGCCCTTGTTGAACCAGACGGCCCCATGCTCGCAGGTTGCGGCGCATTGCCGACAGCCCGTGCAAGCCTGCTCATCAAAGATGACGGTGGGCCCCGCAAGAAACGACTCCGGGTTCTGACACCACTCACAACGGAGGTTACACCCCATCAGAAACACAGTGGTCCTGATCCCCGGACCGTCGTGGATGGAGAATCGCTGGATGTCGAAGACCACACCCTGCTCTGACCGCAAACTTGGCGCGCCCTCCTCTCCGCACATCTTCAACATGCCCGCTACGGGGGCTCTCAGCATGTCTGCTCCGTGCGTTCAATGATGTCGTCTTGAATACGTTTGCCGAGGCGAGTGAAATAGGCAGAATACCCAGACACCCTGACGATCAAGTCGCTGTACTCTCCAGGGTTCTCTTGCGCCTTTCGCAGAGTCTTGGAGTCGACGGAGTTGAACTGAACGTGAAATCCACCTTCCTGGAAGTACGTCTTGACCAGAGCGGCCACGCTCTTTACACCCTTGTCCGACTGCAAGATGCCGACAGGGAATCGCATATTGAGGGAGTTGCCGTAGCCGATGTCAGTCTGATCTATTTTGGCCAACGACTTCATTGTCGCCGTGGGTCCGCGACGCTCGGCACCGTTGCTCGGCGACATGCTGTTTGACAGGGGCCTGCCAGCCTTGCGTCCGTTGGGGGTCGCTGGCTCCAGTGCACCCTCATAGACATTGAGGCCGTATGAAATCAGGCTCGCCTTGTAATGCCCGCCGCGGATGGTCTTTTTGCGACGGACCATTTCGCAGAATCGGGAGACCAATTCCGTGGCCAACCCATCAACGTCGTCGTTGTCGTTACCGAGCTTTGCCGAGGTGTCGAGGAGGTGGCGCAGGGTCTGGTGGTTGCGGAAGTTGGTGCCCACAGCGAGAACCAGATCTGTCATGCTGACTGCACCTTGCTCGAAGACTCGCTCTTTGATGGCGGCGAGTGAGTCGACCACCGTTCCGAGGCCCCCACCACCCACAGCACCAAAATCGTACTTGGCACCTCCCGCGGTCATGTCCGTGGCATTCTCGATGCAGCCGTCAATGGTGCAGGAGATGAGGGGGTTGTGGAACTGGGTCGCCCAGATCTCATCACGAAGGTTGGTCGCATCCGTGACCCAGCTCACCATGCATTCCATCTGCGTGTAGAAGGCATCGAGGAACTCGCGAAAAGATGTCATTGCGGCAGGGTCGCCGGTGTCGGGACCGTCTTGATTGCCAAAGAAGGTCGTCTTGCCCCGGTTGAACACCAAATCGAGAGCCGTCGGAAAGTAGATCTTGGAGCCGCCAGTGGCACCATAGGTATCACCGTTGCCACTGGGCTCGACGCAACCCACGAGGCAGTATTGCCGGGCGTCTTCGATTGTGTATCCGTCTTTGACCATCGCGGCGATAGCTGTTTCATCGTTGAGGAACGCCGGACTGTTGCTGTCGCGGTGAATAGCGACAACGTTCTCGACGAAATTTCTGGGACTCATTTTTGACACGCGAAAAGAAGCGGTGGTGGCGAGGTTGGTGTTTCTGATGGCATCGATGAGGAGATAGGAGAGGTCGTTGGTGGCATCCTCACCGTGCTCATCGACCCCACCAATGGTGATGTTCTCGACGTCGGAGCCCAAATGGTTGAGCTGGACGCCACCGATGTTTGGCCAAATGACAACATTGTTGTTGAGCTTGATCACGAGCTCTTCGAGCAACCTAAGAGCATGTTCGGTGGTTATTGTGCCCTTTTGCCGATCCTTCTTGAAATAGGGGTAAAGGAGCTGATCCACTCGGCCAGGGGTGATGCCACTGCCTGCGCCGTAACCGATGATCGCCGCGTTTTGGGTGAACCACATTGCCTGCAACGCTTCGTGAAATGTCTCAGGGGCGTTCCATGGCACCTTGGTGCAGATGGCCGCGATGCGCGTGAGCTCTTCCTGTCGCTCCGGGTTGGACGCGGACGCGGCTTCGGCGGCAGCCAAGCTCGCGAATCGCCGGGCAAAGGAGTGCATCGCGTCACAGACGATCTCGACGCCATGCAAGAAAGCATCTTCCGATTCGTTCTTTGCACCAGCTCGTCGTTTGGTCGCCTGTTCCTTGATGCCGGCAAAGCCAAACCGCAGTACATTCTTGTGGCCGACGACGATGTGGGCTTGGGTGTCAGTGCAGCGGCATCGACCTTTGACGTTGTCGCGGGCACCACCTCGGATAGCGCCGACGAGCTTGGGGAGTCTCGCGACCAACGCCGAGGCACCTATGATCCGTTGTTGCAGTGACTGTTCTTCGTCCTCCTCGACAAAGAGTCGCGTCAAGGCACCGAGACCAAAGGCTCTGAGCTTCTGCACTAAGGCTGGCGGCGACAGGTTCATCTTGCTGCTCAAGCCGTGCTCTTCGAGCTTTGCTATCTTGGCATCGCGGACGGTTTTGCCCTTCCAGTATGGAATGATCTCCTCAATCAGGAGTCGCTCGTCCCCTTCGGAGATCCGGTAACCGAACTGTTTGAGCTCATCGAAGAGGTGCTCGAAGATGAACGTGAAGTCGCCCCGCTCAGCGGCAATGGGAGGAGCGATGTGTTTGGAGGAGCGATTGCCAACGAGAAGCTCCTCCGGCTCGATGCGTATGGTCATCCGCTCGAAAGTGCGCTCGAGAGCCATGGCAGCCCGCAGGGATGGATGCGCCCCCTCCGTGTCGCGATAAACGTGGGTGAAGTGCAGAGCTCTCTCCATGCAGAGCCAATGCTCTGCCTTGAGAAGCCTCTCCTTTTGAACCTGATTGTTGGGATGTAGCATGGGATCTCCGCTTTAAACTGGGCGCACGGTCAAATTCTATTCTTTTTCCTTCAGGTGTCAATCGCTAAGTTGCCAGTGAGGGATCCTTTTCGCGGGGTTGGCTGAATAGATCAAATATTACAGAGACAAATTTGTTGTCTGTGAATCCAAGAAAATCAATTGACAAATCTGATGCCACCATGGCAAACACTGTTTAGGCGGTCGGTCAGTTATTGCAACAACGATGCAGCATTCCGATTCGTCGTAAGGGGAGTCTAATGGGTTTCACATTCCGATTCGTTGAAGGGGGAGTCTAATGGGTTTCACAAAGACAAAAGACGAGCTGGGCAAGTACTACGCGCTGTCGGCCCGTGAGTTCCCAGGCGCCAAAATGCTGGGGGCTATATTTCAAACCACCGAAGCCATCGTCGAGCGCCTCTTGCCGCCGCCGTTGCAGCCCGATGACATGCCCAATGGACTCATCTTCATTGCGGAGTATCCCGAGACCAACCTCGGACCGGGTTATCTGGAGGGGGCCCTGTTTCTCAAGTGCAAGTACGAGGGAGAATCGGGCAATTATTGTCTGGGCATGTCTCTACACGGACAAGAGGTACGCATTTACAACGGCCGCGAGATCTTCGGTTATCCCAAGAAGATGGCGAAGATCCATCTCGAACGCAAAGGGGACTC
>Ga0156400_1149_pt1 | contig 10719 bp, 6 predicted proteins | sample RifOxyA3_FD_108044 | JGI IMG/M metagenome (GOLD analysis project Ga0156400, IMG submission 108044) | Deltaproteobacteria bacterium RIFOXYA12_FULL_58_15
AGCAGTTGCCACTCCCGAGGAAGCAATCATCCCCTCGCCATTGTTGCTGGCGACCCATGAGCTACTGGACTCCTTGCCGCCTCTCGAGATCCCAGAGTTCGACAAGGATCTGCTCCTGTGGGGCATGGACTACTCTTTTGCCGCCGGCACTGGCGAGCCGCCCTCTTTGGCCGAGCCTCAAGTCATATCTTCACAGGAGGCCCATGCCGCAGCGCCGACGGCACAGGACGCCGACGCCGTTGTCTTTGTTCCTCCCACCGATCTTGTGTTGGCCTGTGAGGAAGCTGGCCCCGCCTGCTACGATGTCTGTTTAGCACGCGAAAACCCCGACGATCCCACAGCGTTCGAGACGTGCGCCTACGACTACTTCTTCCAAGAGTGGCAGGCCTCTCAGCCGGCGTCTGAACCCGTACCCGAAACTTTGGAAGGCGTTCATGAGCCCACCGCGGTGACCCTCACCGGTGATCAATATCGTTTCGACACACCATTGTTTGGCGAGGTTACCTTCTCGACCTTCAGTGAGAGCCGGCAGAGCGCCTATCGAATTGACACCTCGGTTCGCGCCGAGTTTTCGCCGTCTTTGACCAACGATGCCACCGACGTCGCTTTGGGGGCCGAGATCAATCGCTTCTCCGGGCGTTACAAGTACTACCTCAATGAAGACGCCATGCCGTTTTTCCTGCTCGGCCAAGCCGACCTGAGCAACGCCGTTTGGCGCTGGCAAAAAGGTTCGGGCACAACGGCACTGGTCTTTCCGGCGCACATAACCCTTGGGGTCGGCTTGGGACGCATCTACACCATCGAACCGAGGATTCGTTTGCGCAAGCTCGAGAAGCTCCTCGTTGACGATGGTGTCATCCAAGGTGCCCTGTCTCATGAGGTTGCCCGGGAGATCATGATTGCCTGGTGGGCGTTGCGAAGTGAGCTCGGTTACGATCAGCGATTGCTCTACACGCTCAAGGTTCTCAAGGACAAGGGCCTCTTGGTTGGCGAGGTGAACCAGGCAACGGTTTACCGTTTTGGCCAGATCTTCAACGACTCCCAGCTGGTTGGCCGGCGACAGGGACAAGACAGCTATGTCGCGGCACGGGTGGGCTACACCTTTCGAGAGGGCCCCGAAGATCCGTTCACCCTGGTGTTGGAAGCACGCCACGAACAAGTCTTCAATTTGAGCCTCGATACGGAGATCAAGATCGATCCGGCACTGGGTGTCGCCATACGAGAGGATGACGAGCCCGACAATGTCCTGCCGGGAGCGGTGGTACCCTTCCAAGGTCTGTTACAAGGCAAGGTGCTCCTCAATGTGCCCGTTCAATACCAGCATTTCAATTACGACCTCTTCTACAATCGCATCAGCAAGTGGGCCATCCGCGCCCGTGCGGGTTTGGGCCTGCGGGACGACACCGTGCGCTTCGCCCTCGGTGGCGGGGCCGACTACACCTTCCTATGGACCGCCAACACCGGTCTTAGCATTGGTGTCGACGTCGACGCCGGATGGGTCGCGGATCAGTTTGTCTACATTGCCAGCGGATTTGTCCGCTTCGAGTATGGCTCATCGGAGTCCTATTACGTAGCGCCCGTGGAGCTGCGAAATGCTCTGCCCTTCGACCAACCCTTGTTGCCGTGGTGACGCTTCTCACGCACCAGCTCTGGGTGGACGAAAGCCGGCATTTCTGTCATTGAGCAACCAAAGTGCGCAGGAGCCACAAAATATGAAGTCACTGATCAGTTCCCTCCTCCTGGTAACATACCTGTTTGCCTGTGGCACCAAGGATGACACACCCGAAGAGCCCACCGGTGACAGTGACGCTCTTGTGTGTATGAACAAGGTTACCTGTATCGACCCGCTCATCCTCGATCTCAACCTGCAAACAGAGAAGGCCGATGGGCTCATCACCAACACCGTCGACGGCGGCATTTGGCACACGACCGTCGATGCCACCGCCGGCGGTGCCTTCGCCGCAACTCCCGATTCTTTTGTTTACGCGGCGTTTGTTGACGGCGGTTTGCTCAAGGTCAACTACGGTGACGAGGAGGCGCTCGAAAGCAATCGTTGGGACATCGCCTTTCGCCGCTTCATCATCCGTCTTAACAGCGGCGTGTCGGGCCCCGGCTGCACCGTCGCGACCAAGCTCCCCGCCGCAACTGATTTCGCCAATGTCGTCGAAACACCAGCGACAGCCGCGTTTGCCGCAGAGGCCTTTTTCACCGCCGAGCCCCAATGTGACCTCATCGACGATGGCTTTGACATTGGCTCCCCTGCCACAGTTCTGTCGGGATACTTCCAGTACGCCTTGGGCAACCCCGGTTGCGTGCAAATGACGGGGAGTGTCTACATTGTGCGGACCCTCTCTGGGCGGCACGTGAAGCTCGAGGTCACCCATTTTTACAATGACACGGCCCAGGCGACCTGCCAGAGCGACCCAGCAGACTTCTCCACCATGGGGGCTGGGGCTGCCAACATCCAGTTGCGCTGGGCATTCCTCTAATAGCCATGACCTCGTCAAACACATTTGCAGCACCGGTAAACACATTTGCAGCACCGGTGCCATCACGCACATCTGTTGCGCTGTCCTTGGCGCTCGTCGCCATGAGCTGTGGCTACGACGCAAGCGTCTCGAGCGGACACACCCACGTCATCGCTCTGCGCCCAGACAACCCGGCAGCCGAGATGTGGCGCTACGGCACCGATGATGTGATCGAGTTCCACGATTCCACGGGCGGTGCCTTTCGCGTTCACTACACCAGAGACGGCGACCACGCCGTCCTGGCCGCCGACGACAATATGAATGGCACGCCCGACTTCGTCGAAGACGTGGCTGCACATTACGATGAGGCGCTGAACTATTATGTCGAGACGCTTGGCTACCGCGCGCCCATCGCCGACAGTCAGGTCGCAGACAACGGTGGCGACTCTCGCTTCGATGTTTATCTGCTCGACTTTGGCGGCTCGAGCGATGGTGCCTTCACACTCGACGGCTGCCTCGTCGACAAACCCGCGCAATGCATCGGTTATGTCATCCAAGAGAACGACTTCGCCGGCTACGGATACCCAAGCCCTGCTCTCGCAGCCCGTATTGTCGGCAGCCACGAGCTCTTCCATGCCGTGCAATCCGCCTATGACCGAGATCAGGGGGGTGCCTTCAACGAAGGCACGGCCGTATGGGCCACCGAGGCGTTTGATCCGAGCCTCGATGACTTCGAGCATCTCGTGCGCAATTATCTGGAGAATCCCGAGGCGGCCCTCGACCGCGGTCTTGGATATGGACAGGGTTTGTTCTTCCAGTTTCTCTCCGAGCGCTTTGAGCCCGCGCTCATCAGAACCCTGCTCGAGGCCTGTGAGGATGGGGCCGGTGGTATAGATGACCCTTATTGGCTGCAAATTATCGACGGCATTCTGCAGGCCGAACACGGTGCGAGTTTCACAGAAACCTTCGTCGAGTTTGCCACGTGGAACCTCTACACTTCGACACACGCCAACGCAGCGCTGGCCTACGCCCACGGTGCGGACTATGCACCACTCGCCACCCATCGCGTCACTGCGCCGTACAAAGACAACCTGCGTGGTTTCTATGCGTCGACGGAATACTTCTCGGTTCTCGTCGAGGGTCGCAGCAACATGACCGCCGCGTTGGCCAGTACCGATGTGAGTGAGCTCGCCGACCTGCATCTCGTTCTCGCCGTCGAAGCCAACAGTGCCTACACACAGGCCCTCTCAATCGCTCCCACAGAAGCTCTTCCCCTCGACACCGAGGGCGCCACCCGATTGGTGGTGGGTGTCGTGAACACGTCGACAGAGGAAGTAATTCGGCGCCCGGGATTCTGTATTGGCACGCCCGATGAAGTAGCGACCTGTGTCGCCGAAATCGATCCCAGCACCGTCGCCGCGCCAACGAAGACGAAGAACAATGACGGTGGCTGCCACGCAGCACCCATTTCTCTCTGGGCGGGTTTGGTTGTTTTTGCTCTGTTAACCTATCGGAGACGCTGGTGAGTCTCAGGCTCGGTGCGGTGTGCTCGTTGGTGCTCGCAAGCACAAGTGCCGCATTCGCCAGCGATAGCCCCAAGGCACGTATCTCCGACGATCTCATCGACAAACACCAAGCATGGCGAGAGCCGGGATTTCGCCTAGCTTTGAGCTTCGGATATGAGACGAATCTCGCAAGTCCCCCTACTCCCGCATCCACCTCGTGGGTACCGTCCCTGCACGTGGGATGGCGACTCACGGATCGTTTCAGCCTTTCGAGTACCCTACGCTACTCGGTCATGGGTGGCAGTTTATCTGGCCTGCGCTTTTCCGGGACACTCGAGCCGACCTGGCACATCACCGATGGGTTCGCCGTTACCGGTGGCCTCGGCTATGGGGTCTTGATGGGGTCACGAACTGACTACTACACGGAGATTACCGACAATGCCGTCCTGAGTGCCTGCGATGACGGTGCCCTGGTAGCATTGGCCCGAGTAACCTATCTCTTCCGTGTCGGTCATCTCTTTGCCACGGGTCCCGCATTGCAGCTCGACAGCCAATGGACCTCCTGCACCGACACGTACGAGTCTTACGAATGGTATGGTGACGAAGAGCGCGTTACCGAGGTGGCCCTGCAGGATTGGTGGTGGCACAAGACAATCGGCGTCCTCTGGGTGTTCGCGTGGCGGTAACCTCTCACGTTTCGCTCGTCGGCCTTTGCACGATGGCGGGCTTTGCTGCGTTGCCCCCGGCCCATGCCCAATCGACGGCGGGTGCCAATACTCCGCCCACGGCAGGCACGGTTCTAGATACCACAACCGAGCCGATGCCCTCGGCCGATGCCCTCACCGGTGAGGTGGTAGAACCGAAATTGGAACCGCCTGTGGTTGTGTCGAGCGCTGAGGTTGTGCCCCCCCCGGAGGTCGCGGCGCTCACACAACCGACCACGGTTGTGGTCCTCATTCGCGTGACCGCAGAGGGTGCCATCGCATGGGTGAGGCTCAAACAAAGCGGTGGTTCAGTCTTTGACGAAGCGGTGATGACCGCCGCCACCCGCTTTGAGTTCATACCTGCGACCTTCGCGGGCGAGCCCGTCGAAGTCGAAATAGAATACAAGCAGACCTTTGTCCCCCCAGAGATCACCGAGCCCGTCGGTGCCGCAACGGACTCCGTCTTGGCCGGAACCATCGTCGAAAAGGGAACGCGTCGGGCTTTGGCGTCGATCCGCATTGCGGTCACCGTCGACACCGAGTTGTTCGAGACCGTGACCAATCCAGAGGGGAAGTTCGAGATCGCCCTGCCCCACGGAGACGCCGTGGTCGAGGTCTACAGCTATGAGCACAAGGGTTTTCGTGTCCAGGAAGTGCTGGAGCCTGAGCAACGGCTCGACGTGCGGTATCTCATTGAACGGCAGAGCTACAATCCCTACGAGGTCGTGGTCATTGGTAAGCGTGAACGTCACGTGGTGGCGCGCACGACTTTGCGCGACCGCGAGATCAAACAGGTCCCCGGTACCTTTGGTGATCCCTTCCGAGTGGTGAGCACGTTGCCAGGGGTCGGCAACGTCATCTCCCTGCTCGCCTACCCCATCGTCCGCGGCACCAGTCCCGGCAGCACCGGTTTTCTCCTTGATGGGGTGCGGGTGCCGCAGCTGTTTCACATGCTTGCGGGGCCCGCGGTGATTCACCCGGAGTTCATCGACCGTGTCGACTTCTATCCCGGCAGCTTCCCAGTCGAGTATGGCGGTTACACCGGCGGCATCGTCGACGGCATTACCCACCGAACCCGTGCGGACGAGGGAAGGTTCGATGGCCATATCGATCTAACCAACGCCGGCCTTTTTCTGCGCGGTCCCATCGAGCCTTTGGGGATCACCGGAACCATTGCTGGTCGCTATGGCTACCCAGGGCTGCTCCTTAATCTGCTCAACACCGGAGCCTACGCGAGCTACTGGGACTATCAGGCGCAGATCGACGGTGGCGGTGATGACCGTTGGTGGCGAGCCTTTGCCTTTGGTTCCTTTGACGAACTCGGCGAGGTCAACTCCCTTGGAGAGCGCACAACCATGGCCGGTGCGCAGTTTCACCGCGTCGATCTCACCTACTTCGTCGGCCAAGGCGAGTTCGTCGACACCTACAAGCTGGTTCTCGGCTTCGATCAGACAGAGGCCGACAATGCCAACGAGGCGCTCACAACCTTGAGTGTCGAGCCCCGCGCCCGCTGGAGTTATCGCATCACCGAAGATGTTCTGCTGAATGCCGGTGTCGAGCTCATGGCACGCAGGTTCAGCGGTGAAGTCGGCCCATCCGGCGAGGCTGCAAAGCTCCAGCTTGAGTCGCACATGATAGGCGGCGGTGCCTTTGCGGCGTTGGCATGGCATCCCGCGGAGCGGTTACTCGTCATTCCGGGCATTCGCACCGATGTTTACTCCAACGACGAAGCCACACAGATGGGCGCCGATCCGCGTTTGCTCTGGCGCTACCGCCTGCAGGCCAACGAAGACGGCGAGATCTGGCTCAAGGGCGGCCTCGGACTCTACCATCAGCCGCCGCGATTTCTCGTGCCGCTGCCGGGCTTCGAGGAACTCGCCCTACGCTATGGCTTGCTGCAATCAGTGCAGACCACTCTCGGCGTCGAGGCGCCCCTGTTCGGCGACTTCGCTCTCGACACCCAGGTCTACTTCAACTGGATGGACCCGATTCTGTTTGATCTGTCCTACAGCGTGGTTGGGGACGATACCGACAGCCTCACAGCCGACGACCTGTTTCAAGAACGCGTCGGCCGCTCCTACGGCATCGAGATTCTGCTCAAACATCACGGTCGCGATGCCTTGTTTGGCTGGCTCTCCTACACTCTGTCATGGAGTGAACGCGAGGAACACGGCCAATGGGTGCCCTTCGACTTCGACCGCCGCCACATGCTCAATCTTGTTGCCGGCATCTCCCTGCCGCGCAACTGGGACGTCGCCATGCGTTTGAGCCTGCAGAGCGGTCGCCCTGCCCCAAGCGGCGGCCGCGTCGACCCGTTTTATCGCATCGACATTCGCATCGACAAGCGTGCGGTTTGGAACGACTGGCTTCTCGACTTCTACGTCGACATCGTCAACGCCACTCTCTCCGCCGAACGTCTCGACAGCGATCCCGACAGCGGCCTACGTTACACCCTGCCCACCGTCGGTTTCCGTGCGGTGTTTTAGGCCATCGAATGATGTTCTCCCGGCGAGAGCACCGTCGTTGCGGTTTACTGCTTGGCCAAGTCGACCACCACAGGACGATGGTCAGAAGCCTGCCCCACCGATGCACAGTCGAGCGGTATGCCGGCTTTGGGTAGGAAGTTTCCCGTGGGAAGATCATCCACGCCATTGTCTCGGCATTCGTCGTACACTTCGTCATTGAACGAATAACCGTCGGTGAAGATGTAGTCGAGCCGCCAATGGGTGGGGAAATGCGTTTCGTGGATCGTGGTTGAATCTTCGTGGGTGGCATCCACCACTTCCAGTCCCGCCTGCTGAATCGTCACAAAGGGATTGTAAACCACAGGAAACGAAATGTCGGCTCCCAACTGAAAGAGCCACGGCAAACCCGCGGGCAACTCGGTGAAAACCTGGCCCAGATTGGGAGAATCGATCTCCTCGTTGAGATCTCCCATGACCACGACTTTGCCATTGGGAAAGACTCCTCGATGGGCCTGGACCACTTGGACGGTGCGAATGGCCTCTATCTGGCGACGGAACCTGTCCGCATCGGTGGTCCCTGCTTTGAAATGCACCACAAAGACTGCGAGCTGCCAATCCCCAGGAACAATCGTAACGTTGAGCTCAAGGATGTCGCGACCGATGTCCTCAGTTGCGTAATCCCCGGAAATGTCACTGGCCGACCACGAATAGGTGGCCTCCAAAGGAATGCGACTGAAACACAGATTGGCAAGGGGTCCCCCCAAAGGTGCCAGATCCGTCAAGAACCAATCGGGATATTCCGATTCCAAGGCAAGAGTATTGAGCACGGGGGCGTCGTCCTCGTGAAATTCCTGCAAGCAAGCGATGTCTGCGTCCAGTCGCTCAAAGATGCTCAACGTATGGGCATAGGCCGGCTCAGTCACCGCTCCGACTGTGCCAATGTTGAAGGTCATGAGACGAACGGATTCCATCTGGCAGAAGATCCGTTCACGACAACCCGGGTCGAGACAATCGGGCTTGTCGTCCGCATCATTGTCCACACCATCTCGGCAATCGAACTCGGTATATTCAGGATAATGGTGGCAGTCTGCATACCCAAAGCACGTGAACTCATCGCAGTCGATGTAAGTGTCGTTATCATTGTCACTACCATCAGCACACTCGATATTGCCGGCCTCGTGCAGAACGTCGCAGGGTGGGACGAACGCGCAACCGAAATCACCACAGTCGATGTAGTTGTTATGATCGTTGTCATAGCCATCGGAGCAACGGGCCACCGTGTTCTCAGGACCCCAATCAATACCCGCATCACCGTTGCCGCCGATATCCCCGGGAGCATCGCCTGCATGGATATCTCCCTGCCGCGCGTCGCCTGGGTAGGGGTCTCCCTGCCGCGCGTCGCCTGGGTAGGGGTCTCCCTGCCGCGCGTCGCCTGGGTAGGGGTCTCCCTGCTGCATGTCGCCTGGGTAGGGGTCTCCTTGCTGCGTGTCGCCTGGGTACGGGTCTCCCTGCTGCGCATCGCCTGGGTACGGGTCTCCCTGCTGCGCATCGCCTGGGTACGGGTCTCCCGGCTGCGCGTCGCCCTGGCTGTCGCCCTTATTGGGCGACGTCGGGTAAATACACTGACCCGAGGTGCAGACTCGGGGCCGATAACAATCGGTATCCTGGGTGCAACCGTCCGTGCTCCCGTCACAATGAATTTGGGCCAAAGAGAGCAGCAGCAAGGGAAGTGTTTTGCGTGTCATGACCACCCATCTGTATGTCAGGACTTACCGTGAAGACGGCATTGTAATCGGTTGGCCGCTGGTATTCCACCACAGGTGTCGGGATCCGGGCAATCAGTCATACCAGCCATGGACCAGCCAACAACCTCTGTGGTGTTGGTAGGTGAGACGGTAGGTCATGCCGTCCTGCATGTGCATGTCATAGATGTCGACGTGTCGCAGTCTCGAGCTCTTGTCTGCATTGTCCTCACCGTTGTTCTCCCACCAGTTGTGATTGCGGCGAAACGGCCCCTGGTGACTCTCGATACGGCCCTTGATCTCACGGCCGTCGAGCATACAGGGTCGCCCTCCCCGCCAGATGACGTCGACTGGCTGCGGCGGGCGAAGACGGCGCAGGACAACTGGCGGCGCTTCGGGAAGACGGCCCTCTTGCGGTGATCTGGGATGGGCTTTCGTCTTTACGCTTGCCTTTATGCTTGCCGTTGGGCTTGTCCCTGCCGCGAAGGCCGTGACCACGAAGGCATCGTCCTCGTAGGAGTCGCACGGTGTCGGGGTACCGACGCGTTCCGCGCCACACAAGGCTTGCAAGCGTGCGACGGTCACAGCAAGCTTGTCGGGCGCGGGACCTGCGGGCTCAAACAGACCGAGCTGATGTCGCCGCGGCGTAACGGGCAGAACCCGAACCATGACCGCCGTGATCGGTTGCTCGGGGGGATACTTGGCGAGGTGCAGTCGGCACAGGGAGAGGAGCGCACTGATGTCGCGGGTGGGTGCGGTGATCTCGACGTGTCGTTCACAGGTGCCAACGCCCTCGTAATCCAAAGACAGGTGCAAATCGCCGGCCAAAAAGCCACGCAGGGCCACCCGTTGCACCAGCCGATCGAGCATACCGCGCAGCACAAAGGCCAGTGGCTCGAGATTCTCGAGGGCATACTCGAGGCTCATGCGCTCGACGATTTGCTCGACTTCAGCCGTCGGCCGCAAACCACCGCCCACGTCATCTCCTCTTGCCTGGGCATAGAGCATTGAGCCCTCGGGACCGAGCTTGTCGGCGACCTGTTTGGCCCCAAGAGCGAGCAGTTCCCCTACGCGAGACAAACCTAGGCGCTCGAGCATGTCGAGCAGCTTTCGACTCGGCTCGAGGGCATAGAGGGGCAAGCCCTCAACCACGTCATATTCAGCATCGGCGGCGATGTGCGCACAACCCGCGCGCAGTGCGAGGCGAGCTAAGGTCTTGCTGCGCGCTATCGCTGTGTGAACTTGTAGGCCGATAGCGTCTGCAGAGCGTCGCAGCGCCTGTGCCACCAAGGCTGGGGGACCGATGAGTTTTTCGAGGCCCGCCGCATCGACATAAGCCCAACCGAGCTCCCCCTTCTCCACCCGCGGTGACACTGAGCGTGCCACATCCATGAGAGCATCGTGGGTTGATGCTTCGAGAACATCATCCCTGGCCCGTGCGTGCAGATCCGGACACAAGGCCCGCGCCTGCGCAAGAGTCAGACCTGGACGAATGCCGTACTCCTCTTCGGCAGTTTGGCTGACGAACTCAAGGGTGGCACCACCACCGAGTGAATTCCTAACGATGACCAAAGCCTCACCGTCGAGATTGGGATGTGCGCGCAAAGCTGCCTGCAAAGGCAAGTCGACAGCGTAGACAGCAACGATCACAACGCCACCGACAGATCAATCACTGGGTTGGCCGAGCTCGATGCGCACACAGCCGCCGGGTATATCCTCGCGCCAGCGCAACACCCGCACAAACATGCCAGGGCCACGCCGCCGACAACCGAGACGCAACATCGCGGCGGAACCCGCAACCTCTCGTGGTGCCAACGAGATCAGCACCGTGGCGG
>Ga0156400_1307_pt1 | contig 10692 bp, 7 predicted proteins | sample RifOxyA3_FD_108044 | JGI IMG/M metagenome (GOLD analysis project Ga0156400, IMG submission 108044) | Deltaproteobacteria bacterium RIFOXYA12_FULL_58_15
CACTTGACCACCATCCCGGCATTGAATATTTAGCCGCACTCTGGGTTTATTCACGCCGGTTTCACCGGCGACGAGCTGCACATGATGACCCGAGTACACCTCGACCGCATTGCCTCATCCACACAGAACGCCCATCTGGACCGCGAAGTCCTCTTGGGCCGAGAGATCATCTGCGCGCACGGATACATCCTGGCAGTGCGACTCCTCACGGACAAGTCGGTCTACAACCAACTCGAGGACGTATACGGCCGGCTGATCCCTTTGCGCCTCGGTGATATCATCGCCGGCACCCTGGGCAGCCGCAGGGCCCTGAAAGGATATGCGGGCTCGGTCCCCAAGAATCTGCAGCCAGGCGACGAGGTTCAGGTGCTCAATCTTGGCGGAGTCCTGGGCCAATGCGAAGCAATACACCCTGACCTCGGCCCACCATTCAATGCCGAGGTGCTTGGTGCGATTCTCACTTTTCCTCCCGCCGGTGATCGCGTCGGTACACCCGCTACCATCAGTCGCAATGCGATTCCCCAAGCCGACACCCTCGAGTCAGCCGTGCCCATTGTCTTTGTCGCCGGCAGCTCGATGAACTCGGGGAAAACGGTAGCGGCCACGGAGATCGTGCGTGGGCTCGGCCGAGCCGGCATGCGCGTCGGCGCCGTCAAGCTCACCGGCGTGTCCCTGCGGCGCGATGCCCTTTCGATGCTCGATGCCGGTGCAACAATCGGGCTCACCTTCAACGATGCGGGAGTGGTCTCCACAAATGCAGAGGATGCCCTGCCCACCGCCTACGGTCTATTGAACCACATCGCCAAAACCGCCCGCCCCGACGTCATTGTCGCTGAGCTCGGCGATGGTATCCTCGGCGAATATGGTGTTGCCACCCTGCTCGAGGATCAGACCCTCATGGCGCACAACGCCGCGCTGGTGGTGTGCACGACCGATCAGGTCGGCGCATGGGGAGCGGTGACGCTGCTAGAGTCGCGATTTGGCCTGCGTCCCACCCTCTTGTCTGGCCCGGTAACCGACAATGCCGTCGGCTGTTCTTACATCGTGAATAATCTCGGCATTCCAGCCCACAACGCCCGCCGAGAACACGAGCAACTCATTGCGACAATCCGAGGAGCTCTAGATGCAAGAAGGTGAGATCAAGGTCGCCGTCTTGGGTGCCGCAGGTTACGCCGGTGGTGAGCTCTTGCGACTTCTGCACCAGCACCCAAAAGTGGGTGCGGTCCGCGCCTTCTCGAGCAGTCACGCCGGACAACCCTTGAGCGCTGCCCATCCCAGCCTCATCCACGTCCAGGTTGCAGAGTTCGAAGCCACCGCCCCCAAGGCCGCGGCCGAGTGGGCAGACGTACTGTTTTGCGCCCTTCCCCACGGAGAGTCACAAACCATCATCGATGAGCTGCTCACGGACAACACGGTCCTTTTCATCGACCTGGCCGCCGACTTTCGCATCGCCGATACCAACAGGTATGAAGCCTACTACGGCGCGCACACGGCCCCGCACCGATTGGGTGAGTTCACCTACGGCTTGGCCGATGTCCTTGGGAAGGGGTTGGCGGGGGCAACACGCATTGCCTCTCCCGGCTGCTTCGCCACCGCTTGTTTGCTCGGCCTCTATCCATTTGTACCCTCCCTGTGCGGCAAGTCGGTATGCTTTGGGATAACGGGATCCACAGGCTCCGGCGCAAAGCCCAAACCCAGCACCCACCATCCTGCCCGTGCCCACAACCTCTTCGCCTACGAAATCGACGGTCATCGCCACGAGGCTGAGATCAACCATCAATTGGCACAATGGCAGGCGAACGGGCAGTGTCGCCTGTTGCCGCACAGCGGCCCCTTTGTGCGCGGCATTCACGCAACGTTGAGCCTTGTTTGCGAGGAGACGCTCGGCGATTCAATAGAACAGTTGCACGACGCCTACGCAGCAAGTCCCTTTGTGCGTGTGTACGACACACCGCCACAGTTGGCTGCTGTCGTGGGGACGAACTTTGCTCACTTGCATGCGACTCGGCACAAACGCGAGGTAATCGTCACCTGCGTCATCGACAACTTGGTCAAGGGTGCCGCCGGCCAGGCGATACAAAGCATGAATCTCGCCCTTGGGTTCGACGAAACCGCTGGTCTCACTTTCCCGGGCCTGTTCCCCTGTTGAGAGGCGAGGATCTGATGTCGATGACTCACCGTACCATCCGCAACAATTCCCCAGTGTTCATCTATGGAGAATGGCAATGACCGAGATGATCTCCGCCCTCAAGGGTGCTCTCGACTACACCCGCGCCTATCGTGGCCGGACGTTCGTCATCAAGACTGGTGGCGAAGTGTTGGCCCGCGCTGACACGACTGCCAACCTGGCAGAACAAATAGCTCTGCTCGAATCCCTTTCCATCCGTGTCGTCTTGGTGCACGGCGGTGGCCCCCAGGCAACGACGATGAGTGAGAGACTGGGGATCACTCCTGAAATTGTCGCTGGGCGCCGAGTCACCTCGCCAGAGGTCCTCGAAGTGGCGAAGATGGTTTTCGCTGGCCAGATCAACGTCGACCTACTTGCTGCTTTGCGCAAGGTCGAGGTGCGAGGTGTCGGGCTGTCGGGAGTCGACGGCGACCTAATCACGGCGACGAGACGGCCCTCGGTGCGCGTGCATGACGATGACGGAACCACACGTATCGTCGATTTTGGCGCCGTTGGTGATGTGGAACGCGTTGACACACGTGTGCTCGGAACGCTGCTCGATGGCGGCTATGTTCCTGTCATCGCTTCTCTCGCCGCTGATGCGTCGGGCCAGCCGCTCAATATGAACGCGGATACTCTGGCCGAGGTTTTGGCTTCATCCCTCGGTGCCGAGAAGCTCGTCTTTCTCACCAGCTCTCCTGGTTTGTTGCGCAATGTCGAGGATCCGAGCTCCCTGGTGCCCTTCGCCACACCCACAGACCTCGAAGCGCTCACTATAGCTGGTGGCATCACCCGAGGTATGCGCCCCAAGATCGAAGCGTGCATTCAGGCTGTGCGTTCGGGCGTGCGTCGGACCCACATCATTGATGGACGCCGCGCCGACGCTCTTCTTATCGAGTTGTTCACCGGTGCCGGCTGCGGCACCATGATCGTCAACGCCAAAGAACGCCAGAGTTACGAAGAGAACGAGATGGCCAACAACGGTGACGATGGCGGTGACGCGCAGCGGGCTTCTTGGTCAGGGTAGGCGCGACGTTGCAAACACCTCTAACCTCAGAGTATGCCGTGTGGGACAATACCGATCCTGACGAGAGAGAATCATGCGGTCCAACACTTCCCAACGGCGACAAGCCATCCTAACCCTGATTCAAGCGCGCCCCGTGTGCACCCAGGAGGAGTTGGTAGCGGGTCTGGAAAAGCATGGATTTGATGCCAGCCAAGCGTCTGTCTCCCGCGACATCCGCGCCCTTGGCCTGGTGAAAGCCAGCGGACGCTACACCCAATCGCTGGTGGGTGCGCCGTTGACAGACCCGCTGGAGGAAAAACTGCGGGCTCGAGTCCTATCGGTGACAGAGGCGGGCCCAAACCTTATCGTCCTGAAGACAACTCTCGGTGAGGCTTCTGGGGTCGCCCTGGCGCTCGACCGCAATGATCTTCCTCAGGTCATCGGCACCATCGCAGGAGACGACACTGTGTTCATTGCCACCCCGAATCAGCCCGCGGCCAAGCAATTGGCACAGAAGCTCCTCAAGCTCAGCGGCGTCGTTTGAACAATCTGCTCGAGCAGCCACCTGCAACAACGAACCGCCGCCCCTGCAATTTCATCGGTTTCCCGACAATCGCCGCAATCGCCGACGATTAGGCAACACCTTGAAATTCGGACCGATAACAAAAGTACCAAGCCACCATGAGCAAGATCGCACCCATCAGCCTGCAACAGCCCCGCGCAACCAACGCGGCCCTTTCGCGCGACCCGTGGTTGCTGTTTCCAAAGACATCGTCAGCTCCCGGCCTGATTGCCCAAAGCAATGCTCTCAACCGAGTAAAGAGCAAGCTTTCGGGGCTCACCGCCCCGACACGCATTGATGCCAGCGCCAGCACAGCAAAAATCGATACGGTCAAAAGCCTCCTTGGTCACGTCTGTGCCGGGGAGGTCCACCTGCGGATCCCACTGCAGCCAGACGCGAAACTGTCCATCCTGAGAACCCGTCCAGACACCTACGTGGACATCCGCGTCGTCATCGACCCCGCAACCCCCGGCAGCTCCAAAGGCACAATCAATTTTGACAAAACTCGCCTCGAGTTTCGCCAGATCAACGATGACGGTGAGACAGTCCTGAGCAGCCTCAATGGTCCGTTGTGCCTCGACCCGCAAGCGGTTTTCATCAACGGACGCGGCAAGCTCAAGGTCAAGACCAGGGGCCTTCCCAACATCGGTGTCACCAAGCTCGCGACCGGCGCACGAAAGCTGCCACAGAATCTCGATGACCTGATATCCCTGCTGCAACAACGCGGTGGACGCAAGAGCGAAAGAGGCTCAATTTCCCTCGCGGAGATCATCGACGTCGACAAGATTCGTATCGACGGCTCTGTATCCCTCACCGGTCCGGTCACCCTCGGCAGCACGCTGTTGGATCTTAACCCATCGACGGTTGAGCTGCACGGCACGCCGTCCCACCTTCGAGCTCGAGTCGATGGGGATGTCCGGTCGGCGACATTCAGCACCAAGGGGGCGCGGGTCCGTTTAGGTGCCGGACACATAGGTGCCGAGCTGGAGATCGACAATACCAGCGGTCGGCCGTCCTATTCGGTCGCCGTCTCCAACATCAATGTTGAGGAAATGAGCCTTCAAGCTGGCCCAGACAAGACAACCCTCACCATTGCAAACCCGTCCATGTCGGGACAAGACGGTGCTCCATTGTTGGCCCTCGTCGGGGGCACCCAACCGGCACTCTCAGTGACACTCGACACCGGCCTCGACGCCCTCGCGAGCCTCCCAGGTCAGTCGGGTCTGCCATTGTCGACCATACTCGGCACCGACGGCAACCTGTTCCAAGCGCGGGTAATGCTGGACAGCCAGAGTCAGAAGCTGCGACTCGAGACCCGCATTCGCACCAACGCCATCATCGACAACCTGCCCATTGCCAACCTCCGCTCAATGCAGGTGGATCTGGACTCTCAAGCTCTCGTTGAACTGCGGCAAGTCGGAACCCACCTCAGAGGGCGCGGCCAAGTGGCGGTCGCCTCCGCTGACATTCGTCTCTCCTACGGTTCCAACGGTCCCGAGCTCAGCGACATTGCAGCGCCCACGAGCTTCTCATCAAGCAAGATCCACGAGCATGCAACCACCCGAGATCGCCACTCGCCCACATCCCCCTTGGAGCTTCGGCCCTTTGACGCGGCGGTGTTGGATAAATTCAACCACGAGGTGGAACCCGATCCAAACGGCACCTTCGCCGCCAAGTTTCCGGCGTTGACCAACACGCTCGAGGAAATGATTGGCGCAGTGGGTTCGGGCACAGTGCAGGTGACCCTGCCTCTTCGCGAATTCCACATCGATAAGATGGCCTTCGAGAAGGATCTAACCCAACGGGCCCGGATCTTCGGGAAAGACATCGAAGACCGCATGGGTATCGAGATTCAAACCAAATCCGATTACTTGAGCGGACAGATGGCAATTGACTTGGTCTTCGACAAAGGCGCTTTGGTTCCCGGAAAGACGAGCATTCGCTTCGAGCCCCCCATCGTCATTGAAGCCCATGTTGCCCTTTGGGGACCCGGGCGCACCGAGGGTGACACACGCCTGACAGCCACTATCGACGGCCTCGTTCTCTTGCAGGCCCAAGAAGATGGCCAAGGCATGTTTTGGCCGAACATTACCTTTGATGGAAAGGTGCCACAGTCCCTCGCAGCGATCAGCCATTTCACGACGCGAAATTCCTTCGCCCTCGACCATTTGGCAAAGTCGGTTGGCATCCGTGAACTGACGCATTCTTTGTTTGGGCAGAAGACTGTCCCGCTCGATGTGGATGACTTCGTGGCCGCCCTCTCTCTCGAAGAGCGTTTGAAGACGGCGAAGCCACACAAGATGGTTCGCACAATCGTCGATTGGAAACATGCATCGATGAACGTCGCTGGCCTCAAGCTCGACAACCGTTCGATCCCCCTGGGCGACGGTCAGTTCATAGACATCGCCAAAGGCTCGCGACTCAATGTTTCAGGAAGCGCAAACGACCTCGTCATTGAGGGTACTGTTGACATCAGTTCGGCACGACTCGGTGATGATAACCTCGCCATGTCGCTCAGAAATGCAACCGCGCGGCTGCGAATGCATCGCTCAGTCGATCCCGTAACCGGAACGCCGACGATGACGGTCACCCTCGATGGCGTTGACGTTGACCAACTCGACATCGAAGAGCCCAACGGCGATAGCTGCGCTTCACTGCAAAAGCTCACCAACGCGTCCTTGCGCTTTGAGCGGATCGGCGACGCCAAGCCGGAGTTGAACTTGTCCACAACCCACGCCAAAATGGTCCTGGGCGGCTCTTGGAAGGGCGAAGCCGCAACCACGGAGACGACCCACGCTCAAGCCACTGTCGCCGGCACACTGTCCCTCAAGGATGGTGCCCTCGACTGCATTTTCAACAGATTTGAGCTAGACGCCGACGTTGGCGTGTTGACGTCAGGCTCCGACACCCCATATCGCAACAAGTTGTCAATCCGCGGCGCAACCCACTGCATTCTCAAGGGCAACGAGATTGAGCTCTGCAAGCTCGACAAAAACGAGGCCCCCCTCACAATTGAAAACATCGAGATGGTTCTGCCCGACGGCTCATTCTTCCAAGGAAGAAATGGAACGGGGCAGCGTTTGAAGATGACCACCACGGAGCCGTTCCAGTTCGCGCTCTGGGGGATGAGTGGCGAGATCAACTTGGTCACCGGCCTCAACAGCAACCAGGTTGACGGCGCAGCCCCACAGCTCGACCTGCGTCATGCTCGGTTGCACATGGCCAAGGCCGCCGCCATATGCGTTGACAACGGCAAATTTTACACCCGCGGTTCTCTGGAAGTGCATGACCTCGATGCCTCGGTGATGAGTCTCGTTGCAGACACGGGCAAGACGTCCCTCAACCTCCACCAAGTCGACATCAAAGGCTCGGCGAGCCTGACCATGTCCCCGGACCAAGTCCTGAGGGTCGATGCTCTCGACAATGTTGACTTGACAGCAGAGTTCACAACGGACCTCAATCTGGTCATGGATGACCCCAACATGAGTCTGGATCTCTGCAATGTGCAAGGTGGAGCGAAACTGATAGGCTTGCGCATTCCAATCAAAGGTCCGATCGGCGTTGAACTGCAGGACTTACGTGTCACCGGTGAGTTTGTTTCTGGTTGCATGCTTCTGCCCGGCGACGATTCGGAGCGCCGCTTCCATTTAGATCCGACGGAGCCAGGCAACGTCCAGATGTACTTCCCAATCCTCGCCACGGGGATCCCGTTCACCGGCGGCAATTTCGAAGCGAAGGGCACAGTGGAACTGCAATCATCGATTCACGAGGACGTGAGCACTCGTTTGTATACGGGAAACATGGCCGCTGATTTTCAACTTCGGGCTGATATTGAGACGAAGGACGGACACACATCCGCTGGCATCCGCATCTGGGCCAACGGCACCGCCGATGTCAACATCGACCGCGACCTTGACCAACCCATCAAGAAGTTATCTCTGACCAGCAAGTAGACGCTCTCCGAGGTTCAGCACGTGCCTGACCCCTCCGTCCCAAATAGCATCGATCAACGAGCTAGATTGATATTACAGAATTCCGCTTCGTCGGTGACTTCGCGAATCACAAGAGGCGCAAGCCATGCCGGGAGCTCGACCGGTGTGGTCGCCGTGGGCAGCTCGATCTCTGCCAACACCAGGTCGCGGTCGCAAAATGCGTCGATCTCCCAGGTGAAGCCGTCCACCTCGAGATAGTGGCGGCGCTTGCAAACCCTCTTGCCGGCGGTCAGCAACCACATGGCAGCGAAAACCTCCGCCGACGTCTCCTCCTCAATTTCGATGCGCTGCACCCCACTTCCAAGCTTTACAGTTCGCAGGTAGGTCACCTGGTCGTTCTGAACAACTCGCCGGATCCGTTCCATCAACCGTTCACCTGGAATCCACCCCTGCTCGATCTCCACGCTCGTCGCATCTTGGGTCACGTCAGGCAAAGATGCGAGCAAGTATTTGCGTTCAATCTCCACCGGTGACCCCGCTGCATTGCGCAACAACTCGCTCAACCCGAAGATATCAGTGAGAAGCTGTGTGCCAGCCTCCCCCAGCCAATCGAGCTCAAGCTCACCAAAGAGCTCCTCGCGCTCCTGGGCGATTTGTCTCGTCAACACCAGAAGCCCCGGCCGCTCACTTTCGGTGGCTGCTCGACGTTGCGGCTCCCGTTCAGTCAACGCTTGTTCGTGGGAGCGGCGAGCGTTTTGTGCGGCGACCTGCGCGTGCGCGTCCCCCAGAGCCCGGGCTAGCACATGGTTGTCGTGCAGCCGGCCAAGTACATCCTGCAAGCCCTTGAGTCGCTCGGCACATTCGGCGACAGCGCTCACGTTCGCGGCGATAGGCTCGAGCAGGTAGCGCAACTGCTTTCCTGCGATGCGTGCCCGGTGCGCTGCATCAGCGTCCTCATGGTTGCCGATGCGTCCGAGCAGCCGTCGCAATCGCTCAACTCGAGCGACGATGAGCTGCCCCGCCACCTCTGCGAGCGCGGGTGGGTTCCCAGCGCAGAGATCGACCTGCAGGGTGCCCAGGGCTGCGGGAACATCCCGCGCCAATCGGACAAAACGCTTCTTCAAAGACACAGAGGTTTCGACGAGCGCATGCTGCCGCACGCCGCGCAAATGTTCGAGAAGCCAACTGTGGCCACGGAGCTCACTCGGCGTCAAAGACGCACAATGTCCCTCAAGCCATTTGATTTGAACCTCGGCATCACGTCCATCATTGGTTGCTCGCTGCAAATCCTGAAGCTTCTGGCTCAAACGTTTGATCGGATTGCCGCGCAGATGTCGGCGATAAACACGCAAGGTGCTTCGGGTGCGGCGAATCGCCACCCTGAAGTCGTGCAATGCCTCGGTGTCCCCTTCGTCACCGAGCCGAACAAACGCCTCCTCGGCCGCAGCAAAATTCGCAAGTGCAATGCGTCGAGCGGCCTCTTCGGCGGAGAGATTTAGGAGATTGTCGGGCAGTCGAAACATGGGTTCCCCAGCACTTGCGATGCCAACGGCATTAACAGGACATCACTGGCCAGCCACACCCGTCGTCATCGCATACGGCCCCACGAATGTGGCTGTCTGTGGCAACATCTGCAAGCGCGAGGCGGCGGGAACACCACCCAGGGTACTCAGATCAACGATGAACGTTGGCATCGCTGTTAGGATCTGGCCGCAGTATGGCAGCACAACCTCTCGGCGCAGAATCTCACCCACGAGGTCGGCGACCGATGCACCCACCAACGCATCAATAACCACCACTGGCGGTGCCGACTGGGCAGATAACCTCAGGGCATCATTGGCTGCGGAAATGGCAACCGGCAACGATAGACTTACGAAACCAGAAAACGCCTGGCCGTTGACCGTGCCGGACACCATTACATCGGCAATCTCGAGAGCCAAGGGCGCGCCGTCACAGCTATTGAGAATGGGCGCACCTCGGGCTTCGAGGGTCAACGCAAACGTCTCACTGGCCAGAGTTGAATCGACGGGCAAGTGGGAGTTGTTGAAACCAAAATCGAAACCCCCTGCCTGCCAGACGGCGAACAAGGCTTGGTTCATTGAATCGAGGTGCTGGGCCATCTCCAGGCTCGCGATCTCGGGAAACACCACGTTGCTCCCGGGGTAACAGCCGTCGCTAAGGACACTGCCGAGAACGACCCGCGCTGGGTCTGGCGTCGAGCTGTAGAGGACCTCTAGCGTCGAGGTAATGCCACCGACGTTCAAGTTGGACGGGGAGTAGGCGTCCACCTCGATGTCGATGATCTCCGATTGCACTGTCAACGCAGGAGCTTCGGACTGACCGCCAAATGGACTGAGCTCCACAGCACGATTGGGTGCCATCCCTTCGACTGCGCCCTGCAAAAGCTGCCCGACACTCAGGGGGTCGTTCTCGTTGAGGAGCAATGTGTTAATGGCACCCTCCATCAAGAACTGCAACTCGTTGACGAACGCTTCGACGACGGTGCCAAGAGCGGTGTTGAGGTCAGTGGCCAGACCACTGACCGGCACTGTACCCAGCGGAAAATTCGCAATACCGAGAAGACTGATGCTGCCAAGATCGATCTCCATATTTGCGATCGGATCGACGAGTATTTCCGAGCCGAAGAAATCAGTGTTGCCACCGACGAGCTCGACAACGACGCCACCGCCGGGTGCGGTGTAGATATCAAAGGAGACGGTCATCAACATGCGCTCAATGCCTATTTCGGAACCTACTGCTCCTGACGGTGCCAACCCAACGATGCTTTCACCTTCACAGATCACGGCGACTTCGTCGCCCCACCCGAGCATCTGCATGGCAATGCAAGCAAGACCCAAGGCATCGTCGCCGTAGTAATCGATGGTGAGGGTCGCCGGATCAAAAGCAGCGCGGATTGGTACTTCGACAGTAGTCTCCACATGGGCGACAAATCCCGGCACCTCGCCGTGCTCATCAATAGCAATCTCTGCATTGACGCCACCGGCGCGGCTCGCGAGCATCAACG
>Ga0156400_1164_pt1 | contig 10306 bp, 10 predicted proteins | sample RifOxyA3_FD_108044 | JGI IMG/M metagenome (GOLD analysis project Ga0156400, IMG submission 108044) | Deltaproteobacteria bacterium RIFOXYA12_FULL_58_15
AATGGCAGCCAGGAGCAGAAATACCAAGGTTTGCAGCAATTGGCCGCCATCAACACGCCACAGACACGGCAGGCGCTCAAGGACATTGCCATCGACACAACGGGATTCCACCGCGGCCTCGTCCTGCAGGAGCTCGCCGCGAGTGCGCCCGAGGATCCCGAGGTGCAAGCGATGTTGCAAACAGCACTGTTTGAAGATGGATCCACAGACCAAATACAATGGGCCGCTACAAGTCTTGCCCGATCAGGCTCTCCCGCAGCTATTCAGGCTCTGATTCAAGCGTTAGACCAGGAGGGCGAGGCCACGGTGGAGGCGGCGGTCATGGCTCTCAGCTCCTTGGGAAGCGAGACGGCCCATCAGGCCCTCGCGAAGGTCGCTCGAAGCGGCAGCAAGGAGTCCCAGCAAATGGCGTTGCGCTCATTGGTGGAAGACAACACGCCTGAAGGATTCAGCCTCGTCGCGGAGCTTCTCGAGAGCGGGAATGCCGACGACGCCCAAACTGCGATGTCGGCGCTTATTTACAACAACGACGACAAGGTCGTGGCGTTGCTACGCCGGGCAGCGGCATCGGACAACGCGGAGATCCGACAGTACGCCATTGGGGCCCTGTCCCGCAGTTCGCAAGCCGCAGACTCGTTTGAGCTGTTCAAGGAGGCCGCGAGCGGATCTGACGAAGAGGCACGCAGCATAGCCTTCAGTGCGTTGGCCAACCTTGGCACACCCGAAGCCCTCGATTCCTTGATCGAGTTGGCAGGTGATCCCAAGGCGCCCGACCGGGATCGACTGTTCGAGGCCATCGGCCAGGTCGAAGATCCCCGGGCGCGGAGTTTTGTTGTCGCATCTATTGCCGCGACTGATCCAGAGCATGCCATCGCCGCCATCACCGCGATGCGATCCCAGGACGGCGAAGCCCTTGAGGCTCTCGTGGCTCGATTGGTGGACCCCAACACCCCTCGTGAGGTTCGAACGGCTGCGGCGCAAGCGCTCCAAATGGGAAAGTCTTCCTACACGAAGACCTACGCTTCGCTCATTGATGAATTGACACAATAGGCGCTCGTCCCTGGTTCAGGAGAGCCATCCCACTCAAGGCGAGCCATCGGTGCCAAAGGTGCCAAAGGTGCCCGGCCAGTTCCAATCCGGCCGCGGCGGTTCTATATACACGTCCATGAAAGAGGCCGCGGCGCATCCTTCGAGGGAATGAAGATCATGAGATTACTCTGTTTGGGCGTGGTTACCGCTTGGCCATTGTTTGGGTGTACCGCGGGCATGATCGGGGAAGGCGGCGATCAAGCGCCAACCGATGACCTTGAGCACGTTTGCATTCAAGCCACAAATCCAGATGACTTTATCCCCTATTGCGATGGCAACAATCTGGTTACGGCCTGTGTGGTTTCCTCGGCGGGGACAACTCCTATCCTCAAGGACTGCACGGGCGTTGCGGGCGGCACCTGCGAGCTTGGTGCCTGTCTCAATGAAAACGAAGGGGACTTCTGTGATGACGTCACCGTTCGCTGCCGGGGCCATCTCTTTTGCGATACGGTGAACCACCGATGTGTCATGAGCTGCGTATGGACCCCCATACCGCTCCCCGAAGGAAACGAGGGAATGGATATTTTTGAGATCTGGGGAATCGCGGCCGATGACATTTTTGCGAGCGGCGTGGTTTCTGGAGAGTCTGGTCCCGCTGGAACCGTCATGCACTATGACGGTGTCTCGTGGACCAATATGACTTTGCCCGCCCCCCCTGTGGACGACTTTGTCATTCCGGGGGCGTTTTGGGGCCTCGCGTCGGATGACATTTATGCCGTCTCCAGCACCTATTGGCTGCATTACGACGGGCAATGGAGTCAGACCTCCTTTGGCGCGCATGGCGGCATGGGATCCCTTTGGGGCACAAGCGCCAGCGATCTCTATACAACAGGCAACTTGTCGACGCTCAAATTCAACGGCACCGATTGGATTGAATTGACCCGCCCTGCAAGTATCGCAGATGTCCCTTGGGTGGCTGTTTGGGGATTTGGCGCAAATAATATCTTTTTTGTTCAGAACAATGGAGTGGTCCACTACGACGGCGCGAACTGGACCGTCATGCCGGATATTTCCCCAATCAACGAACCCTTGCTCGACATATGGGGATTGGCCGCAAACGACATGTATGCGGTTGGCCAATATGGCAACATCTACCACTACGATGGGACAAGCTGGTCGCAAACAGGTGACGGCGAAGTGTCGGGGGATTTGTCAACCGTCTGGGGATCTGCGGCCCTGGGTGTTTTTGCAGTTGGCAACGACGGGGTGTTTCGCTACGACGGCGAACATTGGACCCGTCAAGATGAGGGCGGCATCTGGGCCTCCGCAGTTTGGGGAGTCGGCGACAATCTATACATTGGCGGACTCGACGGCCTGTTTATGCACGCCAGGTGTTCTTCACTTTGAAATATTGTTGGTTCCGGAGATAGCGGGCTCTAATGGTTAATTCTACATTTCATCGTTCACTTGTTGTTTTGATCACCTTCACGCTCGTGAGGTGCAATGCCAACAATGCCAACAATGCCGATGGCCAAAGTTCCGGAGACGCCGACATATGTCTCCACGAATGTTCCCCCGCACCCAGCCACGTTTGTAACAACGACATGGTTGAGCGCTGCGTTTTGGAACGGGGCAGTTGTGAAGTCGCCGAAAGTCAGGTTTGCCTAAGCGGGTGTAATGGCGGCGAATGTAACGAGCCATTTCTGCAGGTGAGTGCTGGCGTTTTTCATGTTTGCGGTTTGCGAAGTGCCGACTTCAACATCGAATGCTGGGGCGGCAACCGCGTCGATCAAACTCTTTCTCCAGCGGGCGTGTTTAAGCAAATCAGTGCGGGGTACAATTACACGTGTGCGTTACGTGACGACGATACTCTTGAATGCTGGGGACAAGATTTCAACGACGAGACCCTCGCTCCCTCGGGTACGTTCAAGCAGGTCAGCGCCAAGGACAGTCATACCTGTGCCATCAAAAGTGACGACACGGTGGTTTGCTGGGGATCGACTGCTGATGGCGCAACCACGCCGCCGGCCGGTCTATTCACACAGATCAGCATTGGCATCAGTCATTCCTGTGGTTTGATGGTCGATAACACCATCGCGTGTTGGGGATCTGACAGCGATGGCCAATCCACTGCGCCTGCGGGTACATTCAAACAAATCAGTGCGGGTGCCATGCACAATTGCGCGATTGGCAGTGATGACACCGTCACCTGCTGGGGCTTCAACGGTCAGGGCCAAACGGAAGCACCAGCAGATTTGTTTGCGCAAATTAGCGCAGCCATGCACCACACCTGCGGTATTGCCGTGGACGACACCGTCAAATGCTGGGGTCAGGATGGTGACGCTGCGCTGGGCACACCTACTGAGGCATTCAAGCAAATAAGCGCCGCGAGTATTCGCACCTGCGCGATTCAAAACGACGACACGGTGGTTTGTTGGTTACCGGGCGGTCAGATTGAATCGCTGAAACCGTCTGGCTCGTATCGACAGATAGGCGTGGGTTCGAGTCACACGTGTGGGATCAACTCAGATGGGCAAGTGGCATGTTGGCGAGACAATTCGTGGGATCCCACAAAAACCCCCGTTGATTCGTACAAACAAATCAGTGTCGGATATGCTCATTCGTGCGCCATAAAAGGCGATGACACCGTCGTATGTTGGGGAGAAAACAACTATGGCCAGGCAACACCACCATCAGGAACCTTCCGAAATGTGAGCGCCGGGAATTATCATACCTGCGGCATCAGGACCGACAATATAGTGGAATGTTGGGGCGACGACGGACGGAGCCAATACACAATTGCCCGTGACGATTTTCGCGCCGATTCTTTGCGCGCCGGAGACGGCCGCACCTGTGCGATTAACGCCATGTCGCAGGTCGAGTGTTGGGATATTGAAGGTCACGGCGTAACGGAGCGACTGCCCACCTCTCTCTTCACGCAAATCACCGTAGGTTATTCTCACGCGTGCGGGATCCGAAACAACACCGCGGTAGAATGTTGGGGGTCGAACCATTATGGTGAATCAAGCCCCCCTTGGGGCCCATTCAGATACGTCACCGCGGGGGATTATCATACCTGTGGGCTTAGAGACGACAATTCGATTGCCTGTTGGGGCGATGATTACCATGGAGAATCCACGCCGCCTTCTGGGGCCAACTTCATCGCGGTTGAATGTCGGCAATACACGTGCGCAGCGCTCACCCATGATGGGCGGCAAATTGTGTGGGGCTCGATTGTCAGTAAGCGCTAGGAAATTTTCTGTTCCAACCTTGTCCACGCCAGGTGGGACGAGTTACCAACAACAGTTCACAGGGTACCTGTGAATCTCAGCGTCGGGGGTCAACAGCGTGAAATTTCCCGAGAGGGCCTGACATATCAGCATGCGATCAAAAGGGTCCCGATGCCAATCGGGAAGCTTGGGCAGATTGAGTGTCGCTTCTTCCGAGAGTAGGAGTGATGCAACCCCGTGACACTTGCGCTGCTCGGGCACAAAAATCTGTGGCACCTGAGGAAGAGGAAGCCTGCCGAGGGAGTGTTTGACAGCAATCTCCCAGGTGGAAACTGAGCTCAGATAGACGTCATTGGCAGGGCTCTGGAAAACCTCCCTCGCAGGCAGCGAGAGCTCCGGACTGTCCGAAATGATCCAGAGAAATGTGCACGTGTCTAACAAAACGTTCATGGGTTTGTCGCCTTAGCGAGAGCTGCCCTCAAAACCAAAAACGAGATCTTCGGGAAGCGCCTCAAAGAACGACTTCGGGACCGCAAAACGTTCCTTCGCCAAGCCAATGGGCCTCGGCTCTGTCACCTTGGCCGCAAGGGGACGAATTTCTGCAATGGGAATATTGTGATGGCAGAGGGTGATCGTCTCTCCCTTTTCAACCCTCTTGAGGTGACGGGAGAGGTGGGTCTTTGCCTCATGAATATTTAGTTTAATCATGAGTCATATTGTAAACTAACTTATAAACCATATCAATCCCCAAAGCATCGGCATCTCGCGGATCTCCTGTCGTGTCATATTCGCCCGGCATGACAGCCGGCACGGTAAACCTGACATCAAAGATCTTTTCTGAGTCGTTGTTAACCGGCTACGCCAACAGTCGTTCCACCAACGCGACCAGTTCCGCAGGATTGACTGGCTTGGGCAAATAGCCATCTGGCGGGGGGACCTGCCGCCGCGTCGAGATGAACTCTTGGAACTCCGGGGCGACGCCGGTGATGAGAATGACGGGGATGTGAGCGAGGGCACGGTTTCCTCGTATGGCGCGATAGGTCCCCACCCCACTCTTGTTGGGCATAGCCACATCCAAAGTAATGAGATCTGGCAGCAAGGTCTCAAGCAACTGCAATGCCTGCTCGCCATCACAGGCTGTGGTGGTGTGATAGCCCTCGTCCTCGAGAATGGTCGAGAGGAAACGCCGAATATCATGCTCATCATCAACGATGAGGACCGATTTTGCTGTTATCCCCATCTCACCCGGTAGCCGCTGCCACGAGGCTCACCGGATCTCGGGGCCGTGAGCGTGGCAGCTTCACCACAAAGCGGGTCCCCCGCCCAGGCTCTGACTCGAGGTCAATGTCACCGCCATGACGTTTGGCAATGTTTCCCGAAATGAACAGCCCCAAACCCGTACCCGCCATCCCCTTGGACGAAAAGAATTTCGTGAATGCTTTCTCACGGATCTCCTGATCCATGCCAATGCCGTTGTCTGCGACCTCGATCTCGACATGGTCAGTGAAGCCTCGCGTGGACATCTTCACCCAATGCGAGTCCTTCTTGCGGTCAGCGCCGCAGGCATCGAGAGAGTTCTCTACGAGATTGACGAGCAGTGCACGAATCGCCTGCGAGTCCGCCTCGAACGTGCCGACCGCCAACTGTACGTCGTGCTGCAGTTCAACCTTGTGGCGTTCGGCCTTTGCGGTCATCGTCTTGACAACATCAAGAACGACGTCAGACACCCCGAGGCATTCCCAGTTCGGCTGCCGATCCTTGGCATAATAGAGAATGTTCATCACCATGCCGCGAATACGCTCAACGTTGCGCTGCACCATGTCCCAGCCCTCGGCCACGCGCTCTGGTTTGTCCTTGGCCATGCCTGAATTGACAAGGTAGGTGCCGCCATCGAGACCTGTGAGCATCCCTTTGATGCCGTGGGAGATTGAGCTGATGATGGTCCCCATCGACTCGAGCTGGGTCTGCAACTCGCGAATGGGTGTAATGTTCGTGCTCATCTCCATGACGTATTTTATCTGTCCGTCATCCCCGAGGATCGGGGCCGAGTAGGCAAGAGTGTTGATCTGATCGCCATTGAGCGCGGTGACCACCTCCTCACTCGTGTGCACTCCACCATCGGTGAAAGTCTCTTGCACCGGGCAGTGCAGACATTCCTCATCGCGATGTTTGTAGGTTTTGTAGCACTTGCAGCCGAGAAACTGGCCGAAGTCCTCGCGGAATCGGCGGTTCGCCTCAACAATGCGTAGGTCTTTGTCCTGAATGGAGATGTAACAGGGCACCTCTTCAAAGAGCAAGCGATACCGTTCTTGGCTCTCCTTCAGCTGTCGTTGCAGGCGTTTGATCTCGGTGATGTCCGCTGACATCTCCAACACCTGTGTCACTTCACCTTTGTCGTTCTTGATGGGCGTTGTGAAGACAGCAAGGGAGATCTCACGGCCATCGAGATTGGTAACGAGTTGCTCGCTGCGATGTGCCTCGCCGTCATCAAAAGTCCTCGCCACCGGACACTGCTCGCAAGGCTCCGAGCGATTCTTGTAGAGCTGGTAACAGTAACGCCCGTCCCAATCGCCGAAGTGCTCGCGGAAGCGATCGTTACCATCGATCACCCGCAAGTCCCGGTCCTGCACCGTGACGTAGCAGGGCATGGCTTCGAAATACTGTTTGTAGGTCATCTCCATCGCCTCACCCCCATCCCATCAGAAACCCAATCACGCAGCCTTGTTCGTTAGCTCCAAAATTCTGCGCAGATTGCTCACCAACACGTCCTCTTGGATCGGCTTGTTGATGTAGCCCTCGGGCTCTCTGACGGGCCGTTCGTAGATCAAGCGCCGCAGCTCCGGTTTGCCGGTGATGATACAAACCCGCGCCCCGCTGAGTTCAGAGTCGTTGCGGATCTCCTCAAACACCCGGCCACCGTCCTTGCCCGGCATCGACAGGTCGAGGGTCACAAGATCGGGTTTCTTATCCCGCATCATCTGGAGCGCCTCGTCTCCATCAACGGCCTGCAAGACGGTTGCACCATTGTCCTCGAGAACCGTGGCAATGAACCTGCGGGCATCAGCCTCATCGTCAACAACGAGAATGGTGCGGCCTGCAAACGCCAGAGTGGTCGAAACTGCGTGTTCTGCCTCTGGCACTTCGGCAGCCTTCTCAACCAACAAACTGTTGGCCACCAGATTGACGAGCTGGGTAACTTCCATATCCAACCCGTAGTGTTTGATTAGGTCGGTGAGTCCATCGACACAATTATGGCATGAGGTGACCACGACCTTGGCACCAGTCGCCTTGAGCTGATCCGCCTTGACCCGGGCCGACTTGAGACGCTGTGGCGTATACTCCGTCATCGACATGGCACCGCCGCCACCCGTGCAGCAATAATTCTCTGCACGGTTGGGGTACATCTCGCGAAAATCGCTGACCACAAGATTGAGTAATTCGCGCGGCTCCTCGGTCATGCCACAGGAGCGAGCGAAGTTGCAGGAGTCGTGGTAGGTGTAGGAGGAGATGTTCAGCGATTTGTCGACCTTGATCTTGCCCTCCTTGATGTAGCGCAACATCGTTTGGACCGAGCTTTCCATCACGAAGTCGACATCGAACTGTGCCCAGTTGGCACCTTCGCAGAGCGTCGAACGATAGCCGTGCCCGCATTCGGATATGACGACCTTCTTTGCTCTTAGCGCTTGTGCCTTCTCATAGACTCGTCGCGACACCGTGCCACCTAGCTCGTCGTCGCCGGAGAACAAACCGAAATTGGTCATGTCCCAGCCCTCCGAAGGCATGGTGTAGCTCTCACCAGCAGCCCAAAATATCTTGGCGGCATCGGAGATCGTCCGAGGGTCGTACTTCGCCTCCCGAGGATTGATGGTGTACATGACTTCGACGTCGGATTTGTCGATGGGAATGGCGGCCTTGTCGTCGCCAACTTCGTCCACGAGCTCATCGCTCATCCACTCTACCGTGTCGATGTAATCCTCCTTGAGGACACCCATCTGGTTGCCAAGCTCCCATTGGTCCTTGCTAACGACCGCGACGCCTTCGGGCATGATACCGACGTGAACCAACAAACCGCGGGTGAGGCGGTTGAAGGTGGCAAAGTCGACCCCCATGGGACAATTCATGGTGCAACGTCGGCAGTTTGTGCACTTGCCGAACACGATGTCCTTGAGCTCCTCAAGATCCGCGTCAGTCTCGGGGCTCTTGGCACCCACCCACCACGGAACAACGCGGCCCGTCCAATCGAAATGTTTTTTGAATATCTTGCGCAGTCTATCGCCTTTCCATGCCGGCGCGTATGTCGGATCATCGGGATTGGCGAGCACATAGTGGCAAGAGTCGGTGCAGTTGCCGCAGTGAACACAAGCGACCAACGAACCCACAACCTGCCGGTTGAGCTTCTGTCCGAGTCGGTCGATAACTTTCTGAGCTTTGTACGATCGTTCCATTGTTCTTCTACCTAATTGTTCTTCTACCTAGACGTAATTGGGTTTCAGGCTTTGACTCGTTGAATGGCACCGACATTGGCCAACGCAGGTGCACCGGGCGTGCCTGTTGGCGCTGCCTGCGGTTGTCCGCGCTCGAACGGAAAGACACCGCGGCGTCCCATGCTCTTGCCCAAGTAGTAACGGGTGAAAGGATAGTAGAGGTAATGGGAGATCTTGCTAAACGGCACGTAGACAAGAAAGAAAGCTGTCATCCAAAAGTACGTCATCAGCTGCCACTCGCCGTTGGCGGTGCTGTTGGGCACGGCCTGAAACGCAAACGCGAACCAGACCGTCAACAGGAGCAACGAGAACACATCGTCTGGTGTGCTGATGGCCCGCATGTGCTTGCCGCCGAGACGCCGAATCATGCGCATGACACCGATGACGCAAGCAGTTCCGGTCAACACTTGCAGGGTTGGAATCACACCAGCGATGGCCAAGACTTCGGGCAGATACGGAATGATGAACGACAGTCCAATGGCCGCGACCACTCCCATGTGGAAAAGGACAAACTGCAACCACATGAACATGTTCTTGCGGGAGCTCTCCATCGCCCACGGCATGCCGATGATGCCCCAGGAGAAGAGAATGCCTTTGCGCGGTGTCGTCGACGCCGGCCCGGTGGGGGGCTGTCGCTCTTTGCCGGCCGTGAAGCGGGTGAACCAATAGATGCGGATGCAATAGACCAGGGCCATAAACCCCAGTGCAACCTCTTGCAGAGTATGCTCGGCGAAATGGAGCTGCTCACTCATCGTACTCCTCCAAACGGTTGGTAGTTTTCCAACGGTTTCAATGCCGGTCTCAGTTGAGCGCCGACAACCTTGATTCAAATGGTGCGATTTCGCGTTTGTCGTTGAGACAGATCACGACATCTTTCAGTTTGCTGTCCTTGTGCGACTCGAGATGTTCTTTGATCGTGTCGACCATAACCTTGGCGGTCATCGGCAACGGCACACCGTAAAACCCATAACCCATTGGCGGTATGGCCAATGACTCGAGCCCCGCCTTGTCAGCCTGCGCGAGGACTTCGCTGACAGTCTTCTTCAACTTGGCCTCGAGATTGGCCTCTTGGAAACGGGGGCCCACAGCGTGAAGGATGTGCTTCGCTTTCAACTCCCCAGCGCCGGTTACAACCACTTGACAGGTTTCGATTCTGCCGAGCGCGTCCAGCTCTTTTTGGATCGATGGTCCGCCGCGTGACATGATCGCGTTGCCCCAACCGGAGCCGAGCCTGAGATCGTGCTGCGCGTAGAACACAAACGCATCGACGCCCTCTAGCAGGGTGATGTCGTGTTGAAGCAACCGGATGGTTCTACCGTTAACCTTCTTCTCGCGATTTTCTGCGCACATGAATGCACCCCAAGAATGTTGCCGAGCGTCATTGAGGCTCGGGACAAGCGTGACCAAATGGCTCGCAGTCATCGAGCAAGCCTCTGGTCTCGCGTTTGTTTGCAAGCTCCTCAAGGGAGATCTCCTCGAGGACGTCGGTGATGCGCCGATTGATCAAGGCATACAGCCAACGACATTCGCACCGGTCTGATTTGGTACATGTTCCAGGACGTC
>Ga0156400_1114_pt4 | contig 10271 bp, 7 predicted proteins | sample RifOxyA3_FD_108044 | JGI IMG/M metagenome (GOLD analysis project Ga0156400, IMG submission 108044) | Deltaproteobacteria bacterium RIFOXYA12_FULL_58_15
CATGGTCGACGATCCGGATGTCGACGCGGCCCTCTGAATGGGCGGCCTCGACCGCGTTCTTCACGAGATTGAAGACAACCTGACGTAGCTTGAGGGGGTCGCCTGGCACAGAGGACTCTCCCTCGACGTTGATGGAGATAGCCTTGGCCTGCTCCGAATCCGCCAACCTCGCCACCACATCATCGGCGAGCTCGCGCAAGTCCACGAGGTGGCTGCCCCGTTTGATCGGCCGTGACAGGTCAAGCAGGCCGTCGACAATCTCCTTGCAACGCAGTGTCTCGGCCTCGATGACCTCGAGGTCCAAGGCGAGACCCGCCTCGGCCGTCTTGCCGAGAACTCGTACGTATCCGAGGATGACGCCGAGCGGGTTGTTGATCTCGTGGGCAACGCCTGCGGCGAGCCTGCCGATGCTCGCCATCTTCTCGTTGAGCAGCCGCTGGCTTTGGTGCTCCTTCACCGAGGCGGCCATTGCGTTGAACTGGCGCGCCAGCGCGCCGAACTCATCCGGCGACTCGACATCGATCCGCGTGTCGAGGTCGCCAGCGCCGATCCTCTCCGCTCCCGCCTTGAGCCGCGCGATCGGGCGGGCCACCGAACGGCCAATGACGATACCGGCCACCGCCGCGAGCGCGGGAGCAATCAAGAGAAACAGAATCGCCCACGTGAGCGCCCGTCGTTGAATCTCGGGAACAACAGCCTGAAGCTCGACGACAGACTCCGAGAAGCGGCTGGCCAAGTAGCTCGTGTTGTCCTGCGCTATCGCCGCGGAGCTCAGCACCTGGTGATGCTCGTCCTGAACCGCCTTGGTCTGCCCCGCGAGCACGCCGGGTAAAATCTGGTTCCTAAAGGATGCATCCATGTCGAAAAGCGCTTGCTCGATCCGCGCCACCCATTGCCGCTCGTCGGGTCTGACTGCGAACCCACGCATCTCGCGGGCGAGAGCCACCGCCTTGTCGCCCGCTCCCTCATAGTATTTCAGGTGGCTGTCGTCGCCGATGATGATCGTGTGCGCAATGTGGGCGTACTGGTCTCGTACCGCGCTCGCGAGCTCCAGGGACAGTTGCAGCCCCTCGACCCGGTGGCTGGTTTGCCTCAAGGCATCGTGGATTTGCACAAGGCCGTAAATGGCAACACCGGCGGTCAGCGCGTAGAGGGCGATCAACGCGGCAAAGGCAACAACGAGGCGACGCCCGATACCCACCCACAGGAGGTTCTTCATTACCGCACCGATGCCAACCCCCTTGGATAGTCCACGCAAGCGATGAGCCAACTTCAAACTCCTCGAGGCAACGCGGTTTCTTTCGGGCACCACGCCTTGAACGTTTCACCCACAATGAACTCGATCTCACGGACTCGATCTCACGGCTATTGAGTAACCCAGAGGGTTACAATGTAACTGGTCGGATCTGGATTTTCAATCAAATTTGTAGGTCGCAAGGACACTTCCTCGCTGCAGCCGTCCGAAATTGCTAATCAAACTCGCGAAAATGAAAATTGGCGCGGGGATTGCTGGTAAGGCCGGCAGGACAGTTCAATCAGGAGGTTTCTAGCCATGAAAACAACGATCTTGTCACTCATTACGGTTCTCGGTGTGGCTTTTGTGGGCTTGTCGGCTTGCGCCAAAGACAGTCGTACCGAGTCTCTGCCCGAGGGCTCGCGGCAGACCTCAGCCATGACCGGGAATGAGCAGGTCGTCAAGCTTGAGGTCACCGCGGACGGGTTCGTCCCCGCGTCGTTCAAGGTTCGTGCCGGGCAGCCGGTGAAGCTCATCGTCACCCGCAAGGTGGAGCGCACCTGCGCGACGGATATCGTCATCAAGGAACTCAAGATTTCCGCGCCATTGCCGCTCCACAAAGCGGTCGAGCTCAATTTCACGCTAGACAAGCCCGGCAAGGTCCGTTTCGCCTGTGCGATGGACATGATCGCCGGCGAGATCGTGGTCGAGTGATCGCAAGAGGGATCATGGGAAGCTCAACCGCCAATGTCCTCGGCCGGCTGCGCACTTCGCTCTTGGCAGTTGTGCTCGTGTTTGCACCGGTCGCGGCTCAGGCACAGACATCCTCGCCGTACGCTCTTGCGTCTGACCCGACCCTCGCGCGGCTGATCTCCGAGAGCCTGTCGGCGCGTCCCGAGATCGCCGCCGTCGAGGCCACCGTTCGCGCGCAGCGAGCGAAAGTGGCGCAGGCTGGGGCATGGCCTGATCCGATGCTGCAGCTCGGCGTGCAGAACGACGGATTCATGAGCTGGGAGGTAGGCAAGATGGAGACCAGCTACTTCTCCGTCATGGTTTCCCAAACATTCCCGTGGCCCGGAAAATCAGACCTGCGATCTGACGTGGCGGAGCTCCTGGTCGGACAGAGCAAGCTGGGAGTCTCGCGACTGCGGCTGTCCACCGAGGCCGAGGTGCGGCGCCTGTACGTCGGGCTTCTCCTCGTTCGCGACCGAATGGTCTTGCTCGACCGACTCACGAGCCTGTGGGAGAAGTCCGCCGAGGTCGCACGTTTCGTCTATGAGAGCGGGGGCGGTGCCCAGTCGGACCTGCTCCGCTCTCGCCTCGAGCTCGGCCGACTGAGGCTGCGGCGTCTCGCACTCGCGGCCGAAGTGCGCACCGTGGTGCAGGGGCTCAACCGGCTTCGCGGTCGGCCCCTCGACGAGCTGGTCGAAACGAAGGTCCGCCTTGTCGACCTCGGAGTGCCGCGGCTGTTGGATGAACAGCGTGCCGTCGACGACGCACTGGCACGCAGCCCCGAGCTCGCGGCGGCGCAAATCTACATCACCTCGGCTGGCAAGGCCGTGGACCTCGCGAACCGAAGCTACTTCCCCGACCTCGTCGTGAGCGCCGGCGTGATGCCTCGCGGGGGCGATTTCCCGCCGATGTGGCTCTTGTCCGTCGGTGCTACCATTCCGATTTTTGCCGGGAGCAAACAGAACAGCGCCGTTCGGGAAGGCGAGGCCCGCGCTGCTGCCGCGCGAGCCAATGTCGATGGCGTGGAGCAGCTCCTGCGACTCCGGGTCAGGGAGCGGTTGACCGCGCTCGCCGCATTGTTGGACACCCTGCGCATTTATGACGACGGCCTGCTCGTGGAATCAGGCGCCACGGCCGAAAGCACGCTGGCGCAGTACCAGGTTGGCAAAGTCAGCTTCGTCTCCGTGCTGGACGCCAACGCCGGGGTGTTGGCCGACGAAGACGGCTATCTCCAAGCCCTTGCACAGGCTCACCAAATCGGGATCGCCGGGTACGAGCTAAGCCCGAACCCGGTCGCGATTTCCGCCGGCAGCGCCATGGGGAGCACGACAGTGCCCATGGCGGGGGAAATGTGAGAGGAGAGCACGCATCATGACGACCGAAGGTCAACCACCCAAAGACCAGTCTTCGGCAAGTCGCGCGCCCGAGGCGGCTGCATTGCCGTCAGCACCACCCACGGGACGTGCTCGATTCGGTTGGCCAACCATCGTCCTGGTCGCGATCGTGAGCGCCGTGCTGGCTGGCGGCGGGGCTCTTCTCCTTTCGCAAGCAGGGGACCCGGGGCATGAGGGGGCCGCTTCCGTCAAGGCGCAGTACCATTGCCCGATGCACCCCACCATCATCCAGGACCACCCGGGCGACTGTCCCATCTGCGGCATGAAGCTCGTCAAGGACGAGGTGAGCGGTGAGGGCTCCTCGGTGCCGGGCCTCGCTGGCATCGACATCGACCCCGAGCGCCAGCAGCTCATCGGTCTCAAGATGGCCGAGGTGGTACGGGGGCCAGTGGGCGGTCAGGTACGGACCGTCGGTCGCATCGCCATCGACGAGACCCGTGTTCGTCGCGTCAATGTCAAGAACGGCGGGTTCGTCGAGCGCATCTTCGTCGACTTCGTCGGGAAGCGGGTCAAGCGGGGCGATCCCCTCTTCACCCTGTTCAGTCCCGAGCTGCTCGCAGCGCAGAACGAGCTCCTGCTCGCTCTCAGGACGCGCGCCACCCTGGGGGCGACGGCGGGGGCGGGCGACAGCGGGCAAGCGCTGGTCGACGCCGTGCGGCGACGCCTGGCGCTCTGGGACGTTTCCGCGGCAGAGATTGAACGGCTCGAAGAGACGGGGCAACCGACCAAGACCCTGACGTTCTATTCGCCCGCCGCGGGAGTCGTGACCAAGAAGGATGTCGTAGAGGGGATGAGGCTCGAGGCCGGTGCCATGCCCTACGAGATTGTCGATCTCAGCGCAGTGTGGGTGCTCGCCGATGTCTACGAGAGTGAGCTGCGCTTCGTCAAGGAGAAGACCCCCGCGACCCTGACGCTCAAGGCGTTCCCTGAGCGCACGTTCGAGGGCAAGGTCGTCTTCCTCGACCCGTTTCTCGATCCGCAGACCCGCACCGTCAAGGTCCGACTCACTTTCCCGAATCCGGACGGTGACCTGCGGCCCGAGATGTTCGGTGAGGTCGTGCTGAAGACCGCCACGCACGAGGGCCTCATCGTCCCCGCTGACGCCATCATCGATTCGGGCACGGCGAAGATCGTCTTCGTTGCGCAAGAGGAGGGGAAGTTTCAGCCCCGGCAAGTCGAGGTCGGGCAGTCCGACGGCACGGTCGTGGAGGTCACACGTGGTCTCCAAGCGGGCGAGGTCGTGGTCACCAGGGCCAACTTCCTCGTCGACTCGGAGTCCCGTCTGCGCGCCTCACTCAATCCCATGTCACCCGCCGCAGCCAAGCAACCGGAGAGCGCGCGAGTGCTCCCAGCGTCGGGCCCACAGGATATTGGCCAGGAGGCTCCTCTTGGTCAGGACGGAGCGCCCAGTGAGGTGGGGCATCGGCCATGATCAAGCGCATCATCCGCTTCTCGGCCGAGAATCGCTTCCTGGTGATCGCAGGCACCATCGTCGGCTTGGTCTTCGCCTGGTGGTCGATGCGCACGATCCCGCTCGATGCGCTGCCCGACCTCTCGGACACGCAGGTAATCGTCTACTCGCGCTGGGATCAGAGCCCGGACATCATCGAGGACCAGGTCACCTATCCGATCACCACGGCGCTGCTCGGCGCCCCACAGGTCAAGGCCATTCGCGGCTTCTCAGACTTCGGCTTCAGTTACGTCTACGTGATCTTCGAGGACGGCACCGACATGTATTGGGCTCGGACCCGCGTGCTCGAGTACCTGTCGAAGATTACGTCGCAGCTTCCGGCCGGGGTGAAGACCGAGTTGGGACCCGATGCATCCAGCGTCGGTTGGGTGTTCCAGTACGCCTTGATCGACAAGACGGGGACGCACTCGACCGATGAGCTGCGCTCCTACCAGGACTGGTTTCTACGCTACGCCGTGCAAAGCGTACCCGGCGTCTCTGAGGTCGCCACGGTTGGCGGACAGGTGCGGCAGTATCAGGTTACGGTCAATCCGAACTCTCTCGCTGCCTACAAGCTATCCCTCAAATCCGTGATCGAGGCGGTCCGCACAGGCAACAGCGACGTCGGCGGGCGGCTGGTGGAGCTCTCGGGCCGCGAGTACATGGTGCGTGGCCGCGGGTACGTAAAGGACATCCAGGACATCGAGAAGCTCGTGCTGCGAGCGGATGGTGGTACGCCCGTCCTCGTCAAGGATGTCGCCCAGGTCGCCATCGGCCCCGAGATGCGGCGCGGCATCGCCGACTTCGATGGCGAGGGCGACGTTGTCGGTGGCATCGTCATCATGCGCCAGGGTGAGAACGCGCTCAACGTCATCAACCGCATCAAGGCGAAGCTCGACGAGATCAAGCCCTCATTGCCAACCGGCGTGGAAGTTGTCACCACCTACGATCGGTCGGACCTGATTGACCGCGCCATCGAAACGGTCACCCACAAGCTGATCGAGGAGATCATCATCGTTTCGATCATTATCCTCATCTTCCTGTGGCACTTCCCCTCCTCGATCATCCCCATCATCACGATCCCCGTATCCGTGGCGCTCGCCTTCATCCCGATGAAGCTCATGGGGCTAAACGCCAATCTCATGTCACTCGCGGGGATCGCCATATCCGTCGGCGTCTTGGTTGATGGCGCGATTGTCGAGGTGGAAAACGCCTACAACAAGATCTACCACTGGATGAAAGACGGCAAGAAGGGCGACTTCCACCAAGTGCGACTCGAAGCTCTGATGGAGGTCGGGCCAGGGGTCTTCTTTTCGCTCTTGGTCATCGCGGTCGCGTTCTTGCCGGTCTTTACCCTCGTCGACCAAGAGGGCCGGCTGTTTCGCCCGCTCGCCTTCTCTAAGAACTTCGCCATGGCCATTGCCGCCGTGCTTGCGATCACGCTCGACCCGGCACTGCGCATGCTTTTCGCTCGTATCGAGCCGTTCCGCTTCCGGCCGCGCGCTCTGGCCTGGCTCGCAACCGCACTTCTCGTCGGCGAGTACCGTTCGGAGGAGCGTCACCCCATCAGCCGGCTGCTCCACTGGTTGTATGAGCGGCCTTGCCGCTTTGTCGTGCGTCACGCAAAGGCCACGATCCTAGTCGCGGTCCTGATTGTCGCGAGCACCGTGCCTATCTACCTGCGGCTGGGCTCCGAGTTCATGCCGCCTCTGCGAGAGGGGACCATCCTCTACATGCCGTCCGCTGTTGAACCCGGCATGTCCGTCGCCGAGGCGCAGAAGGCGCTTCAGCTTCAGGACAAGATTCTCATGACCTTCCCGGAGGTCGAGCGGGTCTTCGGCAAAGCGGGCCGGGCCAACTCATCCACCGATCCGGCCCCCTTCACGATGATGGAGACAACCATCACCCTCAAGCCAGAGAGCGCGTGGCGCGAGAAGCCTCGCTGGTATTCGTCGTGGGCCCCCGAGTGGGCCAAGGGCTTGCTGCGGCCATTCTGGAACGACCGCATCACCCACGCTGAGCTCGAGGAGGAGATGAATCTTGCGCTCCAGCTTCCGGGCATCTCGAACGCCTGGACCATGCCAATCAAAGGCCGGCTCGACATGCTGTCGACTGGAATCCGCACGCCGGTCGGAATCAAGATCATGGGCGCGGATCTCGCCACCATCGAGCGGATCGCCAAGGAGACCGAGGCGGCGGTCTCCATGGTACCCGGCACTCGCAGCGCCTACGCCGAGCGCGTGGCAGGGGGCTACTTCCTCGACTTCGTGCTCAACCGTGACCAACTGGCGCGCTACGGGCTCACCGTCGACGATGCCAACATGATGGTCATGACGGCGGTCGGCGGCGACAACCAGAGCACGACTGTCGAGGGTCGCGAGCGCTACGGCATCAACGTTCGCTACGCCCGGGACTACCGCGACGACTTGCAGGCGATGCGCCGCGTTCTGCTGCCGCTCCCGAGCGGCGAGGGCCAGATCCCCATGGAGGAGATCGCCGACGTCGTACTCGTCCAAGGCCCGTCGATGATCCGCAACGAGAACGGGCTCCTGGCGGGTTACGTCTACGTGGACTTTGACACGGCCAAGGTCGACGTGGGCACCTACGTCGAGCGCGCCAAGGAGGCCGTTCTTGCCAGCGTGAAGGTGCCGACCGGCTACTCCATGACCTGGAGCGGGCAGTACGAGAACATGCTGCGGGTGAAGGAGCGGCTCAAGCTGATCCTGCCGCTCACGCTCGTCCTCATCTTCGTGCTGCTCTACATGAACACCAAATCGGCAATCAAAGCTTCCATCGTCATGCTCGCGGTGCCGTTCTCCGCGGTCGGCGCGGTCTGGCTGTTGTGGCTGCTCGACTACAACATGTCGATAGCCGTGTGGGTCGGGATGATCGCGCTCATGGGCCTCGACGCAGAGACGGGCGTGTTCATGCTGCTGTTTCTCGACCTGTCGCACGACGAAGCCAAGAAGACGGGGCACCTCAACACTCGCGGGGACCTGGTCGAGGCCATCATCCACGGTGCGGTCAAGCGGGTCCGCCCCAAGGCCATGACGGTCTTTGCGGCTATGCTCGGCCTGTTGCCAATCATGTGGTCCCTGGGCACGGGCGCGGATCTCATGAAGCGCATCGCGGCACCGATGGTCGGGGGGCTGGTCACCAGCTTCGGGATGGAGCTGCTCGTGTATCCGGCGATCTACTACCTTTGGAAACGCCGTGGCCTTCGTGACGGCCCGCCCACCATCTGCCAGACGCCGGGCGGTTAATGTTTCCTATCCTCCCATGACGACGATGGTCGCAATAGCTTTGCCTAGGTCGGCTGAGTGGTTGACGGTGACACACTCGTACTGCAGCGATTCGTGTTGCGTGATGTAGTAAACGCCTGGCTCCTCGGGCGCTTCAAAAGAGATAGGTGCCATTGTGCCGCTGACATCACTCCCCGGTGGGAATGTCCGGGAAGTCAAGCAGCGCGAGAAGACATCGCGAATGCCGAGATAGAACTGAATGACGCAACCCGGGCAATGCAGATTGTCAGATGGGGATTCTATGTTCCACTGCGCCGACAACGTCATCGATTCACCCGGCAAGGCATAGTAGAGCGTCGAGCTCTGCTCGTTGACCTCGATCCCGCTGTATTCCGAGATTCGCGTCAGAGTGGCCACGCTCGTCGGGTCGCTGGACGGCGTGCAGATGTGTGGGTTGGCCTCAAGGGGTGAGGTGTCGCTGAGGAGAAGCTCTTCGTCGTCGCTCAAGCAATCGCTGTCGGTGTCGGCGAGAACAGGCGAGGTCTTTGTGCTGTTGACCTCTTCGCCATCGTCAATACCGTCACCGTCCGTATCGGGTTCTTCCACAAGAGTGCCGTAAGCGGTTTCTTGCCGAGGCTCTCAGTCGACTGAGTTCTACCACTATCAACCAAAACCGTCGCGCTAGATTCGGAGGTGACCACCTGAACACCATCGCCCGCATGATTACGCAGGTAATGCTGCCCCCATCCGCCAACCCGTGACGTCGACGGGCTCCCGACGCTCCTGGTAAAGCGCGCCTGTGCGCCGCGGCAAGGAACACTCGATGTCTTTCGAAAGGGAAATTGTCACAGGATACAGAACGGCTAGCAATACCTCGCCGCGGCGGTTCAACGTTTCGTGCTCCTCGTCACTAAGCGCGTACCAAATGGGGTCCATCAGGTCCCGCAACGCATCGGCAAAGGTCTCGTCGCCCAGATCCGCTGCCTCCAGCATCATGCGCTCAAGAACTGCGCGTCGGGCGTGATGTCGATGAACAATCGGCATTCTCGTTGAACTGTGGGCTCTCGACGGATTGATTGAACGTTGCAATGTTCCATGCGCGGCGGTAGATGTTTGCACAGTGCAAAATGAGATCGACATTGTTCGTGATGTATCGACTCGGCTGGAACGGGCCGGCATTGCGTACATGCTGACCGGGTCCATGGCCATGAACTATTACGCGCAACCACGCATGACGCGAGACATAGATGTTGTGGTTGAATTGAAACCGAGTCATGTCGACACTGTTGTCACTCTTTTCGAATCTGACTACTACGTGCCTCTAGATGCTGTTAGAAGCGCAATCGCTGCAGAATCGATGTTCAATGTGATTCACCAGGAAAGCATCATCAAGGTTGACTTCATTGTTCGCAAGAGCAGTCCTTATCGCCGGGTGGAATTCGAGCGCCGAAAGCGAATTGTGATCGAAGATTTTTCAACATGGATCACAGGGAAAGAAGATCTGATCCTATCCAAACTGGTTTGGGCTAAGGATTCGCACTCGGAGCTACAGCTTCGGGACGTCAAGAATCTTCTGACGACCGGTTGTGACCAAGCATATGTCGACAGGTGGGCTGCTGAGCTTGGAGTGACAGCGCTGCTCACGGAGTGTGGCTCATGATTGATACCACACCGGAAGTTGCCGAGATTGTCCGCAATCGCATGATGGCGTTATCCGGGTCACAACGGTTTCTGATGGGAGTGCGCATGTGCGAGGCAGCAAGGCGTATGGTCCTAGCATCACTGCCTAAAGACATATCGGGCCTGCAACGCCGACGACTTCTGTTCGAGCGCATCTACGGTGGACAATTGCCGGATTCGGTAGAAAGCAGACTGATTGGAGCTACTCGCTTGAACACTTAGATTCTGATTGCAGCGATCAGCGATTGCGATGTTTGCGCGGTCCCAAGGCCGTTTCGATCGACTCGATTTCCACTTCTTCTTCCTCGATTGCCTTGGGCCAACCGCTGCGCCGCAGACGCGACAGGTCAGCCATGACCGCTGCGATACCCCAGGCGATGACTCGAGGCTCAGTGAGATCGAGCTCAACGGTTGCCCGAATCTGCTTGTCTACCCGGAGATCTACTACCTTTGGAAACGCCGTGGCCTGAAAGACGATTGTCAGGCCGCGAGCTAGCGTGAGTTTCCTACTGGTGCAGCCTCACGCACCCGATTCCTGG
>Ga0156400_1162_pt1 | contig 10249 bp, 9 predicted proteins | sample RifOxyA3_FD_108044 | JGI IMG/M metagenome (GOLD analysis project Ga0156400, IMG submission 108044) | Deltaproteobacteria bacterium RIFOXYA12_FULL_58_15
CCCAGAAACGTGCAACGACTGCCTAGATAGATGCGCCCATGTTCGTTGGCGAGGCGAACGTAGCCAGTCGCAGCGACCCGCGACCCCAGGTCGGCATGACGAAACAGCGCTTCTGCGCGCAACCAATCAACACCGCGTTGAGCGCGGCGGGCACCGCGAACCGCCAAAGAGAAGACCTCCCCAATCACGTCGTTGGACCTTTTGCCTTGGGCATGCCTACTGGCCGCGAGATCACCCTGCCACAGCCCACGTCTGTCCCCTTGCCAATCCGAGCCCCGGGTAGAAGCACGGTCATCGGCCCTAGGTCGGTGTCGTCCTCCACCACCACCGGAGTCGAACCGGGTTTCTCATGTCGGTCGCCGCGCAGCGAGTGAAAGTTGTTATCGAGTATTTTGCAATAACGTCCAATTCGCGACCGATCACCAATCCGCACTGATTCCCGCGCCTCGATGGAAACACCGGCATCGACAAACACATCATCACCCAAGACAATCTCAGCACCGGGAGCTGCATGAATCTCGATCGCGCAGGCGGTGGCGTTGAGCTCCACGCGGTCACCCAACACCACGGTGCCGCCACCGTGAATCCATATCCTGCCGCGCACGATCGGTTGCTCCCCCACCGAAGTGACCGCCCTAAGCTTGTACCTTGTCGCCCACTCCCTGAGCCCCAACGCCAAGCTCAGTCGACCGGCCAAGTTGACGGTGTGGCTCAGAGCCGCGTCCCACATTGCCATCTTCCACGACCTCGCTTCTCGCAAATCGGCACAGGATTGCAAATCAGAGACTCACTCTCAACGCTATTTCATCGAATCAGCAGCGATCGGCACGGACAGCGCTCCGAGAAAGTTGAGAAGGTGGCTCGCGACATACAGCTGCGCCGCTTCGTTCAGATGGCCGTCGTCGTAAGTGTACGTGGGCACCATGACCTCAACATCGCGGCCACCCACCTCGACGGTATGGGATTTGCCAGAGGGAGTCGTCGCCTCGAGCTTGGCCAAGTCAAACACCGGAGCCGTCGCAAACTCTCGACGCAGCAGCTCGTTGAATTCGAAACGTTTGCCGTTCTCGGCCTCACCCCACACAGTTTTGCCGAGCATCTTCTTCAATGAACTCTTGACGCCCGTTTGCACAATCGTCAGCGGCACCGTCAAGTGCACGAACATCGTCTTCCGGTAGGCTTTCTCCAAACCGCGCAAAGTCCGCTGGTAGTCGGCAAACAACGCATGCACATCTGTCGCTGCGTTGAAATCGACATAGCAGAGCTTTACAAACGCCAAGTCGACATGGTCCCCAAGTCCGCCGTCCATGATTTCTTTGAATGCCGCAATTTTGCTTGCGGGGTCTTCGTTTCTCCCAACCAAGCTGTGCGCCCATGTACCAGGTTCGAGGTCAGCGGCGTTTTTGGTTGCGACGATAGAGACACCGGCGCTTGCCCTCGAAAGTAGAGACCTTGCCCCATCAAGGATGTTGCCCCCCACCGATTGATGGCCAAAAAACAGCGTTCTCTTGCTCAACGCCTGGATATGTTGCCTGTCGACATCCACTGCTTCGGGAGGTGGGAAACTCTGACCACAGCTCAAAATCCCCATTAATGGAATCAACATAGGCAGAATAGTAGATTGTTTCCTGGGTCCGTCAATCTGAAAGGGGGTGTTGCCGTGCATCGTCAGTCTCCGTTTACTCAATTCGGGTGGCGGGGCGTGGCGACGAGTGCAACTTGACAGCGACGGCACCCATGACCTTCTCGGAACCGATGATGTCAATGATCTGTCGCGTCGCCCTAAATTCGGCCAAGCCCAACGGTACAAAGATCACCACACGGTCGACTGCACGCAACAACCCGATGGACCGAGTCTGACTGATGGGAGAGTCCACCGCGAAGATGGCTGTGGTGTAGTCCGCGTCACCGATCAACCCTGGGAGTTCGACTGGCAGACTCGAGAGCACCTTCTCGGCGTCGGGCAAAGCCAAATCGGAGAGGTCGCATCGAGTGAAAGGTTCACCCTCGTTCGAGCCGGCCGAGTATTTCCAAAATCCATCCATGACCCGAGCACCAGACAGGTTACCCGAAGGTTGGCAGGAAGCTAAGGAGGCGTTGACGACAAGAACCCGTTGGGCAGACTCCCGCGACGACATGTGTGCGAATCCCATAGCCGTGCGAAATATCCGCAGCCCCTCCGTTGCCGGCACCAACGCGAGGGAACGCCACTTCTTCTCGCGCCTCACTTCGTACCAGGCATGTTCCAGTGGAAGAGTTGAAACAGACGACAAAGCGCGCTGTGTTTGTTCTAGGTTGGTGTTTCCCCGATTGGTCATCTCACTCTCATACCACGACCTTGCCGTGCCTCAAATCTCCAGCCACATGGTGGGTTCGGGCGACGACAATCGACGACGATGTCCGGCCCCGCGAAGGCTCTGGGAAATGGGCAATCGCTCAACCAGAATATGCGCGGTCGGCCTTGGGAGTGCGAAACATGCGCACGGCAATAGGGACAAAGGCGCGGTCGCGAACGAGATAGCGATAGGCCAACCGTCGTGGGTCTTGCGTCATTCGATATACCCACTCGAGCCCGACCTGCGACATCCATGCGGGTGCCCGCCGCACGTGGCCGGCGACAAAGTCGAGACTGGCACCAATGCCGAGCAACACTGCGGGCGACAGCTCCTGGTACCAACGGTGCATCAACAATTCTTGTTTGGGACAACCGAGCGCCAACAACACCAGTTGTGGCTCGGCGTCGCGAATGGCAGAGAGAGCCCGCCGCTCCATCAGCGGATCTTTGTCAAACCCATAAGGTGGCGAATCGGTGCCGACGACTTGAAGTCCCGGCATTGACTGTCGCAGACATTGTGCTGCCTCTTCGCCAACTCCCGGCTCGCCGCCACTGAAGAAAACCCGCCAGTGTTTGTCTGCCGCTCTCTGCAGCAACGGAACCATGAGATCTGAGCCGGAAACCTTCCCGGGTAGAGCATGTCCGAGTGCCCGGCTGAGCCACACGAGCGGCATGCCGTCAACCAGGGACAGGGAGGCATCCTCGTAGGCGCGCTGCAAGTCGGAGCGCGTCTCGGCCAAGACCACGTGATCAACGTTGGGCGTCACCACGTAACCGCCGCTCCCAGCCGCGACCATCTGATCGATCGCATCGAGAGCCTGCGGAAACGTCACGTGGTCTGCGTGAATCTTCCCAAGTTTGACTTTTTTCAAAGAATCACCCGCTTAGAGGCTTTTTGCTCGTCGGCTTCCTGTTTGCCGCCTTCTTTGACGCAATGGTGCTCACCGGCTTTGCCGCAGACACCTTGACGACCGCGTTGCCATCTGACTTCGACGCACGACGGCTGATCTGGACGCTTCCAGGAGAAACCAATGAGCGCGGTGGAACTGACTCCGCAAGGACTGCGCCGGCCATGATCTTGGTGCCCTTGCCTACCGTGATGGGCCCAACAAGAGTCGCACCGGGGCCAATGTGCACGTCGGCTTCCAGGGTGGGCGCGCCCACCTCGCGGGTTTTGGGATCGATTCCTTCACCAAGTGTCACGTTATGAAAAAGGATGCAGCGCTCCCCCACCGTCGCCGCATGACTGATGACCAGACCATTGCCATGAACGATGGAAATGCCCGGTGCGATATCAGCGTTCCAATGAATCTCGGCACCGTAAAGATGCCGGATCAATCGACAGGTGACCTGGGGTAACAGCGGCACCCCGGCGTCGCGAAACAGGTGCATCACCCGCACGGCGGCGGACATCTGCAAACCGATCTTCTGCAGCAGGTGTACAGGCATTCGCGACAGTGGGATCGATTGATGATGATACTTTTCTCGGTTGCGCTGAACCGAGCCATAGTCCTCTCGCAACGCGTGAACGAAATGCCGCAATGCGCCTATTCGGCCGCTCGACTTTGTCATGTGTCCCCCTTTGCCCGCACCCTCAACTTCTCCATGCCTTCTCGTTCCCTTGCGCACGCCACGGTGCCGCCACAACCCGGTAAGAGATGCGCGTAAGGTGCCATACTCTTGTCGCACACCACGAAAGTACTCGATGCCATAGGCGAGGGTCGTGGCGGTTATGGCCAGATCCTCGCGGCCAATTCCGTCCAGCCCTCGGGCCGCCTCCATCACCACGCGTGCTGCCGTCCTGCCCAGAGCCGGCACCGCAATCACGGTGAGCATCAATGGTCGAGAGACAGGGTTTATCAGAAAAAAGAAACGCCATGGATCGGCGATCTCCACATCAGGATGTTTGCGGGAAATCTGCGCGTCGAAAACGCCATAACGCAATGCCCTGCCCAGCCATACGGCAAGGTCCGCGTGATTTGAGCAGTGCCTCGTGGCCGCATCGTGGGCAAAACGCAACGTCGCACCGTGCTTCTCCAAACGAATTCCTAGCTCACGATCTTCTGAACGTAACAGCCCGCTGTCAAATCCTCCGACCTCGAGATACAGCGACCTGTGCACCGACATGTTGCCCGTGCACAGGTGCACGCCCCGAACCTTGGTGCGACCGCTGGTCACGGCGCTCACAAAACCAACAAGTTGCTGAGCGTGGAAGCGTTCAAAAATCGGCATCTGCTCGAGATCGGGAGCAGGTAGGATGTGCCCCAACACGACATCGGTACCATCCTTGTGCGCCCGCAGATGACTTTCGATGAAATCTTGTTCCACCCGCATGTCGTCGTCGATGATGATCACGACCTCACCGCGGGCTTTGACAATGGCCTTGTGGCGCGCACTCGCCGGCCCAGCGTTGTTCTGTCGCATCTTGACGAGTCGGTACGATGTCCGCAAACCTCGCAACACCGCGTCCGCTGGCGGCTTTGAGCCGTCGTCGTTTACCACAACTTCGTAGGAGGAAGGGTCGAGGGTCTGGCGATTGAGGTCATTGAGCAAGTCGCAAAGGGACGGACCTCGATTGTAGGTTGCGATGACGACCGAGGCCTTCACCTTGGGCGGTCTTCTGGGTGCTGTCTTGGATGCAGCTACTGCGGATGATGTCACCAGACTGTTCCTCATTTGTGAAAACGTTCGGGGTCGAGCTCTTTGATCTTCTTGGCCGGCACTCCGGCGACGACGGTGAACGGCGGCACATCGCGAGTGACAACTGACGCTGTGCCTACCACGGATCCCTGGCCAATGCGAACACCGGGCAGAATCGCTGCCTTGGCGGCAACCCAAACGTCATCCTCGATCACCACCGGCCGCGATTTGGGCCGCGTGCTTCGATCGTAGATGTCGTGGAATTCCGAATCGACCACCATCACGTAGGGCGCTAGGCGAACCCGATTGCCTATGTCGATGCTCAGAGTGGCACCAACGGACACGCCATAGTTAAAACTGCAGCCATCACCAATCCGCAAGATGGCACCTGCCTCCGTGCACAACTCGACTGGAACATTGACCGACCGCAAGATTACGTCGTCGCCAATGTGCATTGAGCCAAAATTGACAATCCGCGGCCTTCCAACGGTGCGCACTCTTTCACCTACCGAGGTAACGCCACGCAGGTACAACGGTGCCGTCGCAACCGCAGAAACGTAGCCTACCGCCTTTGATGCAATCACTCGCAACGGCTGCTTCTGATGCCGTGCCATCTTATCGCGAATCTCACGCATCCAACGCGCCAACGCTGTGAAACCTTCAGCCATGGATCCTCCCCCTGGGCACCAACATTGTAGTCACTCGTTGCCAACCCTCCAATGCCCATATCGAAAATAGGCACCACCTGCGGGCCCACCCCTCTGGACTTTGGACCCTCTGGACCACCCCGGACCACCCTGTTGATGAGTTCACCGCCCTCCCTAAATGTGCTATCGAGTATCCCATCGAGTTCAACACCGTTGCCGTCCGGAGCAACGGTAAACAGAAGGACGGTCTCATGGTTCTCCGCCAGCTGTGGCACGACGCCAATGAGCTCGCGCAGGCGGCATATGGTGGCAAGGACGCCAAACGTCTGATGCGGGCAATCTTGGCCACCGATTCATACCAAATCACGGCGCTGCAACGCATCCGCATGAGCGCCATCAGGTGGGGGATTCCCGGTGCCAATCATTTCCTAAGGATGGTACAAACAACCGTCCACGGCATCGAGATCGGCAAAGATGTCATTCTTGGCGACGGGGTCTATTTCAACCACCCATTGGGAATTGTCATCGGCGGCAATTCTCGGATCGGTGACCGCGTCCGCTTCTTCGGTAACAATACCGTTGGTACCGCCCGCGAAGACGGCTATCCCACCATCGAGGACGATGTGTGGGTTGGCGCTGGTGCCCGCATCCTCGGCCCGGTGCGGGTCGGCGCACGTTCCACGGTGGGTGCCAACGCCGTGGTCATAACCGATGTGCCTCCTGACTGCATTGCCGTCGGCATCCCCGCCAAGGTCAAACGCAAACCCCCGCCGCGCTATGGCTGCATTCGCAGATCATGAAGTCGCTTGTTTTTTTGTGATTTTTACGCAACGCCCCGAACCTTCCAGCCGAAAACTCTGTTGCGATGAGCAATGAGTCAAAGGTCAATCGGTCGCCCACAAGCAGGGGCCTTCGCGCAACATCGGCAGTTGCTCAGTTTGTTGTAGTCCCGCTGGAACTCCAGTTTGGGGGGAACAGCCATGCACGATAGATTTGATCGGCTTGTGCCAGGAACGCTTGGTAAGCTTCACCTCCTTCTCGACACTCTGGTGGTCATGGTCGCCCTTTTTTGGGCCTGTGGCGGAACCACCACAGTGTTTGAGACCGAGCTCGTAGCGGTGGCCTGCGTAGCTTCGCTGGCCTGGTTCTTCGCAGCGGCGATCTCACGACTCTACTCACCATGCACAGCGAGGTCCTTGATCGACTGCCTGCTGTTGCGCGGGCTCGGTACCATCGCTGTGGTGTTGTCCGCGATGACCACCCACGCGGTGTTCACACATCCGGCAAACTCCATTGAGGTTGTGGTTCTCGGATCCATCGTTTTCGCTCTCGGAAGCCTAAACGCGCTCTTCCTCGGCAAAGACCTGGCATCTCGAGCTGGCGAAGATCCCGAGCACATCGTCATCGTCGGTACTGGCCCCATGGGCGTCGCGACCTATAAACGCCTCACCGATTCGGTCGACAATCCGCGGCAGGTCGCCGCTGTTCTGAGATTTCCTGGTGAGCCAACATTTCTGAGGGGCACCGACGTGCGGGTCATCGGCGAAAGCGACGATATCGACGCTGTGCTCAGCGACTGCGCAGTAAACGAAGTATACATCGCTGGTCGCGTGCTCTCGCAAGGCATGCACATGCAAGAGGTTGTGCGCTCCTGCGAGAATATTGGCATTCCCTTCGCGTTGCCGCTGCACAGTATTCACCTCGAGCGGGCTTCGTTGTTGAGAAAACCAGATTCCACAGATGATGGCTACCTGCACTACCTGACCACCCGTTCAAAGCCCATGCAGTACGCGGTCAAGCGTCTATTTGACATTGTCGCATCAGCTGCGGGCATTGGATTGTTGCTACCTCTGTTTGTCGGCGTCGCGGTCATGATCAAGTTAACGTCCCGCGGACCCATATTTTTCCGCCAGATCAGAGTTGGTCTGCACGGTGCCCATTTTGATGTCCTCAAGTTCCGCTCCATGGTTGTTGATGCCGAGCGACTCAAGACGACGCTCCAGGACCTCAACGAACAAAACGGTCCTGTGTTCAAGATGCGCAACGACCCGCGGGTCACCCGCGTCGGTCGGTTCATTCGCAAATACAGCATCGACGAGTTACCGCAGCTTATCAACGTGCTGCGTGGCGACATGACCATCGTCGGCCCCCGTCCTGCGCCTCCCGAAGAGGTCGCAAAGTACAAAGCATGGCAGCGTCGTCGGCTTTCGGTGCGCCCGGGCCTGACCTGTCTTTGGCAGGTCGGCGGCCGCAATCAGATCGGATTTGAGGAGTGGATGCGCCTCGACTTGCAATACATCGACACCTGGACGTTGGGACTGGACTCTCGTCTCATCCTACGCACCTTCCCCGTGGTCCTCGCTGGCCGCGGAGCCAGTTGATCTGGATTCTTGGAACTCCGCCGCATTGGGCGGCCACACATTCAATTCCAAAGTTGAGAAACCATCCACCACCTATTTGGTCGTACGGACCGAACTTTTCCGATATGAAATCTTCCGAGACGGGCAAATGCAACAGGAGGCGGACTGACAAATGGAGGACAAGACCTCTGTAGCGCAACGGGAGATCCTGCTCGCCCTCGGCAACGCCATGAAACTGGCGACGTCTTTGGGTGTCACCCTCACCGTCGCGTTCGTCGTTCGTTTCTGGATGCCGCGTTTCCTCGGGCCAGAAGCCTTCGGCATGCTGCATTTCGCCGAGCAATTCGCCGCCGCTTTCTTCGTTCTTGGTACCCTCGGTGCGGAAACATACATCCGCAAAGAGGTGGCCACCCGTCCTGAGCATGCGACCGAGTTCTTTGGGAGCCTCGTACTGATCCGTCTCGGACTGTCAGTTCTCATCATGCTTGGGATGGCAGCGATCCTTCAAACCATGGGCAAAGAACCCCTCGAGTGGCGCTTGGTCTACATTTTTGCGGCCGGCCAGGTGCTCTTCGTCACCAATACCTCCTTGGCCTCGATGCTCCAAGCCAACGGCACCGTCGGTGTATTGGCGACGACCAGCGCGGCGAGCAAAATCCTGTGGGGCGGCGCCATCGTCGGTGGACTCATGCTCGGGTATGGCCTTGAGGTCGTCGCCTTTACCTTCCTTGCCACAGAGGCCATCAAAGTCCCGGTGTTGTATTGGTCTGCGCACAGAAGTCTGAACCTGCGCTTGCGCCTCAACACGGGTGCCACCTTTGCCATCCTCACGGCCAGCCTGCCGTACTTCATCAACTACGTCTCCCATCATCTCTACCAGAAAGTCGACGTCAGCATGATCTCCGGTTTAACCAGCGACGTTGAAGTCGGCTGGTATGGGGCAGCGGTCAACGTCACCTTTGCCATCTATTTGCTCCTCCCCGTCCTCGACGCGGTGGTGCTGCCCATGGGTTCACGAATCGCCAAGGAGTCCACAGAAGCGTTGCATGAGACCATGCGCGGCGCTGTCCGCATCATCATGATCGTGACGATGCCCATGGCCGCTCTGCTCGCTCTCAACGCCGAAGACGTCGTCAGCTTGCTTTACACCACGGCCTATCGCCCCACGGTCATGAGCCTGCAAATCATGTCGACGCTGGTACCGGTCACCTACATCTGCGTCATGAGCTCGTCACACTTGATCCAGTTGGGACGCATCTGGACGGTGACGAAGATCTCCCTCTTTGGCCTGGCGGTGAATCCCGCACTCAACGCGCTCTTGATTCCATTGTTCTGGAAATGGCTCGGAGACGGCGGCGCGGGCATTGCCGCCGCATCGACAACCGTGTTCACAGAGATCCTCGTCGCGATCCTGTTCTTCATCTCTTTGGGTCGCCTCGGCTTCGACCGTCAGATTGGGGTCCTGTTGTTGCGACTCGCGCTGGCGTGTGGCGCGGTCGCTGCGGTGCACCCCCTCCTCGCGCCGCTCGGCAACTTCCGCGGCCCCGTAGAGATAGTATTGTATGGCATTTTGGGGGTAACCTTTGGGGCGCTGCCTCTGCGTGATATGGTGACCACGTTCAAGACCGTGCTCGCCGAGCGGCGGGCTATGAAAGACAGAGTCAATGAACCAAGTTGATATGGCAAAGTCCCCAACGAGAAGAGCGATGACGAGACACTTCCACCTTGGCGTAACTGCAGTCCTCCTCCTGACAACCGGCACGACATGCAGCCACGTGCAGCCATTTGTCTGGGCAGATGACCTACCAATGACAGCATCGGCGCCGGAGCTCTACCGCGTTCGCGCCGGTGACCTGGTGTTCGTGTCGGTCTGGAACCAACCCCAGCTCTCTGGCGAGCACCTCGTCCGCGCTGACGGCCGCCTTACCTTGGCGCTTGTGGGCGATATCGCTGTGGCCGGACTCACCACAAGTGCGGTTGCCGAGAAGATCACCACCAAACTCGAAGGGATGGTCGTCGATCCCAAGGTCACGGTGGCTCTGCGCACTGCCAGAATGCCCATTGTCAGCGTGCTCGGCGAAGTAGCCACTCCCGGACAGTTCGAGCTGCGGGACAACGAAGGTATCCTTGAAGTGCTCGCCCGTGCAGGTGGTCTCTCCCAGTTCGCTGATCGTGACAGAATCTTTCTGCTGCGCCGGGACGCAGAACACCCGCGAATTCGGTTCAGCTACGAGCAAATGACCACTCGTCGCGATAACGGCCTCAGC
>Ga0156400_1169_pt1 | contig 10199 bp, 13 predicted proteins | sample RifOxyA3_FD_108044 | JGI IMG/M metagenome (GOLD analysis project Ga0156400, IMG submission 108044) | Deltaproteobacteria bacterium RIFOXYA12_FULL_58_15
AATTCTCTGGTGTGTTTTCTTCGGGTTCCCATCTGACACCTCTCGCTTGCTCATATCGGCAAGCTTATCTGGGTGTCTGCACAACCGATCAATCCGCTTGCTGCGTATCGGGCTACCATTCTCGCCGCGCTCGCTCGTGCCGACGCCTACTACGAGATACCCGGACACGAGGAGCACTGACTTACGTCAACTCCAACCCGGGGTGATCAGCTGATGCTACGTCCCCTGCCGTTCCGCAGCGAGGGGAGCGAGCGAGGACGGCAAGGGACCCCCATTTCGGGTAAGCACCTTCGTGCAGCGGATACCCACGTCTTGGGTATTCAAATTGTTCAGGCGTTCGCACGCGGTTCGCGCCCCGGCTCACTCACAATTCAAATTGTTCAGGCCAAGACGCCACCCGGCCGTGATCAATCGCCTCGTTCCCCATGAGGGCAGATATCGCAGTCCTCGCACCCACATTAACGTCCACAAGTGGTTTCGTTCGCGTCTGTATGCTATCGGCAAACGCAACAAGTTGATTGAACGCACCCCAATCTGACTGGCCTTCGCTCCGCACAGAACCGATTTGGAGACTGTCATCCCCCGAGTCGGTGTCGTCAAGGCGGTATGACGGTGAGCCGATCGCCGTCGTCATTTGGATGTTTGTCTCCACCGCTCTAACGTACCGCTCAAAGGCAGGACGTTGGTGCGTTCTTCCTCGAAAGAGGCGAGCTGCAACTCCACCCAACGCAATAGAGCCTTCAGTGCCGATGATGTCGAGTGGCACGAGTATGTGGCTGTCGAATCCGCTAGAGAGGAGAGCCAATCGTTCCCCGTTGGGATACTCGTAGGTCAGACTGATATTGTCATAGGTGTTGCGGCCATTCTTCCAGTGGTCGAGACCGCCGAATCCAGCACAACGCGCTGGACTCGTATTCCCCAGAATCCAGTTCACCTGATCTAGAATGTGGGCACCAAACTCCGAAACCAATCCCGCCGTATATTCTCGATACGCCCGCCAGTTCAGCAAACGATTCAGTTTGGGGTCGTCCGAGCTATGGATATACCACGGCAAGCGCGCCATCATCGTTCCGCGAAACAGCAGCGGTCTCCCGATTGCCCCAGATTTGATCAGTTGCACAACTTTCTGGTTGTGCCCCCGAAACCGCCATTGAAGGCCTATCTGCAAGATTCTGTCACTTGTTTTCATTGCTGAGATGAGCTGACGGGTCTCACTCAACGTGTGGGTCATGGACTTCTCGCAGAATACGTCTTTTCCTGCGTCCAAGGCATCCAAGGCCATCGACGCGTGTAGGTGCTCGGGTGTCGCAATAAGGACTCCGTCGATGTCTTTGCGGTCCAGCACCTGTCGATAGTCGGAGTATGCCGGGACGCTGGCTCCAGCAATCATTTTGGCTCGATTCAAGTGGGGTTGGAAAACATCACACAACGCACCTACTCGAATATTCTCGATAAGCTCCGACAATTGTAGCAAATGGGTGCCTCGAAAGCCGATGCCAATAATCGCCACCGAAACTGGTTCTGGCTTCCTCGAATTTGTTGGTTTCCCCTTTGCAAACCCCATTCTCGTGAGCCCCAATGCGGCCGCTCCTGCGCTCACGTCTGCCAAAAACTTCCGCCGCGATAATCCAGTTTCATCCTTCATCGAATGACACTCCGCTCCCGATGTGGTCAATCTTGACTTTGCCATCCATCGTCGAAGACAAGAAGCCCCGCGCACCAGCTTGGCTAAGAAGAACACAACCCTTTGTTTGTCCAACGATCAAGACAGCAGTTGAGAGCATCTCTGCGGTCAAGGGATCCGGATGGAGCACAACAACGGAGCGGTCAGGCTCCACCGGTTTTGTCGTTCGTGCATCGAACACATGTAAATGGTCGACTGCCGAGTCGTCCTTCAATACCTCAAAATTGGCAGACATGGAGAACCCTTCATTGATCAACTCAACGTCCATCGGATGCTGCCAATCAATCCTGGAGTTGTGGCAGGCAAAACGCCATCCGGGTCGATCGATTTGGGCACCGCCCCAAGCAAAAATGCTACTCCCTCCGAAGGAAATAAGACCTGCGTCAACTCCCGAGTCCCGCGCGAGTTCCGCCAATACAGACAAGGCATAGCCCTTACCCATACCGCCGAAATCAATTTCAAGACCCGAGCATTCGAACTGAACGGTACGGGCGGGTCCATCGAGAACGATGTTCTTGGACCCCACGTCATGCAATGCCTCCCGCAGTGACGAAAGTGAGGCTAGGGAATTGAGTGGAGTTTTCGCCCGCCACCTTCGCATCGCAGGAGGCATGGTTATGTCAAACGCACCGTCCGTTAGCTCATTGAATTGAATCGCCATTTCAATGAGGTGCATCAATTCGCGGTCCACGCGCACCGGTCTCTTTGCGGCATTCCTGTTGACCCAAGTGACAATCGAGTCCGGATCAAAATAGCTCAATTTGCTCTCCAGTCTCTGGATTTCGTCGGCGAAGAGCTTCAAGAGAATTCGACAGGCTTGCTCCCCTTTCCGGCGCCCGACGAGGATCGTCTCGAACACCGTCCCCATGGCGGTGAACGAGCCCTGGATCACAACCTGACCAGCCTCACATTGAGGGCGTGTATCCATAATCAGAGAGGGATCTCATGCTCGCCCAGCACTATTCGAGCTGGGCGCACAAGATCACCGCTGTCAGTTGCAGTAACTGCGAGGTATGCATCCACGGGCCGGTAGTGGAGCGGCAAGGTGATTAGGTGTTCGACAGTACGCTGAGGGACAGTAGATATTTTCTGGAGTCCGAGTTCCAACGTGATTTCCCAGCCACGCTTCACCGACACAACGGTGCCAGGCCACGGCGGGTCGTATTCGATATACCCAATAGTGAACTCGCCATCTTCCTCCAGGAGTTCCACTCCAACAGTCTGCCCCACGACGGGAAGCTTGGCCTCCCCAAACGCGCGGTACAAGGTGATGTCCTGTTCGTCGTCTCCTTGTCGCACTCGAAACGCTATCTCGTAGACACTCAGTGGACTTGTTCCATTTTTTCGAGACACCTCCACAACGTCAGCGTAGGTCCGACCTGGCCATGGGTTGCGCCACGCGACGTGTTCCAAGCCACTTTGACCTTCCCGAACCCAGACGGCTTTTCCTTCCGCCAATAGCTCATTCTTTCCAAACCAGACGCCTTGGTATTTACCCCGCTTGGTTTCGCCATTGAGTTCATAGTCGACCGTCGCATCCACAAGCCCATTCCGACGAACAATAACCGCCTTGACTGAAACCCCCTCCTTGCTTGTGTTCGTGGTGGCCACGCCCGATGGCCGCCACGTGCCACCAGATGTCACTTCTTCAAACTGGACATAAACCTGTTGATAAACGGTTGGAGAGGCACCGACGTTCCACCCAGGACCGAACGATCTGAGCACCACGTCGGTGTTGCCAAGATCAAGTTTGGCGCCTGAAAGCAACGTGTCCGCAGTCTGTTGCCCCAAGGGGAGGACCAATTCCCGAACATTCCCACAATGCGGTTGGGCGTTAATAAACAGGGCGATCAGTGCCAAAGCAGGTATAGCCGTGATCACAACAGCGTGACGCTTCCCCGACAACATAGAAATCCAACGTCGATTAAGCGAATTCACCTGTAATCGCCCTCATCCACCGAACTTGGCTTTCCGCACACTGGTTTTTGTTCTCCAACAATAATAGGTAACCATCAAACCCACCGACGTAGCAGCCAATAAGACCGGCCACACGACAGCGGAGTGTGTGACAGGCTTCAGAAATGCATAATGGGTGAGTCCCTGCATCTGCAGAATCGGGTTCCACGACAACGCCTCGCCAATCCGCACAAACATGAGTGCACACACACTGGTCATACCTATCCAGAAGTGGTGCGGCTCAATGTAAACAAAGCCCCGGCGGATAGACAACAACGAGAAGAATAGCAATGAAAGGCCTACGCCAAAATACGACCAAAGGGCAAACACCATGGTCCGAATAACCAACCCAAGCGAGGCCGGATCCATGAATGCCAATGCAGCCCAGAAAACCAATGCAGAGAGTAATCCAACGACCAACCAACATTTGTCAAGAAGCGGAAGATCGATCGACCGCCAGCGCGACACTAAGAATATTACGACGACCAGCAGTAGAACTCCCTCAATCGACGCGACCTGCCGCAGTTGAACGTGCGTCCCCAAGGGCTTCGAAGCCCAAAACACATCCGCTAAAGTTGTGCCGAAATCAATGAGGCTAACCAAGAACATGGATGGTACGAACATTGCTAAACCGAGCAAACGAATTGTTTGTTTTGCCCAACGCGCACGTTGAAGACCTGAGAAGATAACCCAGGCAGCACCCATGCTGATCCCGCTCAAAGGCAGAAAATGCCAAAAATCCAGAATAGCCGCGGGCAGCGATGATTGAAGCAAAAACGGTGAAATCGCGGCCAGAAACCCGAGGGAGGCCTTGGCCCGGGATTTCATCGCCCAATACGCGAACATAACACCAGGCACAAGAACCAAGAGACGTGCCCAAGAATGGTGGCGAAAAAGGCCGTTCTCCAGCCACAAGAAATCACCGATGTTCGCAGCCCAGAAGAAATACGAGAACACGCCCAGTGTAAGCAGCAAGTCTGAGTTTCGTGAACGTCCGGCAAACCCGAGTGCCATGGCTGAAATGAGAAACGCTTGCAGAGGATCGGTCGGAAAAGGTTGATTGGCTGCAAGATGCTGCCACAAAACGACGAATCCGCCATTGGCAACGATGATCGCAGCAGTTACAAGATAGGCCTTGCGGGGGCAATCCCACACTCTCCACGCAACGCCAAGTCCAACGCTAAGCATCAACAGACCAATGCCAATCCCCATCCATGAGACACTAGGGTGTTCGCCGCTCGCGCCGTATTGGAACCAAGTCCAAACACTGAAGGCAAAGGCAACCGCGCAAGCGGCAGCCATTCCTTGCCTCGAAGCGACAATCTCCCGCGTTTTTTTTACTAATTGCATCGACTACTCTCTAATACGGGATGCGGGAGGTGCCAGTCAAGAAGCTCCGGAAAGCAGGGAAAGCAGGGAAGCTGACTGGTTGCCAAATCGACTGGCCGCAATTCTTGCCTCCACTCCCACCCCCGGCAAGCCGCCCCTTCTGCTTTGGGCTCTCGGGTCCCGATTTCGGTCCTCGGAAGGCCGCGCGGGTTGACGTTCGTCGGCGGGCCACAATCGAGTTCACGTGTTCGGCGTCCCACTAGACTAGGGCACATCTCATAACCTCCTTGATTCGCATTTCGTCATTCCCGCGAAAGCGGGAATGACGTCCAAAAACACAGCAAAGTGGTTATGAGATGTGCCCTAGATCTGATGAGGTGGCTGGCCTCCTCACAGACGCGGTAGCTTTCTGCCCCATCTCTCATCAATGATGTCCGATACGCCGATGAGGAGAAGCTGCGCCTCGCCTTTCTCTGGCGTGACGACCGCACCTGCGACAAGGCAGGTGTCTTCTCCGTGTTCGGCACCAAGTGTCAGGTTGTGGCCCGAGCTCGCGCGTCGCCGCATCGAGGTGCGTTACGACCCCGAAGCTCTCGACGAGCTCGAGATCCACTTTTCAAGGGCCAGTTTGTCGAACGGGCTCGGTCATTCGAGGTGCAACCCAATCGCAGACCGCGGCAACGCAGCCAACCGTTTCCGAGGAGCAACCTGGCGCCGACTGGTTGGCTCATCTGACCGAGAAGCGACAGCAGGAGGGATTTGCCGAGCCGACACCCAAGCAGCTCAAAGATGCAGCAAAACAGAAGCGGCACGATGCGAACGAAGCCGTAGTCGCACTCTTTCTCGAAAACGTAGAGCCGGCTGTTATCAACGAGGCTGCCCTCCGCAGCTATCTGGGCCGCTATGGTCCGTTCGATCCCGAGCGCGTGACAGCCATTCTCGACCGAATACTTGAGTCCACGCCCAAAGATCTACACGTCGAGGTCTACCTCGACGCCATTAGAAAACAAATTGAAGGAGACGCCTCATGAATACACCACCGTGCCAAACTAACATAAACGACGATTGCAGGCTCATCTTGGAGTCACGCGCCTACCGTTTCGCAAGAACGTGGCGGCGAGCCAGATGTTCGACTCGCAAAGCGAACGCGAGTTGCATCAGGGAATGCTGATGTGGCTCGAAGTCAGCCCGACAAGATATCAAAAATACTCGAGCTGAGCAGAACGAGAGATCCGATAGCTTCGATTTGGCCGGGTTTCTTGTTTGACTGGGGAGTTGGAGTACGCAATAATGGGCACGATCATTTCCGCGGTTGTGGCCATTCTCACGCTGGTGGTGGTAGTCTATGTCACGAATGACAATTGGTGTGCTGGGTTGTGGGTCAATGTCCTCCGCCATCGTGAGAGGACTCCACAAAGAGTCCAAGGCGTACGAGTATTTCACATTTACCCCGAGCCACACACGCGCCGAAAAGCTAGCTGGAGCGGTGGGTGGCACCGCCGTTCGAGACGTCCGTGATCTCAAAAACAAGGACTTCTATCTGATTGCATGTCAGCCGCAACAGTTCGATGAACTAGCCACGATGCTGCACGGTGTCTTGACCGAGGAGTCTGTGGCTATTTCGGTGCTCGGCGGCCTTACCATTGGGCACCTACTGCAAAAGTTATCTCCTTGTCGGTATGTGGCGAGAGCAATGCCCAACACGCCGTGCATGGTGGGAGAGGGGGTTACCGCCTTGTCGTTCTCCAAGGAGCTCAGAGATCGCGACAAGATGGTTGTTTCCGATATCTTCTCCGCCGTATCCCGTGTGTTCGTGTTTGATGACGAAGATCAGATTGACATCATCACCGGCGTCAGTGGGTGTGGCCCCGCGTACATTTTCGAGTTTGCGCGATTGATGATTGATAAGCTGCGCGAAATGGGGATCGATGAACGATACGTCGAGTCGATGGTGAAACAGACATTCTACGGTTCTTCGAAGCTCATGACCGACACACCAGCCAGTCCAGAGAAGCTGCGCAATGAAGTTACCACCGAGGGGGGCATCACGGCGCGTGCTATGATTGCCTTTGAAGAGATGAATCTCAAGAGGGCAATCGAAACAGCTGTCGATCTCGCCTATGCGCGGGCGAAAGAACTCGCCTGAACTCTTGCTGCGACCGAGCTTTCCGGCACGTGGTCACCTAGATTTGGTTGCGGCCGAAGGCCGCGTTAGGTTATGGTCGGTTATGGTCGGTTAACAGTAGTTGGGGCAAACACATGGAGCCGCGACCTTGCTGCGGCAACCAATCCATTGTACCGGATATCTCGACGCTCAGGGAGCCAGAAATGATCGCGACTGTTGCGAAGAAGATAGCTCGATATTTCAGGCCCAAGACAGCGACCATCAATGAGAAGATTGTGCGGTACTACGACGCCGGATTGCAGCATCTCCATGAGAATCACGGGCGCGCTGATGTGGCAGAGGACACACAAATTGATGACACACCGCAGTGGGTGAATCTGGGCTATTGGAAGGAGGCCAAAACCTTCTTGGATGCGGGCGAGGCATTGGCGAATCTGTTGGGGCGGGCTGCAGAATTGGCGCCGGATGACGAAGTCTTGGATGTTGGCTTTGGTTTGGCAGAACAAGATTTCTACTGGCTCGATACCTTTGACGTCCGCTGGATTGTCGGTTTCGATCTAACCCCCGGTCATGTCGAAATCGCTCGACGAAGGGTAGAGAAACGAGGCCTCGGCAACCGAATCAATCTGGGAGTAGGTTCTGCCACAGCAATTCCTGTAGGTGATTGCTGTTTTGACAAGGTGATCTCACTAGAAAGCGCGATGCATTTCGTTACTCGTGAGGATTTTTTCAAAGAGGCGTTTCGCGTCTTGCGACCGGGGGGCCGGCTTGCGTTAACCGATTTACTGCCAGAAGTCGAAGGTCGTACCATGGGTGGCCTGGCGGGATGGTGGAAGCGCCGCAGCCTTGGGGTTCCGGCCATTAACCTCTACGATCGAAACGTCTATCAAGACAAGCTACAGTCCATCGGTTTCAAGAATGTCCGGGTAGACTCCCTGGGAGAACATGTTTTCCGGTGGGCATACAAACACTTCACGCTCATGCGCCACACCGACTCCGCCGTTTTGGATACCATGCCTATCGAGTTGAACGAGAAAGAACGTGATCCCAGTTGGCGCCCGCCGCCGGTGTCGTGGGGCTTGGGAGACTACGTGCTATTCACTGCAGACAAACAATAGAAGCAGTCCCGCAGTCCAATGGTTCCAAAATTCTGGGTGTGTCCCACTGGATCAACGGAAACATAAAACGCCGCTTGCCAGCCTGCGACGGCCCATTCTGTGGTGATACGGGCGCATAAACGGACCCGTTTGACTCAGGTGCTCCGCTTGGCCGCATACCACACCATCACTCTGTGGTCCCCGGAGAGTTCGCGTGGCGACGCCGCTTTGCATGAGCGGCGCGCCGCTGCCCGACGACAGAATTCGCCGCCATGACAGGTGGACCCGTGACTGTGCCTGTTGAGGACGTCAAACCCAAACCGACTGCACCACCGTGCATGGTCCAGCCACAATACTTGACGGCCTGATAGATACGCAGATAGCAATCCAAGCCGGCTGCACCTCTGAATCCATCGTGACCACGTTCTAAACGACGCAGACAGCGCATGCCAGTCTCGGCCAACGAGGTCCGTTTCACACCTGGATGGCTCAAAAAGGCAATCTTGTCTTCAAATGTCAGGGCTCCTGATTCCAGGGATTTCTTGGTGACCCCAATTCGTAAATCAGCCGGTACTCCGTTCCCGGAAAAATGGTCTTCGTTTCATTGAGTTCTTCGCAAAGTTTTAGAAGAGCGGCACTTTCGGCGTTGTTTGCAATATGGTGGAGCCGGACGGTTAAGGTCTTCTCTCTTCTCTGTGTCGTCGGGAATGAGATCGGCCTGGTTGTCATCGCATTTCAAGCTTCGCCACAGACGTTCGACGAAGATGTTGTCAAAGCATCGACCCTTTCCGTCCATGCTCATCTGCATCCCTGCTGCCCCAACCGCACTGGTGAAGTCGTGGCTAATGAACTGGCAACCCTGATCACTGTTGAAGATCTCTGCGTGTCCATGCCGGAGAGCGTCCTCAAGCGCCTCCAGGCAGAATGACGTTTCCAGCGTGTCCCATCTCTCATGACCACCCCACCGAGATGGGGTTTGTCTCAATCATGATTCCCATGTCCCATCATGCGTGACCGGTCATTTGACTGGGACGCGATGTGCCAGGGGGAATCGGCTCAGAGCCGAAAATGGATTATGACCATCGGTCTCAAGGTCTCCGGCATGGGCATGGGCCACAGCCAGCATTGATGCCGAGCAGTGGCCCGCCAACCGCTTCCCAGATAGCAGAAGCCTCCCGCAATACTTTCGCGGCCCTCGGACGGGCTGAGTAAGGTAGGTGAACGGGTTGATGCCGTTGAGCTCGCAGGTGTGGATCAGGCTCATGTAAATGTCGCCCACCCGCGCGCCGTGCAGGGTTTTGTAGAACAGCGAGTTCTTCCGATGCCGGATGGCGCGCTTTAGCGCTCTTTCGCAGATGTTGTTGTCGATAGGGGCCCCGGCTACTGTAAGAAATCGAGTGAGCTTGTCCCACCGATTGAGCATGTACTCGGTCGCCTCGCCAAGGGTGCCGTTCGGCTCGACCAGCTTCTCGTCGAGCTGTTTGCGCAGCCACGCCTCGAGCTTGTCCATTGTCGGGCGGCTCTTTTCTTGATGGTAGGCCAACCGCTCCTCGGGAGTCATCTTCTCTCGGCGACACTTGCCCTCGTGCTTGTAGACCTTTTCCAATTCAGTAGGTGCTGAGCGCCACCAAGTGACGTGCGATGGCCTCTCGGTCGCCCGCGCACTGCTCAAGCGATCGAACGGCAAAAGTATGTCTCAAGTCATGAATTCGGGGCCCCTTCATCCCGACGCCTGGATGGATGCCGATGCGACGGATCAGTTTGAGGAAGGTTCCGATGACCGTCGAGTAGCAAAGGCCGGTGCCCACTCCGAGACAAACACCGCATGATCGGTGCCGGCATGCCTCTCTCTCGCAGAAAGATATTCATTGAGAGCGCGAAGTGAACGATCGTCATTAGAACAATTGAACAATTGAACAAGAGAACAAGAGAACAAGAGAACAAGAGAACAAGAGAACAAGAGAACAAGAGAACAAGAGAACAAGAGAACAAGAGAACAAGAGAACAA
>Ga0156400_1171_pt1 | contig 10162 bp, 10 predicted proteins | sample RifOxyA3_FD_108044 | JGI IMG/M metagenome (GOLD analysis project Ga0156400, IMG submission 108044) | Deltaproteobacteria bacterium RIFOXYA12_FULL_58_15
GGGAACCGGAGGTGGTGCCTCGGGAACCGGAGGTGGTGCCTCGGGAACCGGAGGTGGTGCCTCGGGAACCAGAGGTGGTGCCTCGGGAACCGGAGGTGGTACCTCGGGAACCGGAGGTGGTGCCTCTGCCTGGTCCAGCGCAATGAGCCTGTCCGCACAGCTCTCGCATTCGCCTATGTGATCCTGAGCTTCGGGTTGGTCGGCGAGTCCTTCTCGCCCCCCATCCTCCAGGATCGCCGCAACCTGCACGCACGTAATTGCCACGTCAGCTCCGGTCACGTCACTCACGCAAACAAAGAGATCTCAACCAAACAACTTCTTCACACGCTCAGCAGCAAGCTCATGCAAGACTTGCATGACGTTGTAGGCTGTGAGCTCAACCAGCAGGCTCGTCACTTTCTTATGCTGTTCGTCTGTGAGCTCACTCTCGACAGACTTCATCGCCGCAGCCAAAATTCCCTGCTGTTTGCTCAGCTCATCTTTGTCGATTGTGCCGTCAGCCAGTGACGCGGTGAAGTGATCAAGTTTTTGCACTTGGTCGTCGAGTGCCGGTACGTTGTCATCATTGAGCCAACTGATGCGGGCCATAACTCGCTCCTCTCAAGCGTTGCGTACACCCCTACTGGGTTTCCAGAATTCTCTTGATGGTGGTGAGCCGCTCCTGCAGTTTGCTGCGGCCACCCAGTTTCGTCATGCGTTCGACTGCGGCGGGGGTCAAGAACTCTTTGTCCGTGCATTCGATGATCGCAGCGATCTCTTGAAGCTCCCTCTCCAAACTTTGGGTCGACGGCAGAAAGCCGTCCAAAGTGCTCTCAAGGGCTTTGCCGGTTATGTGATCTTGACCATCCAACAAAGACAGGCGCCATGCACGGCCAATCAATGCCTCAATGTCGGCACCAGAGATGTTGCCGACGTGCGGCACGGCAGGAATGGCAGCGGGGTCGAGGCGGGCTCCGAGCTTCTTGGCCATGATCACAAAGAACGTACGAATCTCTTCTTCCTCGGCGGGATAAAACAGAGGAATGTGCACCTCGGCCCTTCCTTGCCTCTTGATGTCGATGGGCAACAAGTCTGGACGAGCGGTGAGCAACATCCAAAGGATCCGCCCGCGGTACTGGGTGTCACCCATCTGCGCTGCAATTGTGCCAAAAATGCGGCTCGATACTCCCGAGTCCCCCCCTTGGTCGCGATCACCGAGCATGGCGTCTGCTTCGTCGACAATGACGGCAACCGGCCCCATGCTGCGCAGTACCGTCAGCACTCGCTCGAGATTTCCTTCGGTTTCACCAACATATTTGGAGCGGAAGTTCTTGAGCGTCACACAGGGAATGCCAAGCGAGCCTGCAGCGCACTGGGCGAGAAACGACTTTCCCGTACCAACGGGGCCGCAGAGCAGGTAGCCCATGGGAACTGAGTCGAGTGCACCACGCTTGAGCAATGCAGCGTCGTCTTTCAGTCGTTTCTTTGCCGCGTCGTGGCCGACCACCATGTCGAGACTCCAACGCGGCTCGATGAATTCGAGCAACCCCTGCGCCTGGCGCTCAATCAGTTGCTTCTTGTTATCTTTGAAACGTTCTGCGTCGAGGCGCTGACCGCTCTCAAGCGACGAATGAATCAACACGTTCAAGTCGGTCAAGGACATGCCTGCGGTTAACCGCGCGATCTCAGACGTACCGAAATCGCTGAAGGTCGCGGTGTCCCGCTCCCCAACGACCACCTCAAGGAATGCCTTCCGCTCGCTCTCGAGGGGCAACGGCACTTCAATGGTGGCCACATGTGGGTTCGAGCACAACCGCTCTGAGATGTCGGCAACGCGAACATCCGCAAGCACAAAAGCCATGTTCAAATGCTTGACGTAGGGGCTCGAGGCCCAGTTGAGCAGGGTCACCAAATGGGTTGAGGTCGACAGACTCATTCGCCCGGGCTCACCGCACGGCACCACATAGGACGCATGGTCGATGACCACCGCCACCCGCAGACGGTCCTTCGCTTCCGCCATGATATTGCGGCGAACGAAACGGTCCAACACCGTGAGGGCCGTGCTCGGGTCCTTTGCCAATGCCGAGAGATCACCCACCCGCCGGTTGGCGAGGGCCACCATCTCTTTGAGACGCTCCTGGCTGCGACCGGCGAGGCAGCGCAATCCTCTGGCCAAGTCGTAGTGGAGGACCAGATCCCAGCGGCCGAAGAGTTGCTCAGCGAAAAACTCGCCGAGGGTTCCATAGCGCGGCGTCTTGTCGCCACCGACGCGCACATAGTCGAAGGTATTCCCATGCACCACAAACATCGAGGTGGTGCCCGAAAAATAGAGATGAGCGAGACGCGACGCCCACGGGGGAAACCAGTCAGGCAGACCAGAGCCAGCAGCCTCACCATCGCTCTGCCCTGCCAGAGTCTTGGTCTCGCTGACCTCGTTAAGCTCGTCGAAAACGACAGGAGGATTGGCGGGGTAAGTCATTGCACCACCCGGTCTAGATCTGTCGACATAATTGGCGGCGCTTCCATGTCGCTCGAAAGACCCGTGATGCTGTTGAGCTCACGAATCGCCTCTTCGGTGTGAGTCATGCTATCGGCCACCGAGTCGACCTGACTGGAGATGTAGTCCGCATCCTGATGACCAACAGCCATCTCACTGATCGCCTGGATTTTGCCCTCGATGCGATCGAGCTCGACACTAACAAACTCGGCGTTCGCCTGCGCACTCCGATAGTTATCCAAGCGCAGCTTGGCAGTGATGATGCTGTCGCGCAGCGAATTGACGATGCGCTCATTGCTGCGCTGCGCAGCATCGGTCATACGCGTCTCCAAGGCTGCCAGTTGGGTCTTCAAAGCCGGCTCGTCGGTCGCCGCGAGAAACCGTGACAAAGCTTGTTGTGAAAAGAGAAGACGCAAAAATGCCCAGAGGAGCTTGTCCAATGCAGGCTCCCGCAACTCATCCGCATGGCTGTCACCGGGACCTGTGGCCCCGCGCACACCGTGGGCAATTTGCTGCATCGACGCACAGCGCTCACGCAAACGTTCGAAACGTTGTTGTGAAGCGGGGCTGAGCCCATTGAACATTGCGCCCAGTGTCTTGAGATTGTTTTGCGATCCCCGGGGCGTCTCTTTGGGGCTCGCGTTCTTCTCCGCGTGCCTTTTGGCGTCGATGGCTGAACGAAATCGGGGGATCGAGGTGAGACCGGCAAGATACGCAAGCTCGCCAGCGGCAACGAGAGGCAACAGAATATCGGGAGACGGGCTCATGACCGCAGCAACAGTCACACCAGCCAACGCCAACAGGTTCCAGCGAAAAAAGAACGCCTCCTTGAGATAGTCCCACAACCCGGCGCCCATTTGTTTTCTAATGCTCTCACCCATTAATCATCGCCCGCTCGGTCGGAAGACTCGAGGCTTTCAATCGTGTCGCGAATCTTGAACACGTAATCAAGAAAGTGCGGATCCCGTTGCATCTCTTTTGCCGGGAAATCGGGATACGGCACCCCGAGCTCCTCGAGGATTGTGCCTGGCGAAGCCGAAAGGATATAGACGCGATCGCCCAAGTAGACGGCCTCCTCGATGGAATGCGTCACAAAAAACACTGTGGCCTCGAGCTCCCGCCACAGCTCGATCAACAGATCCTGCATGCGCAGTCGCGTCGACGGATCAAGTGCCCCAAAGGGCTCGTCCATGAGGATGATCCTCGGCCTGAGAATCAATGTCCGAGCAATCGCCACCCGCTGACGCATACCGCCCGAGAGTTGATGCGGATATTTGTCGGCGTCCTTGTCGACACTCAGCCCCACTTTGCCGATCCACTGACGCGCGAGCTCATACCGCGCGGCCTTGTCCACACCACGACACTCCAGTCCAAAAGCGACGTTGTCCAGCACCGAGCGGTGATCAAAGGAGGTGTAATCCTGAAACACCATGCCGCGATCTGCGCCAGGCCCGGGGATAGGTTTGCCACCGACCAAGACCTCTCCCGACGTCGCTGGATGGTGCGGCGCAAGCCCAGCGATCAACCGCAACACAGTCGACTTACCACAACCCGACGGTCCCAAGACGGCCACAAACTCTCCCCGTCCTGGCAGATCTTCGACCGCGAAGTTGATATCCTTGACGGCGGTGAAGGCATCTGGTCCATCGCCAAATCTTTTCGTGACGTTTTTGAATTCGACGATGCGGGAAAGCCCCTCCGCACGGGAATTCTTGTCCCCTGCCTCCGTGGCCACAGCGGCGACTTTGCCCTCTGCAACCTGGGGGTTGTTGTCTACGGATTTGTCGTCGGTCATTCTTCAGATCGATACGGGAACAACCCGCGCTGGAAAAAGGCCAACAGCCTGTCGATTCCGTAGGCCAAGATGCCAATGATGATGAGGATGAGGTAGATGTGCGCCCTTGGCCCCAACCTCTGACTCACAGAAATGAGATAACCGAGGCCTGCCTTTGCGTCGAAGAGCTCGACGAGCATGATGTAGCCGAAGGCCAAACCAAACAAGTGCCGCAGACCGACGAAGATGTCGGGAAGAGCGAGCGGTGCAAGAACCTTGAATGCAATTTGTCGCGACGATGCTCCCAATGTCTGTGCCGTCTCAACGTACCGATCATGAATGCCCATCACCGCTGAAGCCGCGTCCGCGGTTATAAATGGCACGCAGGCAATGAATATGAACATGACCTTCTGGAACTCACCTATCCCGAACCACAACACCGTAAGCGGAATCAGAGCGGCGAGCGGCATATTGCGGCCATACAAAACTACAGGTGCCAAAAACGCTCGCGCCGATCGCCAGGTACCAGCAGCCATCCCGAGCGGCACCCCAATCAACACCGCCAACGAGAATCCTAAGATGACCCGCCAGAGGGTTGCACCAATGCTCTCCAACAATTTTCGCTCGATGATCAAGCTTGGCAGGCTCGCCACCACCTCCCAGGGACTCTGGAGAATCGTGGGTGAAATGATCCGGCTCTCCGCCTCTTCACCAAGGGTGAGAAGAAACCAAGCCCCAACGATCAAAACGATGCAGGATACGCCCAAGGCATAACCCAGCATCTTCGGCGGCTCCTCGCGAAAAGCGAAAAGCTTGGCCCATAATTTTCCCACGATCCTACATCGCCTCTGCCGGATAGACCTTGATCTCCACCCGACGGTTCTTGGCCTGGTTCATCGCATCACTCGAGTCGGCTGGTCGATCCCAACCCATGCCGACGGCCGAGAATTGATTGGGCTGGAGCTTCTTGAATTTCTTGACCAGGCCCTCCTTGACCGAGTTGGCGCGATTCGTCGACAGCTCCCTGACCAACTCCGGGGGCACCCGTCCTTGCATGGACGAGTCGGTGTGCCCTTCAATCACAATCCGGGCAGCACCGTATTGCCCGGCAAGCTTGCCAACCTCTTCGAGCACAAAATCGACGTTGGGATCGTAGAGAACCGTCTCCTTTTTGTCCGTCTCATTCTTGGTGACGGTTTTGTTGATATCCCAGGAGTTGGGATAGAAATGGATGACAACTGTCTTGGTGAGAATCTCGTCGCTCTCGGCTTGAATGGACCCCGCGGACATCGGCGCGAAACGAATGTCGTACTCGTCCTGTTGCTCCGCATACTTTGGCACACTGCGCAGCTTCTTGATGTACGAGAAATCCATGATCTCATCGAAGGACACCTTGTTCGAGACCGCGCCGATCTTACGATAGAGATAGAATGCGGTGTTGTAGGTCCGCTCGAAATTGGTGGGGTTGTTGCGGTCGAGGAAGAACGCCTTGTTCTCAGCGAAATTGGTCCAATGGGCGTCACCGAGCATACCGAGGGTTTCATCCTGCGGAATCGAGTAGCCTTCGGCCATCCACTTGGCCACTTGGCCCTTGTTCTCCTGGGTCTTGAGCTCCACCATGGCGTCGAAGATGCCGCGCACGATACCTTCGACGATGTCGGGGTGATCCTTGGCGAAATCCGCGCGCGCATACCAAACGTCAGCGATGAGCTTGTTGGCGGTGCCTGTGGTAACCAGCAGCTTGTTGCCCTGAACCTTTTCGAGGTTGTAGATGTCCGGTGCCCAAGATACCACCGCGGCAATGGACTTGTCGCCATTGAACGCCGCGGCCGCTGCGAATGCATCCTTGGTGAACTTGAAGTCGACCTCGCCTGGCTGCACGCCAGCGTTGATCAAGGCATTGAGAGCGAAAAAGTGGGAGGGTGAGTTCTGCGCCAGAACCATGCTCTTGCCACGCAGATCACTCATGGTTTTGATGCTGTCGCGAACAACGATGCCGTCGCCACCATTTGACCAATCGATTTGCTGTACCACGCGCGGCATGACGCGCGAGTCACTGGCGAGACCTTGGACCAGAAGGGGCAACATGTCGACCGTGGCCCAACCGATGTGCACTTCACCGGCAGCGAAGGCGTCACGCATAGCAACAGGATCGTCGATGAGCACGATCTCGACCTTGAATGGCTTGCCGTCGGCACCCTTCCACACCTTCTTTGCCGAGAATCCTTCGTTAGCGTAGATGATGGGTGCCCAACCAGCCCAGACGTTGATCGAGAACTTCACCGTACGCTCTTTCATCTCTTTGTAATTGGAGATGCCCTTGACCTCGGGAAGTTTCTGGCTCGCGACGTATTCGTATTCTTTGACGGTGGTGATGCCATTGGTGTCTGCTGCTTCGGCAGCTTGGCCAACAATCTGTTTGAGGTCGTCGAGGGTGGCATCACCCTGTTGCGCCGCGCCATCCGTTGACGAAGACGTGTAACGCCACGCGGCGTAGCCGCCGAGAGAGGCGATAACCAAAAATATTGCCAAATAAAATCCAGCCTTGGGCTTACCAGCAGCGTCTGCCATGATCTATTCCCTCGTGTTGATGGTTTCTTTGAGCCTCGCCGGAACGCTTGCTCGCAGGCAGTCGCTCCTCATCTTGCGAAGCCGATATTATCTCTCGTTGACGGTGGCGGGTCCAAGCTCTTTGTCGGTCTCGACCATCGGTGTCGTCTCGGGTGTCTTCATGCCGAGCTCGATCTCGAGGTCTTCGAGCGCCTGCTCAGCGAGCGCACCTTCCATACGCTCTTCAGCTTCGATGTCAGCGACGCCCTTCTGGGACATGTCGGCAGAGACCCGAACGGAGCCACGGGCCTTGTCGATCCGCTGTTGCACGACGGTCTCGATCTCACCGAAGTCCGTGGTGACATTCATGTCGAAGCTCTCCGAGAGCTTGGCGATCTCTGCCTCTGCCTCTGCCATCTTCAGCTCGGCGTCGTAACGCTGAATCTTCTCCCGCACTTCGATGAGCTTCTTGTTGGCGTTTTTGATCTTCTTAAGATTGTTCTCGTACGCGGTCTCGTGCATATCCAGCTGCTCGCGGTTTTGCGCCACCTCCTCCTTCTTCTTCTGCAATTGCAGCGCGAACTTCGCGGCCGTTTCACGATCCCCCGCCTGGAGATAAGCCTTGGCCTGGGCCTGCAGTTTCTTGAGAGCTTGCTCGCCATCTTTCACCTGGCGTGACACTCGCTCGACCAGGCCACGATACATCTCCAACCCCTCGCGTCCTTCTTTAATCTGCTGGACGGCGAGATCGTACTCGTAGCGCATCTGGGCGATCGGATCGGCCTCCCAGAAGAGATTGGCCAGCTTGTTGAGCTGGGCACGAAATGAAGACCAGAACTTTTTGAAAATCATTGGGCCCTCCGCGTGTCGGCCGATGTGTGTTTCGTCGAGCCGGGTTACCTTATCTTTTGCTCCCACAGCGGATCAAGGAAGTGTTTTAGGTGACCTGATTGGGTCGGCAAGATCGGCGGCCTTTCGGTCACCAACAACAACACCGCCGCTGCTATCAGGCCAAATCCGAGAAACATGGCACCGGTAATCGACTCCTCCCACACCCACCATGCGACCGCAGCGGCTAAGGGCGGCTCCACCAGCGTCAACACCGACAACCGCGCAGCGGAGAGATATCGCAATGCGTGGTTGATGCCGGTGTGACCAATTCCTGTCGGCACCGCCGCCATGAGAATGAAACACCACCAATCTCTGGGTTCGTAATCAACCAGAGGTATGTCACCGACCATCATCCACCCAAAGCTCACCACTGCCGCCACGCCGTAGATCGATGCCACGTAGGTGGCCGTGGGCAACTCCCCCCGCAACTGACGCCCCAAAAGCGTGTAGATAGCAAAAAAGACGGCCGTCAACAGAGCCAGCCCGTCACCGAGAATGTGATCGGGTGCCATACGCAGGTCGGACCAACCAATCACCGCGACCCCTATGACTCCCAGCCCAATACTGATCGCGAGCCGCCTCGTCACACGCTCACCGAAGAACAACCGTCCCCCCGCAGCCGTAAGCACCGGACTCAAAGAAAAAAGCAGAGCAGCGTTGGCCACCTGGGTCTCTTGCACCGCCGCAATCCAGGTGAAGAAGTGCAGCGCCAAAGTGACTCCCGCCGCACCCAACAACAACAATCCCCGCAAGTCGAGGACCCGCAACCCTCCTGCTCGTAGAGCAAAGGGTGCCAGTAAGAGTGTCGCCAACAACAGCCGCCACCCAGCAATCGCCACCGGGTGGGCATCGGAGATGCGAATGATGTTGCCCGACTGACTCACGGCCAACAAACCAAACGCCAGGAAAGTCGCTGAGGATCTTGGGATATTGATGACATACTCCGATGCACCGACAAGTGTTCTGGCGGCGGCGTTAGAGTGGCACAAAAACAGGTGCCGTGTCCTCAAAATTTGTGGCACCCTGCACCCATGGACGAGGCACTCAAATGGCTGGTGTCCGCTACCCTCCTGCTGATCTGCTTTGTCGGCTGGCTGGGGGGCAGAACGACGCGGGTTGCCGGAAGGTGGCGGGATGATAATCGCGTCATCGACCTTCATCAATTTGGCCCATGGTTGAGTGGAAGTTGCCCTCGTCCTGGTGGCAGCGAAATATACAAGGGCCTCGCGCTCTTTGGCCACGTTCGGTTGCTGCGTTACGTGCGAGGGCCGCAACATTTGATCGACATGGGATTCACAGCCGACGTCGTTCCGTTACTCGATGGTCGGGCGTTCGCCAACTTGAAGTTGCGACTCGCCAACAACAAGGGCGATGAGCTCGACGGCATCTTCGAGGGCCGCCATTTCTCCTTCGAGTACCAACCGGCCAGAATCAAATCGATCGCACGCCTGGAGCCGCAGCCACGCAGATGGTTCAAGCGCAATGATTGATTCGAGTATCAACCAGCCAGAATCAAATCGATCGCACGCCTGGAGCCGCAGCCACGCAGATGGCTCAAGTGCAATAATTGATTCAAGATTGTGCGGCCCAGTCGTTATGATTGTTTGTGGCTGGGCTACTCGATCTTCCCACCTCACGCTCGAATCTCGCTGATGAACTCGTCCTCAGTCAGGTGCGCATGGGGATCTGGGCCTTCCATGCTGCTTAGTACGACCAACGTAGCGACGAGAAGAACTGGCATCATGCGATCAATTGCCGTAATATGCCATAACTGGCATACTCATGTTCAAGAATGAACCTAAGCAGGCGAAGCCTTTGTTCTGGGTGGGCACCACCCGGGAAGACCTGAGGGAATTTCCCGATGAGGTGCGGCGCGCGATCGGCCACGCGCTGTATCTCGCGCAGATGGGCGGCAAACACCTGGACTCGAAACCGCTCAAAGGCTTTGGAGGTGCAGGAGTACTTGAGGTGGTGGATGACTTCGACGGGGACACGTATCGAACGGTCTACACCGTCAAGATGGCGGACGCGGTGTACGTGCTGCATGCGTTCCAAAAGAAGTCGAAATAAGGCTCAAAGACTCCAAAGCACCAGATCAACCTAATCAAGGAGCGATCAAAGCGAGCGCAAGAGCATCACAAACAGCAAGAGACCGTGCGGAAGGGGTGAGAATGATGGGCGACAAAATTAATGTCATGGAAGGCAGCGACAACGTCTTCGCCGATCTCGATGTCTCTGAGCCCGAGCAGGCCCTCGCCAAAGCCGAGCTCGCGCGCAAGATCGGAGACGTCATCCAACATCGCCGCCTCACCCAGACCCGAGCGGCAAAGCTGCTGGGCATCGACCAGCCTAAAGTTTCGGCGTTGATACGTGGCCGACTGACCGGTTTCTCTACCGACCGGCTCATGAGGTTTCTCATTGTGCTCGGTCGCGACGTCGACATCGTAGTCAGGGCCACGCGACGCTCGAAA
>Ga0156400_1172_pt1 | contig 10119 bp, 12 predicted proteins | sample RifOxyA3_FD_108044 | JGI IMG/M metagenome (GOLD analysis project Ga0156400, IMG submission 108044) | Deltaproteobacteria bacterium RIFOXYA12_FULL_58_15
CACGGATCCCGCAAGTGCGACCGCCGAAACCGTCGACACGCTGGACGGTGAACCCACTGTGTCCGCTGGTCTCAATCCTGGAAATGAACCGGTCATCTTCTACCACGCCCGCTATTCAGTCTCAGGTTCGGGGTCGGCATCACCGATTTTTCGTGCAACCTACAGCGGGACCACTTGGGCCATCGACAACCTGAGCGCGAGTTTTGTTAGCCAAGCGGGTGTGCCAGGAACCACCGACTGGATCGCCTCCGAGATTCAAGAAATGAGTGACGGCTCGAACAATTATTCCACCGTTCAGTTTGCCTACGACAGCAGTGGCTTGCTGAGATTGGCCTTGGTTGCCTACGACGGTTCTTGGGAAGAGGTGGGCATTCACCATTACGCGATGGTGGTCGAAACCACTGCGGGAGTTTTCGAGGTCCTTGGAGTTTGGCCGTTCCCCTCCCTCTCTCATCGGTGGGTTCACAGTGCCACTCCCAACCGTCCGTTTGCCCATGTGACCGTGCTCGCCGACGACACCGGCATGCTGATTTGGCCCGATGCCGATCGTGAGGATCTGCTGTCGGCCCGGATGGCTCCGCATTGAGAATGCGGATGGAGCAGACCTCAGAATGACCATCCACTACAATCCGGAGATTGGGTCAAAAGGGATCAACGTCCATGTTCCTGGTGTCAGTCCGATCTGCCGCATCGATGTGGACGGACATCGACACGGGGACGCCGGACGCCGTCACAAACACTCTCTGCAGACGGAACGGTGCCCTGATCGCAACTTGCCCGACGGCGTGATCCAAAGAGATGACTTGGCCGGCTGCTCCGTGCAGGAAGTCTTCGATGCTTTCTGTCAAGCCGCCCAGATCCGTCACGACGGCACCTTTGACGCGCCGGATGTACCGCAAGGGGGTACATCGTGATCGACGTTGCGCAAATCAAGACGCTGGTTGAGGGTCATGGGCTGGTCCGGGACGTAGAGAAGATCGAGCGCGGGCATGTTCGCATCGAGACCGCGTTTCTCTATCCGGACGGTGCGTCGATCGATGTCTTCTTGGTGGAGGACGCGCCCCTCTTGCCTCCAGTACGCCTCAGCGACTTGGGTCAAACGACGTCCTGGCTTCTCGATGTCCAGGTGAAACCCTGGTTGTCAAAGAAACGACGCACGTTGCTCGAGGACGCCCTTCGTGTCTACGGAGTGGAGCAATGTGGCGGGGCATTGCAGCTCAAACTGCCGTCGACGGCCGAACTGGTGGAGGGCGTGGTACGCCTAGCCCAGGCGTGTCTTCGTGTGGCGGACCTGACATACACACGAAGAAGCTTACTGCAGAGCGCGTTCGCGGAGCAGCTGGAGGAGGTCATCGGCGATTGTGACTTCCCCTACGAGCAGAATTGCGAGCTCCGGGGCCGTTTTGACAAGCTCGTGCGAGTCGACTTCCTCGTGCATGGGGCACACCTTAACTCGGCGCTCTTGGCGCTTGCTTCGGGTAACCCTTCGCAGGCACATGTGCAGGCCAACGAGATTTTTCGACGCTGGTTCGATCTCGACATCCCCGAGCGGCAAGAGCAACGGGTCACGGTGTTCGACGACACGGTCGATGTGTATCGTGAGGATGACATACAGCGGTTGAAGAACCTCTCCGAGGTTGTGGCTCTCTCGGATCGCCAGAGTCTTGTTGATCTCCTGGCTGCCTGAACTTCAGCAGTGCCCTCGCTCACGCGCAACGCTGTGCTCTGCCCAACGCTGTGCTCTGCCCAACGCTGTGCTCTGCCCAACGCTGTGCTCTGCCCAACGTCTATCCGTCCGCTTCGCGGCGAACCAATTGACGCCGCGGTTCGCATGGACCGCGATCAATTCCGCGCGGTCGCGGGAAGACACGTTCAAAAGACACCTCCATTGTGGCTGGTACGGTTTTACGGGCCCTATTGTTTGTTCCCGTCGAGCGACCAAGCGATAACACAAGTCGCGCTGGTGCACGACGACGACACTGTCCATGTGAGAGTGCCAGTGAAACGGTCGCCCTCAGGGTCGTTGGTGATGTCATCCCGTTCGGTGAGCACACAGTTGTTTCCCGTTGCGGTCATGGTGGCGGAGCCCAGCAAACGGCCGTCGTCCTCTGCACAAGCGACAGAGAGCCCAGCCAACTCGTCGGTGAGCATAAAGCTGCCGTTGGACTGTTCTGCGAAACGCCAGTACGCGGTGAAACCAACGTACGTCGAGGCACAGGAGTCACTCAGCTTGCCAGTCTGAACGGCGTAGGTGCCATCATCAAGCAGCGGACCGCAAGCGGCCGTGGCTACGAAGGCGCACGTCAGCAATGCTCTCATCATGGCTTCTCCTTCGTATGGCCGGGTGGTGACCCGCCGTCTCAGGAGGATTGACGCATTCTTGCGGCATCATCTGACACGCGATCCTTTCTTAAAATAACGCGACGGTCAGTTGGCTCATCCCAGATCGTCAGGTGTGAAATTTGATCGGCACACAGTTGACCGTTGGAGTAGTCATCCACAGTTCGCCATCTTGTGGCGACGAAGCCGCCATGTAGAAACGACGTCGCCCACAATGCGGACAAGCACTCCAGGCCACGAGGGGATCCAAGCGCAAAAACGACCCCGTCTTTTCGTGGTATGCGAAGACCCCACCTGACAGCAGACGAACATCAGGCCTCGTTCTGATCTCGCGAGCAGCAAAGACCTCGGAATACCCATGAAGGACTTTGCACGTGTAGACATTCTCGTTCTCGAACTGCTCCACTTGATCGACTCGAACGATAGCGATGGCATTCTCGTTTTGGGAGAAGATGTCGGCTGCGTCGTGCAATACCTCTGTGAGGTGCTCATACCCCTCGTGCTCCCACTTTCGTAGCTCGGCATCGCCCACATCAAGGTGGGACGCCTTGTTGCGTCTCTCAACCAGTGTGATCAACGTTTTCTTGTGGCCTCGAAGCTCCGAGTCCAAGATGCTCTCCAGCTCACGAACAGCAATGTTGCCCCTCCTCCCCGCCCAACCACGCGTGGAAAAGGCCATTGTGATCCAAACACCAGCCGACGGTTCATTGCCACGAATGCCCTTCTCCGCAGCCGTCGTCAAAGCTTGACGCAGCTCCTGGTCGAAGGTGCCGTCTCGACGATCGATTCGGGCGGCCAAACGGACGAGAGAGACAATCTGGCAGAATTGCGCGACCACGGCGCACTGCCATTTCACGACTGCGGCCCGACCCTCCGATTGAGCTGCATTCATCACATAGCGGACACCGTAGGCCACCGGAAATGGCATGACACCAGCCAGCAACTCGAGAGGGCTGACAGTCGTGAGTGTCCCGGTTTGCATCATGGGATTGGGTCGGTTTGCTTTTCGCAACCGGCCAATCAGTGTAACCGGACTGTCGCTGGATGATCCAAAGATCCGCCAACCGTTTTCCCCGCGGACGCAAGTTCACTTCTTCGAGGCCGCTGAGCTCAATCAGGTAGGCTGTGGCATCGGGATTCTCGGAACGCACTCGGGGCATGGCATCGCCGAAGTCCCAAACAAAACCAGGCTCGGTGGGAAGCCCCGTGAGAACGTCGGTGCGTGCGGCGGCCGACGCTTCGCTGATCTTCAGAAAAGTCAACTGGATGTTGCCGAGTTGGATTCGGTCCCCGGATTGCAGACGTCTTTCGGTTCCTGCCTCAACCGGACTGCCGTTGACATTCGTGCCGTTAGATAAGGCCAGGTCAGGGGTGTGTGAGGTCGAGGACGGAGATCTTATCGAGATTGGCTCCGGCGTTGCTCTTCGTTGGCAATGGCTAGGCGAGCGCCTCCCGCCAACAGGCAGCGAGCAGCGCAACTAGGAGACGATAAACCCAGGCCACCTTGACAGTGATATCAATAATGGTACCATGAGCCATGCCTGGCGTCGAAGAGCTCCTGAGGTGCATACGTGAGAACCCCGGGAGCGTCCGATTTCGTGACCTGTGTAAGGTCTGCGATCATTTCTTTGGTCAGGCACGGCAGCGGGGGACGAGCCACCGCGTCTACAAGACGCTCTGGCAAGGAGACCCACGGGTGAACATACAGAGCCACAAGGGCAAGGCAAAGGCGTATCAGGTCAAGCAGGTACTCAAGGCGATTGACCGCTTGGAGGCGCTAGATGTTGAAAAATGATCGCTACACATACCGCGTCACCTGGTCCGAGGAGGATGAGGAGCATGTCGGCCTGTGCGCAGAGTTTCCGAGCCTGAGTTGGCTGGATGCAACTCCCGAGGCTGCGCTCAAGGGGATCCGCAAGGTCGTTGCGGGAGTCGTCGCGGACATGAAGAAGAACAAGGAGCCGTTGCCGGAGCCCCTTGCGTCGCGTCCCTACAGCGGTCGGTTCCTGGTTCGAGTACCGCCAGACACCCACCGCCGTCTTGCGACCCAAGCCGCGGAAGCGGGAGTAAGTCTCAATCGGCTGGTTAGCTCGAAGCTCGAGGGGTGAGTCGCGATACGTCATACGCAAGTCCCTCCTTGGGTGGCGGCGATTTCGACTTCGTGGGTGTGTTGCCTCACGCGGCCTCGGGCGTGTTGCATCCGGTGTGTTGCCTCGCGCGGCCCTCGCGCGGCCTTGCGTGGCTCCCACTTGTTCCGGCATAACTCTTCTCAAATGACCCATCGACTCGTCGTTGCCTTGGGGCTCACATTTGCCATCTCTTTGCTCTTTGTTCCGCGAGGGCGCGCCCAATCATCACGACCCAAGCTCGCCATCATGCCACTGCAGGCGGTTCGGGGAGTTGATCCGAGCGCTGTTGAGCTGCTGACAGAGGTTTTGACGGTGAAGGTCGCCAACCTCAAGAGACACGACGTCCTGAGTGTGTCGGAGGTGGAGGCTCTGCTCGGGTTCGAGCGCATGCGAGATGCCATGGGGTGCGACGAGTTGACATGCGCCATGGAGATTGGGGGGGCTCTGGGGAGCGAACAAATGCTCACCGGTAGCATCGGACGTCTCGGGAGTATGCTGAGTGTCACCATGACCCTCTACGACGTCCCCAACAGTCGCGTTCTCAAACGCACGCACGTGTCGGTCGAGAACGAAGAGGACAAATACGAAGGTGCCGTGGTCTTGGCCGTTGAGGATCTTTTTGGCAGCGCAAATGTCGCAAGAGACGGTCATCGCTCGGATGGAGCAGAGGGAGCTGAGGGAGCCGAGGGAGCTGGAGGAGCTGGGGGAGCTGGAGGTTTGCTGGCTCTTGGAGGGCTGAGTGGTGCCGACGGGTCCAACCGTGGGGTCGGTTCGGGTGAGGTCGATTCCGGAGATGAAAACAAAGAGGAGACGTCGGTCATCTTTGGTCTGGTCTCGAGGGATGCAGGTGGTTTTGGCATCGCTGCGACCGAGCCAGCCGATTTGGAACAGCGACGAGAGGAACAACGGTCGAAGAGACTCTGGGGACAGATAACGTTCTTCACGGGTTCCGCTTTGGTTGTGGCGGCGGGAGTGTCCGCGGCCATGTCATCGACCGCGGCCAGCGATTATCGAGAGAGCTGGAGTGGCGATGACTCCGATCGCAGCAAGTCATGGGCAGCAGTGATGTATGCGACGGGCGGCGCAGGGGCGCTCGCCATGGGCCTAGGGTTGTGGTGGTGGATGAGCGCCGAACCGCTGGAGGGAAATGCAGGGGTCACCGAGTCAGACGGCGAGGTGAAGTCTTCTGCAACGATTGCTCCTGTTGCGGACGGCTGGGGTCTCGTGTGGCAAGGGAGCTGGCCATGAAAAGGGAGCTGGCCGTGAGAAGAGAGCTGGTCATGCGAACAACCCAGGCTTCTCTTGTGGCGCTCGGGTTGTGCCTTGTCAGTGTCAGTGTCAGTGTCAGTGTCAGTGGCTGTGGCGTTTTCTTGCCTGGGGTTTGGTATGACGAGGAGCACGACCTCATGTGGGAGGAGCCTGGGTCTGGCACTGCCTTCTACCTCGACGAGGCCGAGAATTACTGCGCCGAGCTCGATCTCTTCGACCGCACCAATTGGCACGCACCCAATATTGACCAGCTGCGTACGATCATGAAGGGATGCGACAAACCTTGCGCCGTGAGCACGGATTGCCCCACATGGCCCGACTGCAGTGATGGCTGCTCGGATGGGTGCACGTTGTCACGCGGTCCAGACGATGGCTGCTATTGGTCGGAACCGTTGTCGGGATCCTGTGGAGACCTGTTCGAGGACTATTGGTCAATAACCGAGGCCCTCGGCTCAGATCCCAGCGGGACAGACCCCGATGTCTGGCTCGTCGATTTTCAACGGGGCGCTATCAAAACCAGCCTGGGTGAGGACGACCAACATTTCGTGCGGTGTGTTGCCGTCGGCCCAGGAAGCTGAACGCCACCGCCACCGCCGCCCGCCAAGCAACAGCTGCTGCAAGTCATAGTTCTGCACTCTCTCGGCCCGTAGAGGCCGCCCGGATAATTGTCCTGTGTATACGCCTCAACTGATTTTTATTATTGATAATTTATCATAAGCGGCTTATGTTAATCGACATGCACAAAGCTGTCCGACAATACTTCTCTGCCATGGGTCGCAAAGGCGGACGCAAGAGCCGACGCACGCTCACTGCAGACCAAGCGCGGCAGATGGTTCAGGTCAGGGAAGCACGACGAGCGTACGCTAGATTTTACGCCTCGTGTTTTTGGTCGTCTCGCCCTGATTTTCGCCCCACATTATATGACGTGCCATGGATAGCTCGGGAGCTCCGAAAACATGGCGGTCGCGAGGCGTGGGAAGTGGGAGCTCGGTTGTGCCCCTAACACCACTGCAGTCGGCCATTGTGGGCCTTTTGGCACAGAACCGCAGTCCCGACAGTTACCTCGCCGGTGGTGCCGCCTTGCACATTCAACCCCAGAGCAAACGATACAGCAACGACCTGGACTATTTTCATGACTCCGAACAGCGCGTGGCGCAGGCCTTCGCGCAAGACCGAGCGCTGCTCGAAAAAAACGGCTTCGCACTGCAGATTGATATCAGTCAGCCAGGGTATGTCAGAGTTGTCGTTCGCAAGGGCAAAGAGGCAACCAAGGTGGAGTGGGCGCACGACTCAGCTTGGCGTTTCTTGCCCACCCTGCAGTCGGCGACCGCAGGGTATGTGCTTCACCCCATTGATCTCGCCATCAACAAAGTGCTGGCGTTGGTTGGCCGTGACGAACCCCGCGACTATCTCGATGTCCTGCATACCCATGCGGCGATCTTGCCGCTCGGTGCTCAATGCTGGGCCGCCGCAGGAAAGGATCCGGGCTTCACCCCCGTCTCGTTGTTGGAAATGTTGCGTCGGCGTGGAAAGTACCAGCCAGAGGATTTTTCCCGCTTGCATTTGAGTCAACCCGTGGAGCCAACCCAATTGAAGAAGACGTGGCTCGACGCTTTGGCGGAAGCGACTGCATTTGTGCAGAGTCGCCCACCTGCAGAAATCGGCTGTTTGTACTACAGCGAAAGCGGCGACCGATTTGTGCAACCGACGGAAACCGACGAAAACATAGTGCCCCATTTTGGTCGCCCGGGTGGCGTCTTGCCCCGCATTGTCGGCCTCGCGCATCCATGATCCCAGGGAACTCCGGCGATGGATGGGTTTGGGCTGATTGGGTTGGGTTTGGCTGATTGGGTTGGGCTGATTGGGTTGGGTTGGTTTTGGGGGTCGCGCGCCCTGCCGGGGTTGGGTAGAGTGGCGCATTGCCCGGGGTCATGTCAACTCGACGGGCCCGGACGCGGCTCTGACGCACCAGTGGGTTTTCGGCCCGGACGACGGATGTGGCCATGCAGCTTTCGCAGATATACGCTTCCCCCCTGACTCTCCTCACCGACCTCTATGAGCTGACGATGGCGTACGGCTATTGGAAGGCTGGCATCAGCGAGCATGAGGCGGTGTTCCATTTGTTTTTCCGCAAGAACCCCTTCCGTGGCGGTTTCAGCATCGCCTGTGGTCAGGCCCATGTCCGCGACTACCTCGAGAGTTTTGGATTCACCGCTGATGACCTTGCGTATCTGGCGGGACTGCGTGGCAACGACGACGCGCCTCTCTTTGATCCGGAATTTCTCAAGTATCTCGGGCGAGCGAAATTCAGATGTGACGTCGACGCTCTGCCCGAGGGCACAGCGGTGTTCCCCCATGAACCGATCATCCGCGTGCGAGGGCCTCTGTGGCAGGCGCAGGTCGTTGAGACTGCGATGCTCAATATGGTCAATTTTCAGACCCTGATCGCCACCAAGTCGGCGAGAGTTTGTGCCGCCGCACAGGGTGAGGCGGTGTTGGAATTTGGTCTGCGCCGCGCTCAGGGGGTTGACGGTGCATTGTCGGCGAGTCGGGCCGCCTACATCGGCGGGTGTGGTGCCACCAGCAATGTGCTCGCTGGCAAGCTCTATGGCATTCCAGTGAAGGGCACCCATGCGCACAGTTGGGTGATGTGTTTCGACACTGAGAAAGAGTCATTTGAAGCCTACGCCAACGCCATGCCCAACAATTGCGTGTTCTTGGTTGACACCTATGACACCCTCGAAGGAGTGCGTCGCGCCGTGGATGTGGGCAAGGCGCTGCGTGCCCGTGGCCACGAAATGGTCGGTATTCGTCTCGATTCTGGGGATCTGGCACGCTTGAGCATTGAGGCACGTCGCATTCTCGATGATGCTGGCTTTCCCGGCGCAGTCATCGTTGCGAGCAATGACCTCGATGAGCACAGCATCACCGAATTGAAGAGGCAGGGAGCGACGATTGCGGTTTGGGGGGTCGGCACCAAGCTCACCACGGCTTATGATCAACCAGCCCTGGGCGGTGTCTACAAGCTCGCCGCAATTAGGGCTCCTGGCGGGCAATGGAAACACAAGATCAAGCTCTCTGAACAAGCCATCAAGGTCTCGGTTCCCGGAATCCAGCAGGTGCGACGGTTCACCCATAACGGTGTGCCCATCTGCGACATGATCTATGACGAGACGTTGGGCGTTGCAGACAGGCCGACTCTCGTCGACTGTGGCGATGCGAGCCAATGCATGTCAATCGATGCCACCACTGACTACCACGATCTTTTGGTGCCGATGTTGAGAGGGGGAACCCTCGTCGGACAGCAGGAGTCGGTGACACAAATCCGCGCACGGGCCCAGTCCCAACTGGCGGCGATGGACATCGACATACGTGATTTGCTCACGCCCAAGGCGTATTTCGTAGGTCTGGAGAAACAATTGCACGAGCTACGCGAGCGACTCGTTCGCGAGGCGAGGGGGCAGTCATGAAGCGGGAGCGCGTCCTTCTATTCAGTACTCGTTCGTATACGTACTTGCGCGATGCTGTGGCGAAGGCAGGTGACTTCAGGGTTGGCGAGATTGAGGTTCGGGAGTTCCCAGATGGTGAGCGATACCAACGCATCGTAACCTCCGTCACCGGCACCGACGCGGTGATCATTGGCGGCACGATCTCCGATCCGGACACCCTCGAGCTCTACGATGCCGCTTGTGCCATCGCCAAATATGGCGCGCGCAGCCTCACTTTGGTGGTTCCATATTTTGGTTACTCGACCATGGAACGGGCGACCCGCACCGGTGAGGTGGTGACTGCAAAAACTCGAGCCCGACTGTTGTCGTCGATTCCGCCAGCCGCTGCGGGAAATCGCGTCGTTCTCGTAGATGTTCACACCGAGGGTTTGGCCCACTATTTTGAAGGCGACGTACAGCCTTTTCATCTCTATGCGACCCCCGTGATCTTGGAGATCGTCGGGCGATTCGGCGGCGATGATTTCGTCATGGCCTGCACCGACGCAGGTCGGGCCAAATGGGTCGAGTCCCTCGCCAACAAATTGGGTGTGTCAGCATCATTTGTGTTCAAGCGTCGCCTGTCGGGCACGCATACCGAGGTCACTGCGGTTAGCGCTCAGGTTGAGGGGCGTAACGTTGTCATTTACGATGACATGATTCGAACGGGGGGCTCGTTGCTGCAGGCGGCGCAGGCCTATCGTGGTGCCGGAGCCAAGCGTATCGTCGCGGTTGCCACTCATGGTCTGTTTCCCGGAGATTCGGTCAAGCGGATCATCGACTCGGGATTGTTTGAGGTTGTGGAGGTCACCGATACGCACCCGCGTGCTGTTGAGCTTGGTCGAACAGGTGTCGTCGGAGTGACGTCCATCGCGTTGTTGTTGGCCCGCCATTTG
>Ga0156400_1165_pt1 | contig 10114 bp, 9 predicted proteins | sample RifOxyA3_FD_108044 | JGI IMG/M metagenome (GOLD analysis project Ga0156400, IMG submission 108044) | Deltaproteobacteria bacterium RIFOXYA12_FULL_58_15
ATGAATGCGCAAATCTGATACCAAACCGTGTCAGGGCATGGTGTCGGGCGGTAGGGCGAACTCGCACTGTGGCCCAGCCGCACGGCTCAGCCGGGCATCGAGCGTCACCAAGACACCTGGAAGCGACTCAGCGAGGGCCACATACCAGGCGTCGTAACTCGTGACGTTGTCGCGAAGCTCCCAAACTCGGTCCGCGAATGGCTCGTAGGGGAACAGTTCAATCTGCAACTCCAGGAGGTCGCCATGGGCGATGCTCGCCGCGTCCGCGGAGATATCGCCGGCAAGAACCGACCGCCGCAGGATGTTGGCGACCTCGACTGGCATAAGGTGTGGAGCGGCCAGCGACTCGCCTTGCAGGTAGCTCTCCGCCCACCTCCCGACCGGGCCGGAGTCGATGAGCGCGGCGACCACAAGTCCGGCATCGAGAATGTAACTCATCGTCGGTCAAGGTCTCGATACTCGAGGATACGGTCGGGTGGCAACTGGCTGCGATTGCGTGCTTTGCGGTCTCGGACTCGGGCAAGAAGAGCCTGCGCATCCGGTTTGCGCGCCAGATCGACGAGTTGCCTACGCAGGTATTCCTGAAGAGAGCGGCCGCTGCGCGCAGCTCGGGCGGCAAGCTCGTTGCGCGTATCCTCTGGAACATCGCGGATGGTGATTGAAGTAGACATGCATTCATTGTGCTGCTGCAAGCAGCGAAATGCAATCATGCTGGACGACGAGGCAAGGAGGCAACGAGGCCTTCCGTTTTGGGAATGGCAACCCATCGAAGAACAGATCGAACATGGGTGAGCTTGACATGCCTTGGGCCCACGAATTAATCTGATCTGCGCATTGTATGCGCATCATATGCGCAACATATGCGCAACATATGCGCATCATATGCGCATATGTTGCGTGGGAGGAGCATAACGTGAAGGAACATAACCTCACAGGTCCCAAGAAGGCGGCGAACCTATCCATCAATGTGCGGTTGTTGAAGATGGCCCGCAAACGCAAGATCAATCTCTCCGCAACACTCGAGGCGGCCTTGGTCGAAAAGCTGCAGGCGCAGGATGTGTCCGAGTGGGTCGCTGAAAACGCGAAGTCGATCGATGAGTACGCCTCCCATGTGCAAAAGGTTGGTGTATTCAGTGACCGCCTGCGTCGATTCTAGGACACAAGTGATGACTCAATTCGCCGTCTATCGAAATGCGAACCCCCAGACCGAACAGGCGTACCCCTTCCTTGTGAATGTGCAATCAGACTCGGTGGAACGGCTGCCCACTTGTGTCGTGGTACCGATCTCCCGTGCCGCTTTGTTGCCGTACACCCGGATCAGGCGGTTGATGCCAACGGTGACGGTGTTGGGCGAGCCATGCGTACTCGTCACGCAGGAGTTGGCTGGAGTTGGCCGTGTTGCACTGGGGGAGGCAGTTGGTGACCTGTCAGCCCAGCGTTCCGAGATCGTGGCAGCGCTCGATTTGTTGTTCCCGGTGTCTGAGGGTATGACCGCGGCTTGTGGACGCCTGTGAATGGTTGACCCAAATGGTTGACACGTTTGGTGCACCATGTCAGTTTACCAGAATGGGTAAAACGAAAAGGAAGGCCGTTATCAACGCTGAGGCGGAGCAGCTCTTGGACGTGGAGGGGCTCGTCCGGGAAGGCCGTTACCGGAGCGTCTCGGAGTTTGTACGAGAGGCCATCGCGGACAAGCTGCAAGCCCTCAACCACAGTCGCGTGGAGGAGCAGCTCGAGAGGTACTGCGCCAACGAGCTGGACCAAGAAGACGACGACATCATCGGCGGCCAAGCCTTCGAAGATGGTGTCCGGGCACCTCGCCCAAGGGGGAAGTCGCGTGCAACGCGGTGAGCTCTGGTGGGGGCAACCGGTCCTGCCCGGCGGGTCGCGCAAACAGCGGCCATTCCTTGTAGTTTCTGCCGACCCCTTCAACCACAACATGCGGTATCGCAAGGTTATGGTCGTACATCTCACAACGGCACCCCGACCCGGCAGTCCGTATGACTGGGAGGTCGAGCTCCCTCGGGGAACCGCTGGACTGCCGTCACGCAGCACGGCCAAGTGCGCAGAGGTTTACACATTGCACAAGGACCAGCTCACGGAGCTGATCGGTACGTTGCCGCGCGAGTACCTGTGTCGTGTCGACGCCGCTCTTGCCCTTTCCCTTGCGCTGCGCGACAAATGATCACTGACGGGGGCTATCTACGTGGTCATCATGAGCCCTTCGGTTCTCTGTTTTCGGCTGCGTGATGTTGAGAGACAGGGAGGAGGAACCGTGATGTGGTGGCGCTCTGTGTGCGTTGGCGGAATCTCGGCCATGGGTCTTCTCGGATCCGCGTGTGTAGTAGATCTCGCCGTTCCGGCCGGGAGTCGTGTCAGTTGTGTGGGCGTGAGCGAATGCCCAGAAGGCATGACCTGTCGTGCTGGGTTCTGTGTTGATCCCGGCACCGTCGATACCGAGCCTCCGGATTTCGAGAGCCCAGTTACCGTCGAGCCGCCCGTGGGAAACGAGGAGGGCGTCTTCGTCATCACGCTGTACGTCACTGAACCGCTCGCATCCTCGCCCGAGGTCACGCTAGGGCTCGATTTGCCGAGCCAAGTCTCCTGCAATGCTGCCGCCGCCCAAACCTTTACGTGCTCTTACTCCGCCACAGGAGATGAGAACGGGGGGCTCGGCGGGAGCGTCGCCCTCGACGTATATCTCAGGGACAACGCTGGCAACGAAACCGTGCGTCGCCAGGCTGCCTTTTTCACTCTGGATTTTGTCGACCCGAGCCTTGCCGCCCAGAGTCTGGTGCCTTCGCCCACACCGCTCGATGCCACGTTGGAGGTCTTCTTCACCGCGAGTGAGGCACTGGCGGGGCCTGTGGTGCTCCAGATCACGCCCGGCCTCACGAACGACTTCGGGGTGCTCGAGACTGAGTGCGAGCTGAGTCCCGATCCCGGCACGCTGAACCATCGGTACCGTCACCGAGTAACGGCGAACGATGCGGAAGGCGAGGTGCGTTTTGCGACCGTCCTCAGAGACAGAGCTGGGAACGAAGCGCCAGCGACCGTTGGCACCGCGGTGCTCGATCCCACGCCGCCGGGGATCTCAGAATTGACATCCGATCGTACGCGCTACAGTGCCACGCCCCCGTTCAATCAGGTGGCGGTCACCTTCAATACCACCGAGGCGCTCGGTGGCGACGGAAGCGACCTCGTCGTGCTCTTCGACGGCGTGGACATGGACTGTGATCCGTACAGTGAACTGATCCCGAACTATCACTGCACCTACGAGGTCAACGGTGATGAGACTCCGGCCGGGACCGAGGTCGTCAAGACAATCTTTGTTCAGGCACGAGATAGCGCCGGCAACCAAACGAGTGCCGGCATCGGCGTGTTGGTTGACTTGGCTTCGCCTCAGGTGTCGGCCGGCTCTGTCGCCTATCTACCCGCCGTCGGCAACCCTTTGCCAATCGTCGCTCGCGCCGCGGTCGAGACGGTGGTCACGGTGACCCTCGTGGCCGACGAGCTCCTGGATACGAGCTACGCCGACACAAAGCTCCTGGCCATTCACCAAGCGACCTCCACGGCACTTCCGTTCGCGTTGGCGGCGGGAGGCATGACGCCAACCCGGGTGACCTTTGTTACGAGCGTGCCGATGGGTCAACCCGACGGCACCTACGATTTGCGGGTGTCCTGGCGAGACCAGGCCGGCAACGTCGCCGACCCGGCCTCGTCGAGTGACCCGCTCACTGTCTCGGTCCTGACCACGAAGCCCACCCTGACGGTTGGCCAAGACCACGTGACCTTTGTTCGTTCCCCCTGGGGAAACGGCGCGCCAGAGCTACTCACGACTCCTGACGACGCCTTCGCCATTTTGGCGGGGCCCGGCTTCGCCCTGGCACCCACGGAGCCGCTCGTCGGCGCGAGCACACTGCCAGCGGACGCTTTCGTTTTCAGCGACCGCGCCGTCTACCGGCTGCGTCTATGGAGCGCGGCGGCGCAGGGTGAGCTGCTCGGCTCGGCGGCTCCAGGAAACAGTGGCCTCTGGCCGCGTGTGTCACTCGCCCCTCGCGACATGGCCACGCTATGGGCGACCGGTATCGATGATGCAGGCAACGAATCTGATGCGATAGCAATCGCCCAGGCTGAGTGGGTGGCAACGCCACGGCCACCAGCCACCGGCGAGAACCCTCACATCTTGCACACTCTGGCACGCGCGGCAGACACCCTCAGCGCACCTGATCCCGGAGTCATCGACAACGACACCGTGAGCGCGCCCGACGCGCAAGTCGTCACCGTAGCCACGGGCCTCACCTGGCATGAGCATCGGCCATCCGCCGTGGTGCCGGAGCTCACCACCACGAACAGCATGGCGATGGACAGCGCCCGTGGCGTGCTCGTACTTATGACCTACACCACCGTCTTCAAGATGTGGGAGCTCGACGGTGAGAGCTGGACGACGGTTTCGACATCAGGAACCCGCGGTCCGCGAGAGCGCTTCTCGTTTTCGTTGGTCTACGACCCGATGCGCGGCCGCGTGGTGATGTTTGGCGGCGCCAGCTACTCCGCTGTCTTTGACGATTTCTGGGAGTGGAACGGTCTCCGCTGGACCGAGCGTCCCAAGGCTGGAGACTGGCCGGAAGCGCGTAAGTACCACGCGATGGCGATTGACCAAGGCCGCGGTTGCCTCGTGCTCTTTGGCGGCCACAACGGCATGGCGAGCCTCGCGGACCTCTGGGAGTGGAACGGCGACGAATGGCACCAGCATCCGCAGGTGGGCGAGTGGCCCGACGCGCGTGTGCTACATTCCATGACGTACGATGCTCAATCTGGCCACACTCTGCTCTTTGGCGGGAATCGCGACGTTGCCAGTGCACAGAGTGATCTCATGGATGACCTCTGGGCCTGGGACGGATCGACGTGGCAGGATCTCACGCTGGCGTCATTGCGCCCAGAGCCGCGGCAGAACGCGACCTTGACCTTCAACGCCGCGACCGGCAGCACCTTTCTGTTTGGAGGATTCGCCGGGCCGGGCTCTTGGCCGGACGATCTCTGGGAGTACACTCCCGCAGGTTGGGCCAAGCCCACCGTCGTGGGCAGTGGGCCTGCTGGACGAGAGGCAGCGAGCTTCGTCTATGATCCGCACCGGGGCAGGAGCCTCCTCTATGGTGGTGGCAACGGCAGCGGTGCTCCCACCAACTCAATATGGGGATGGACCAACACCGGAGCATGGGAGGAGATTCAAGCGAGTGCGCTCTTGCCCGCGGCGCGCAACGCCGCGCCGATGGTGTTCGACGAGGTTCGGCGGGGTCTTCTCGTCTACGGCGGCAGTAGCGCTAGCCACGCGCCGCTCGATGATACTTGGGAATGGGCTGGAGGCAGGTGGAGCCTTCTCTCTGCCGGGGCTCCTGCGGGACGTTCTGCGCCCGCCATCGCCTATGACTCGGGAAGCAAGCGCGCCGTGATGTTCGGCGGCTACTACAACTCGTTTCCGTATCAATTCGATGAAACCTGGCACTGGAATGCCGCGCTGCCTCAGTGGCAACTGCAGTCTCCCGCCACCACGCGACCAACGATGACCACCTCGGCGGTGATGGCCTACACCGGGGACGGCATGATCCTCTTCGGCGGCCGAAATGAGAGCGGCTTCACGCTCGGCACCTGGCTCTGGGATGGTGCGGATTGGCACGATGCCGCGCCAACACATTCCCCGCCGCCACGAACCGCGAGCGCCATGACCTACCACGAGGTCGACGACATCGTCCTCCTGTTTGGCGGCTACAACGGCTCGACTCCGACCGACGATCTTTGGCTCTGGGACGGGGCAGATTGGTCGGAGCAACCGAAAACCTATCCCTGGCCGCGGCAGCGGTTCGGCCACGGGATGGTGTACGATCCAGATCGAGCCACCACAGTTGTCGTCGGCGGACAGTTCGACGCCGCTGCGAGTTCGGTTGGCAACGACATCTGGGAATGGACCAGCACCGGTTGGCAGCAACGAACGGTTCTCGGTACGACGCCTGCGCCGCGGGCCGGTCACGCCATGGCGTTCTCACAAGCTCGCGGTGAGACCATGCTGTTTGGCGGAGGCAGCGTGTTGAAGAACAATGATCTCTGGTCGCTCAACGCCGAGCTGGACCGTCAGCCGGCAGTACAATGGACGGTGTCACTGGCGACGGCTGGATTTGCCGCGGCCGAGATTCGAGGCATGAGAGTGCGCGCCTGGTGTCAGGGAGAATCTGCGGCCGGTTTGGGCGCGGCGCTCTATGCTTGGCTCACCCACGGACCTGATGTCGTCGCCGACGGCTGGGTAGCGCTCGAGGCTGCCGGCTTCGTGCCGTGTCCGGCGTCAAACTCCGCCCTCGCACCCCCGCTGGACTGGTGTGCCGACGGTACCGTAGCCAGGCGATTGGTCCGCCACGCTGACCGGACGGTTACCCTGCAATGCCGCCCTCGAGGCGCGACTCTGGATGGCGTTGCTGAGGCGCAGGTCGATGTCGACTACCTCGAGCTGCGCGTGCGCTACCAGAGTCTGTAGGACGGCTCGAATGAACTAGACACCGTTCAACACCGCGGCGTCAGCGGCCGTTGCTTGAATAGGCGAGCAGTCTGACGTTCTCAACGAGTCCACCTGTGCCGATGTTATTAGCGCATGCGCCGGAGGTGCTGACAAGGGTGCCGTCGCCAGCGTAGTGCCCATAGTTCGGATGGTAAATGCAGGTTTCGTTGGACTCGCACAACCCGTTGTCGTTGCCTATCCCATCGCCGATGACCTCAGAAGCCCGGCGCAAGAAGGTGCTCGTACAATGGTTGTGTTCGTCGTTCCCGTCATGAAGGCATCGCAGTCGGTTTGGCCGTCCGTGGTCGTAGTCCAGTCATAGTAGCTGAATTCCGCTGCCACAGGGCAAGGTCGCTGCGCCGCCTACAACGCTGCTTTGGTACACTGACAAGGCCGTGTGGTTCGCATAGAGCGCCATGGAGTTGCCGCGACTCGCGGGTGTCCCCTGGCTGGGTCCACCTTCCACATCCGAGCCCGCAATCCCGACCTTGCTCATTTCCGACCACAACCCGATTGACAATGCCCCAGCGCCCCCCGAGACATGTGTTGCAGCACCGACTGGCACTGAGGCACAACTACCCGTATTGACTCACCAACCCGCGATCACTCCAACACCTCAGGTGGCACCCAAACACCCTGGATCTCCCGTGGCGCGTCACCCTGGCGTCACCCGATTTGTGGGTAGCTTGCGCTGCGTCGACGGTGGTGCCTTCGCGAGGGGCTATTTCAGCACCTCAAGCCATTGCTCATGAGTAAGGGCAGCCTCATTGCTCTCTATCGCCTGAGTCGCCTTTCCCCATCCGCGGTCAAGTATGGCGTTGGCCGCCGCAATGCGCACATAAGGGTTCTTGTCCGCCATGCATTTGACGAGCACATCTATTGCCGCCATGGTGTGATCGCGCGCCGCGTCGTGGACCTCGGCCAGTGCCTTGGGACGGCCGCCGGTGTTGCCGCTCTGGCCGGGCTTGAACGGCCGGCCCGGTGGCTTGCGTGCTGTTCCCGTGCTGTTCTCAGCGCGCCGTTTCTTCACCTTCTTCTTTGCTGTTTTCGTGCTGTTCTTCCTCATGATATTCTCAATATACACCAACTGGAGCCAAAGCCCAATATCTGAGGCCGCATCATGGAATATACTTAGTGTTCTCCATAGAGCCTACTGCGGTGCTTTCGCCAAGCCGGACGTCAACGAAACAGGCCAGCCTTGCGCACGGGTGCCCCGTGGCTGCGTTTTCGTGGCGGATAGGTGATGTGTCCGGAGGTGGGGCGTTAGCTCGCTGTACCGTGCGTTAAATCGCAAAGTCGCCCCCTGGGAACGGGTTTTGGGGCGGGCTTTGCTCGCCACGTGATACATTTATCACGTTGGCACCCAACACCACTGGAAACGGCTCGCCACCGTCAAAAAAGGCCTGCCCGGTGCCTTGCACGCTGTTCCCGTGCTGTTCTCAGGTGCGGAATTTGGGTTGGGGGGCATCTGGTAAGGGCAAGACTGTTTGTCCTCCAGACGCCCAGCTAAAACGAAAAATCGCCGCACAAGCGGAATTTGAGTGACGGCTACTGCTGCTCGAGCTTGGTCATGCGCGCTTCGAGGGCATCAACGCGCCTCTCGTTTGCCAGGTCGCGCCCCGCGCCCTCAGTGAAGCCGCGTAGCACAGCCGCAGTGAAGCCGTCGACACGTTCTCCGAGTTTCATCTGCCCCTCGGCCAGCGCGTTGACGATCGTGGCCGTGCGGGTCACTTGTTCGGTGAGCTGCAGGAGCCCGTCACGCAGAACGTCCTGCCCCTCGGCCAGCGCGTTGACGATCGTGGCCGTTCGGGTCACTTGTTCGGTGAGCTTATCCACACGGTCGGTGAGCGTACCCATTGTGGCATTTGTGCGTACTTGCCCCTCGGTGAGCCCCACAAGCAAAGTCTCAACCTGATCAAACCTACTCTCCACCGTCGAGAACGCGATTTTTGTCTCAGAATCCATACCCCAAGCGTAACCCCTGTCCGTCGCGTTGGCAATGTCAGACTCGCGACAACGGCGGGGGCTCGAGCCCCTCCCTGAGCAATCCACCATGACGCTCGCCGAGCTCGCCACGTGGTGGCTCAAGAACCATTGTCCCAAACCCTCGGTTGCTCGCGCAGGCGCAACGTTGCGTCGCCACGTGATCGAAACGACAGCCGGCACCCTGCCGTTGCCCGTGGCCACAACCGGCAAGCTGGAAGTGCTTTTCCGCTCCCTGAGTCGAGAGGCTGGCCTTGGCCCCAGTACCATCAACCACGTTCGCGCCTATCTCCGCACGGCTTTCAACCGAACGCGCAAGGCCGGGATGTGGATGGGCGATAACCCGGCCGCCGACACCGAGCCCCGCAAGGTGCCCAGACGCGCCTATCAGACCCTCTCGGCCGAGGAAGTGCCGATCATGCTCGCCCACGTCTCGCCGGACTGGCGCGGGTTCATGGCCGCCGGTGCCTATCTTGGGCTGCGCAAGGGTGAGGCCGCCGGATTGCGCAAGACGGACGTGGATCTTGCAAGTGGTCTGGTGACGATCCGCGCCTCCTACGACAACGACACAACGAAGGGGAAGCACGCCGACGTATTGCCCATCCCCCCGCCGCTCGTTGCCTACGTCACGGCAGGATTACGCACGCCGGGCCAGTACCTGTTCCCCGCAGCCGATGGGTCCATGCGTGGCCCTGACTCCGACCCAGAGAAGGCCTTGCGCTTCGCTTTGGGGCGCGCTGGGATAGTCGAAGGCTACGACCACGTTTGCCGGGGGTGCAAACACCAGCGGCGGCCAGCGCACACGTGGCGTCACCCGGACAAGGCGACACGCGATTGCGAGACCTGCGGGATGCGATTGTGGGTTCACGCCGTGCCGCGGCCGTTGCGCTTCCATGACCTGCGTCACTCGGCGGCAACGGTCCTTTTGCGCGCCGGAGTTGATGCGCACCGAGTGCAACGGATCTTGCGCCATGCGAGCGTCACGACCACGACCGGCACCTACGGCCACCTTCTCGCCGAGGACCTGCGCGCAGCGATGAGCACGGCATGGGGCGGAGCTCCGGCCGAGCCCGAAGCCAGGCCCGAGGTCGAGCCCGAAGCCGTGGCGATCGAAGCCGTGGCGATCGAGGCCTGCAGCGGGGCGGTTTCGTCACCGAACGTCACCCTGGCGTCACCCGAGAGCGAAACCCGGGCCGAAGACCCGACAGGCTGCGCTCGCAACGTCTTGGCTTTCCAAAGGGAATCGTTGGCGCGCCCGACAGGATTCGAACCTGTTGCCCCCGGCTTAGAAGCGCCTCCCAATGGAGCAGCACCGAGTCGCACTCAGAGGCAACTAGCCGCAACTAAAGGCAAAGCCCCGATCAGCCAACAGCACCGGGGAGCACCAAAACACCCCCCTTTTCAGGTTTCATGTTACCCGGTTGTTACCCGAAACCGTGGCCACGCTCGCGTTGCCGCGGGTGGCACCGACCACCTGTTGACGGTTCGCGAAGTGGCGTCACTCCTCCGTGTCTGCACGGCCACCGTCTACTCATTGTGCGAGCGTGGCGAGCTTGCGCACGTCCGACTGAGCAACGCGATTCG
>Ga0156400_1182_pt1 | contig 10092 bp, 6 predicted proteins | sample RifOxyA3_FD_108044 | JGI IMG/M metagenome (GOLD analysis project Ga0156400, IMG submission 108044) | Deltaproteobacteria bacterium RIFOXYA12_FULL_58_15
AAGGGGACGCCAGTGTTTGACCTCAGAACTTCGGCGACCATGTGCGTGCTCGTGGGTTTGGGCTTTGCAACGGCAGGCTGTGAGATTGGATTGCCAGCAGGGAGCGAGCCGCACCGCGAGCTCAACTTTCTCGACATGGCCGATCAGCCCAAGGCCAAACCACAACGGTCCGACCTGCTTGGCGAAGGTCGTGTTGGCATGATGGCACCACCTGAGGGCGCGGTGTCGGTGAACGAGGAGATCTATCCCTACACTCAGGAACAGGGCGAACTTGCGGCTGCAGTGTCAAACCCGTTGGTCGGTGAGGAAGTTGTGGCCCACGGCAAGTTTGTTTTCGACAACGTGTGCATCACCTGTCATGGCCCGGAGGGCGCTGGAAATGGACACTTGACGAAGCTGTTCCCGAAACCGCCCAGTTTGATGACACAAAAAGTGCGGGACTGGTCAGATGGTCGCATTTTTCACCTTCCCATGCGCGGCCAAGGGTCGATGCCGAGTCATTCGAAGCAGCTAGAGAGTCATGACATTTGGTCGGTGATTCACTACATCCGCACTCTTCAGGGAAGATTGCCTGTGGCACCCCCCGCCGACCTTGCGGTCACCAAGGACGGAGGTCAGCCATGAGTCATCTCGACAGGGAAGGACTCCAGGCTCCCGAGCCCATCAGAATCTCCATGGGCATCCGCGCGGCTGCCCTCATCGCCGTATTGATTGGGGCTGGTGCTTTTTTCTGGGCGCTCAGATCGGGGCACGAGACCACCGCCTGGAGTGCCTATCTGATCGGTGCGTTCTATGCCCTCGGCCTTGGTGTATTCGGAATCATGTGGATGTCGATCCTCTATTTGGCCAAGGGCGTATGGTCGGTGTCAATGCGCCGAATTCCCGAAGCCATGGCTGGCTGGTTATTGCCGGGATGCATCTTGGTTATGCTGGTGGCCGTGGGCGGACACCACCTCTACCATTGGACCGATGCAGCGGCTGTCGCGATTGATGAGTTACTTCAACACAAAGAGCCGTTTCTTAACGCCACGACCTTCAATGTGTTGATGACCGTGAGTTTCATCGTTTGGTTGGCATTTGCCTTCTTGATGTTGCGCAACTCGCGCAAGCAAGATGTGAGTGGGCGGGCAAGCTTGAGCCACGCCAATATCAGGCTGTCAGCAATGTTTGTGGTGCTGTTTGCCATAACCTTCAGCATTGTTAGCTACTATCTTCTCATGTCTCTCGAGGCCCACTGGTTCTCAACGATCTATGTGGTCTTGACCTTCACGGACCTACTGCAAACGGGAACGGCGTTCGTCGCAGTCGTGGTGTCGGTGTTGATAATTCGCGGTCGCCTATTGGACTTTGTCAACGAGAACCATCTGCACAGCCTCGTCAAGATGATGTTCGCCACCACGGGATTTTGGGCTTACATCTACTTCTGCCAGTTCCTTCTCATCTGGTACACCAACATCCCAGAGGAAACCGCTCATTTTGTTGCACGTTGGGAGAACGGCTGGCTGCCATATCTCATAGCCCTACCCATATTGAAGTTCGTTGTCCCGTTCATTGTCCTCATTCCCCGTGAGGCCAAGCGCAAACCCCTGCGGGTATTGCCAGTGGCGGTTCTCATCCTATTTGCGCAATTCTGGGAACTCTTTGTTCTGGTGAGTCCAGCGACGGGTCACGGTGGCCACATGACCCACGGTCATGCTCCATGGATCGAGCTGGCTGTGACCGGTGGATTCATCGGCCTGTTTGTCTTAGTTTTTGTTTGGTCTCTGGGGCGAAATAACGCGGTGCCAATCAAGGACCCGCGCATTGGCGAGTGCCTGCACTACCATCAGTAGTTTGGCAGACGATCTTTTTACCCCCCGCTGCGAGGTATGTCATGGCCATAGCAGAGTACACCCAGTTCGATGCAACCAGGTTGGCCGAGCTCATAAAGAAGAAAGAGATCACTCCTCAAGAAGCCCTCGAGGCGGCCTTGGACCGTTGCGCCGATGTCAATCCGAAGCTGAATGCCGTCGTTGGCACCTACCCAGAGCGCGCGGCTCGGACCATTGAGGCGGGAGTTCCCGACGGCCCGTTTTCGGGAGTACCGTTTCTCCTCAAGGATCAAATCGCTCTCGAGGGAACCCGGCTGACTCTGGGCTCGGTGTTCCTGCGTGACAACATCGCCACCGACACTCACGAGCTGGTGCGGCGACAGCAAAGGGCCGGTGTGGTGCACTTTGGTCGCACCAACATGAGCGAGCTCGGTTTGGTTCCTTTCACGGAGCCCACGCTCCATGGTCCGACTCACAATCCCTGGAACCTGCTACACTCACCTGGAGGGTCGAGTGGCGGGTCGGCCAGCGCAGTGGCCGCTCGCATTGTGCCCATGGCGCACGCTGCCGATGGTGGAGGCTCGATTCGGATACCCGCCGCCAATTGTGGGGTGTTTGGCCTCAAGCCGAGTCGAGGCAGAAATCCCGGGGCAGCGGATGATGAACCGGAAGGTTTCGTGGTGAATCACTGTGTGTCGATCTCTGTGCGGGACAGTGCGCGGATGTTGGACGTAACCGCAGGACCCTTGCCGGGGGAGCGTTGGTGGGCACCCCCACCCGAGGTTCCTTTCGCGCAGTCGGCAACCCGAGACCCCAGGCGGTTGAGGATAGCATTCTCCGTGAGTGACTTCACCGGTCGTCGCGCGCATCCAGATTGTGTCGCCGCCGTGGAGGACGTTGCCAAGTTGTGTGAGGCACTCGGCCATGATGTCGAGGAGGCACGCCCCGGTTTTGATGGCATCGCATACAATGAGGCGTTTATCGTGCTGTGGAGCATGATCGCCGGGTACTTCTTCAAGGCAATCCTCGGCGAGATGACGCGCCTGGGAGTGCCGAAACGGGCGGTCACGGCGCTCAACAACCTGGCGCTGTTTGATGTAGTTACTCGGTTATCGACGCTCCGATTCGGCAAGCCACCCTTCGAGACATTCACCAAACGGTTGGCGCGCATGGAGGCGGGTTATTCACCGGGAGATCTCTGGGTAGCCTGGAACACCATGCAAAGGGCGGGCATCATCACCTGTCAGTTTCTCCAACAATACGATGTACTGCTCACACCGGTTCTCGGAGCACCGCCACGACTGACCGGCGATTTCAATCCAAACCGGCCGATCCCCCAACTCAAGGAAGACCTGTTTGCATACACGGGCTACACTCCCATCAGCAACACGGCTGGGCTGCCAGCCATGTCGATCCCGCTATACTGGAACGACGCCGGCCTGCCCATCGGCACTCAATTCATGGGAGGTTTTGCCGACGAGTCAACGCTCTTCGCTCTCGCCGGCCAGTTGGAACGCGCCCGGCCGTGGGCACATCGTATTCCGTCATTCTAGGAGTCTAGCGTTCGAGACGCTTGAGGACACCCTCTGCAGCTTCATGCAGCGGAATGGAGATGCCTGAGCGCGCAGTCTTGACGGAGATGAGATAGGCTTGGGATGAGTTCTGGGAGAGGATGTCGACGTTGCCAAACAGGTGGCCCAGGAACGTCTCGATGCGTGCGGCCGGAGTCGACTCGTTGGCGACGAGCATGGCAGTAACGCCGACAGTGTTGACGGGATTGTCCATGCCTGGATAGGTATTCTTGGGGAGGGACATCTCCAGTAGAAAGGAGTGGCGCTCTCGCACCGCTCCCACCAACTCATCGTCGAGGGTGAGCAGCCTAAGTGGAGTGGATGTGGCCGCATCATGAATAACTTTGGTCGGAAATGCGCTGGTGAAGATAACCGCGTCGATCTTGTCAAGAACGAGGTCCGCTGTTGCCTCCGATATCCGTTTGCCTTGCACCTGAGAAAAGTCACCAAGCGTGAGATGACCGGCAGCGAGCACCTCGATGGCGTTGATGCGCGACCCAGAACCGGGGGGTGAGATGTCGATGCGGCGGCCGTGAAGGTCTGCGATGTTGTTGATACCAGAGGAGCGCTTGACCACGATTTGAATGGCCTCCGGGTAGAGCGAGGCGAGAGCGCGCAGGCTCTTCATGGGAACCTCGCCTTCAAAGAGTCCGGTTCCGCCGTAGGCCATGTTGGCGACGTCATTTTGAGCAAAGCCAATAAGAACGTCGCCATCCTCGACTAGGCGACAGCTTTCCAAACTGCCCGCAGTGGGGAAGGCGTCGGCCACAAAGCCCGCATCCGTCAATACTCTGGCTAGGAGTTCGCCCTGGCGGAAGTATTCTCCTCCCGGCGCGCCGGTGGCAAAAGTCAGAGAGCCTGCGCGTTTGCCTGCGCGTTGTCGGGCGGCGGCAAGAACTCGGGAAAGCTCTTGCTCCAGAAATACCAGGTCGCGCTTGTCCTTCTTGTTGTCGAATCGTGAGCCAACTTCACCAATCTCTTCGAGACGAGCGCGATAGGGGATGAGGTTCTTGTCGGTTGGTGCTTGGCCATCCTCCTGTGTACCCGTGGGCCGGTGGATGGTCGGCTCCCAACGCTCGTCATTCTCGACAAATGCGGCAGTGCCGCGCACCTCGATGCGATCGCCGACGCGGTTGCCCTCGGGTTTGACGCCCCGGACACCTTTCGGTGTCGCACCGAGCACAGAGATAAGCGAGCCGACATTGAGTGCATCCCAATTGGAGAGTTCGTGGTTTTTGAGGAACTCGATCTCTGCGTTGTAGTAGATGAGGACGCGTGCACGCTCGTCGGTGTCGACGCTGTACGGGTAATGTCCTTTGCGACTCAATGAGACGATTCCAAATAATCCCGGCTCAAAACTCTGGTCGAGCTCGGTTTGCAGGTCTGCCTGCAGCTGGGCTGCGTCGGGCCCACGTCGGCAACCAATCATGGTGGCAAGAGCGAAATTGGCGACGAGCAGTGTCGCAGCCGCAGTCGCAACTCGCTTCGATTTGAGATGAACCATCGAGTCCCTCATCTTTGTGAGTCGATATCGCAAGGCCAATGGCGCGACGAGCTCATGAAACAAAAGGAAGTGCTAGATAGAGCTGAATGACCAGAGCGTTGGTGATGTCGATAAAGAAAGCCCCGACCATGGGCACCACCAAGAATGCCTGAGGCGACGGACCGTACCTGGTCACCAAGGCTTCCATGTTGGCTACCGCAGTGGGTGTGGCACCCAAACCAAAACCACAGTGACCGCTAGCGATGATGGCTGCATCGTAATCTTTGCCCATCAACCTGAAGGTGACAAAATAGGCAAACAGGGCCATCGTCACAGTCTGCACCAGGAGAATGAGAAGCATGGGGCCGGCGAGGTTGAGCAACTCCCACAAGCGGAGCGACATCAACGCCATGGCCAAAAAAACCGACAAACCCATGGTACCCCATTGATCGACGGCTTCCTTGTTGATCTTGTAGATCCCCGTGAAGTCCATGAGATTGGTGAAGATCAGGCCGAGAAAGAGCGCGCAGATGAACGCTGGTACGGTGACACCCTTGTCGCTCAGGAACTCATAGATGATTCCGCCAAACGCCATGCAGAGCAAAATGATGAAGAGCGTCTCCATCATCACCCGAGGGGTAACCCTGTCGGTGTCCTCTGGGTCATAGGTCACTTCGTGATCGCGGTATTCGGAGTTGTCGACGTTCGACTTGAGGTTGTACTTGTCAACCAACCTCTTCGCGACAGGGCCGCCGATGAGGCCACCAAGAACGAGACCAAAGGTGGCGCTCGCCATGGCGAGTTCCATCACTCCTTGCATGTTGTTGACGCTGGAGAAGATGTCGGCGTAGGTGACGCCAGTTCCGTGACCGCCAGACAAGGTAATCGATCCAGTGATCAAGCCCTGCAGTGGGTGAACGTCGGCGAGCAGTGCCATGCCAACGCCAGCGCTGTTCTGCACCAGTAACAACAGCGATGCGACACCCAAGAATAGGAGAACCTTGGGACCACCGCGGACAAGCAGTTTGAGGCTCGCGCCGATGCCGACCGTGGTGAAGAACACCAGCATCAGGGGAGTCTTGAGCGCCATATCAAAGGCCAGGGAGTAACCCGTGACCGAGTAGATGATCGAGGTCACGAGAGCAAAGACGAGGCCTCCGACTACGGGCTCCGGAATGTTGTAGTTCCTCAATGGTGGAATCAAACGATTGAGAATGCGTCCGAGAAACAGCACCGCAAGGGCCGCGGCACTGGTTTGGATCAGATCCAGCTCGAGAGTGGTTGTGCCTTCCGGCATTGGGGCTCCCTATGCCATGATTTATGAATGGGCTGAAACATCACATTCTGGGGTGTTGCAGCGCGCACATGTGATTCGAGGGCACAGCTCAACATCTGCATGGGATGGGGTCAAGGTGTTTGAATCGAAAGGGTGGGGATTTTGGATCTGATTTTGCGTATGCTGCCAGCCAATGTCAGGAGATACCGATGACTGCCAATGCCCACAATCGCAATACCATCGTCGGTGTTGTTGTGGCCGTTCTGCTGTTTGGGGGAATCTATCTCAGTCGCTTGGTCAACACGGGAACAGCCGTTGAAGGCGAGGTGACGAGCGGCCAGTCGACCGGTGAGCTAGACGTATCGCAGAAGAACGGAACGATGAAGCTCGGACCTCTCGTTGCCGATGTCGTTGTTTCTCCCCGTCCGCCCTTGCCGATGACGAACCTCACCTTCGAGTTTGTTTTGAAAGACAAGGGTGCGCCGGTTGACAGTGCGCGATTGTCCTTCAACATGAAGATGGACATGGGACCCCATGATTACAGTCTCATCGCTGCCGGCGATGGACGCTGGCTCGCCAAGGATGTCGTTTTGCCAACGTGCCCCAGTGGCGGACGGTTGTGGTTTGGAACTCTCGCGGCGCGACAGGATGACCAGGAGCATCGCGGTCGCTTCAGGATCGAGCTCGCACGCCATTTATGAATGCGGGCAAGCTCCGATGGTGAATGATGCGTGAGTCTCTCGATCTGTTTGGTTTTTTTACACTGGGCCTGCTCGGCGGATTTGGCCACTGTGTTGGCATGTGCGGTCCGTTTGTCCTTTACGTCTCGCGCAGATTCGGCCCTCTCGGATCGGGGCGCAGCAACCTTTTTCTGCATCAAGGTCTATACGGCGCGGGCCGGGTGATCACCTACACGGGCCTTGGGGCTGTTGTCGGGGCCTTGGGAGGTGCGGTGGATCTCGCCGCCGACATGTTGGGTATTCAGAGAGTCGCTGCGGCGTTGGCTGGTGGATTGTTGATAGTTTACGCGCTTGCGTCATTGCTCCAACTGGTACCGCGGCTGGCCGTGGGCGGCGGCCCACTCTTCGCTCGGGTTGCCGGAGTCATCCGCAAGCGGGCACCGGGCAACGCTTTGCTCACCGGGATACTGCTCGGGTTTCTCCCGTGCGGGCTGTTGTATGTCGCGGTGATCGCCGCTGCGGCACGGGGTGGGGCGGTGGCCGGAGGTTTGGCGCTACTCGTCTTTGGTGTGGGGACGATGCCCGCGATGTTGACCTTGTCCGTGGTGGACGAGTTGTTGGCACGTCACCGGGCGATGATCAATCGACTCAGCATGGTGTTCATCCTGATCATGGGCGTGTGGTTTCTGTGGCAGGGAGTTGGGGGCACGTGACCGCCCTGTGGCAGTCGAGATCGTTCAAGGTGCGACAAACAGGTGGCTGTATGTTGCGTTGTCTTCCTTGCGGGTAATTCGCAAGAGCTCGGGAACGCCAGTACCCACGGATACTTTGCCGATGTAGACACTGAACTTGAGGTCGGGGCCGCGCAGAACCGCGGTGAAGAAGCCGGGGTGGGTCGACCACTCGGGGAACTCCCACTCCTGGGAACCGGCGGGAAGCTCAAACTGGGAGGTCATCTCAAAATGATCCAACTCCGCGTTGTAGGAGAAAACGCGCACCCAATCGTGGGGAATCACCAGCGTCATCAAGCGTGCGCTCGCGTCTGGGGCCATCGATCCGTTGCAGGTTTGGTGATCGGCCGGCACGCCATCATCGAGGAAGAAGCTGCTAGGGGGATACTCGCGATCATACAGGCCATCATAGGCCCAGAGGTTATTGTACACCTGGCCGAGCCAACGCCCGTCACCATTGACACCGGCGTCCATGGCGCGATCGTGTAGCACCGTCGGTGCGCCGACGAGAGTTGTCCCTCCGAACTCGATGGATTGCAGATAGGTCTTGCCAGAAGCACCGTTGTCTTCCTTGTCGGACCAATCACAATAGAGGACCTTCTCGCCGTTAGCGGTGATGTGCCAGTAAGCAACGTCGCCGGCACCAATTTGTTGGGGGCTTCCCCCGGTGAGATCCCGTGCGCGAATGAGCTTGGGACCAGAAGCACTGCCAACACTGTAGAGGATGCGGGTGCCATCGGGAGAAATGAGCGGGTTGATGCAATCGATGTCAGAGGAGAGCGGCTTGACTTGTGGGCTCGACCCCCGGAAATCGAGAACCTGTATGGTGCCACCACCGTCGACCCAGGTGAGCACGCCTCCCTTGCCGCCAAGAAATGCCCTAAGCTCGTCTTCGGCGACCTCGAGGCCCTCAATGGGCGGCTGGGCTTGCGTCACGTCGACGCGAAGCAATCGCTTCTTTGACCGACCGTTTCGCGAAACCTCCATGCTGACGACGACGCTCTCCACACCGACGGGGACCACAATGTTAGCGTCGAACGCCCCGGAGGCACCCATTTTGACTTTCCTCCCCTGTATCGTCAGCTTGTCGACCTCACCAAAGTCCTTGGGGATGTGCCCCGAGATGTTGATTCGTTCCACCTCGACGTCACCAGCAATCAGGCCGGTCGGGGGTTGAATGACAAAGGGGTCAGACGTGCTTGAGGCACCGTCGGAGACGTAAGCTCGCACTCGAGCGAAGGGCGTACTCACCCAGGGAGCGAGCCACTCATATCGGCCCCACTGTTCATCGCTCACCTTCACCACGTCGATAATGCTCCACTCGAGTCCGTCCTCGAGCGAATACTCGAGCAATACAAAGTCCACTCCTTCGGCGCTCCAAACGACGTCAATAGGCTCTCCAGCGGTGGCGACAAGGTCAGCTGTTGGCTCGATGAGAACGACCGGATTGTCGTTTGCTGAAATCGCGAAAACTTCCGACTGCACGGGTGCTTCGCCAAAGTAACCTTGCACCAAAATGCGCGCTCGTTCAGTGGGTGCGTTCGGTACTCGCCACGGATAGTTTCCCCACTCGGGATCGGTATCGAGCACTGTTTGAGCGAGCTCGTAGTAAGAAGCACCGCCGTCGAGAGAGTACATGATCATGACATTGGCAAGATTGATTGTCGACCATTGGATAGACGCGGTGGTGCCGGCGCGCCACACCGTACCTCTATTGGGGCTTACGAGATGAATCGACTGACCGTTCTCGGTAACGACTCTAATTGAATCGGAGGCCGAATTGCCGGAGGCATCGACCGCCCGCGCGGTGACGAGATGCTCACCGTCGGTGAGACTGTTGGTGATGAGGCTGTAACTCCAACTCGAAGTGCCCCCCGCCGTGTCGGGGGTATCACCATCGATCGATATCTCTATCCGTGAGAGAAAGCTGTTATCGGAGGCCACGCCGGAGAAGGTTACCTCTCCGCTCAGGTGAGCATTGTTGCTCGGCGATTGAATTCGCACCGATGGACTCACGATGTCGTCATCAGGGGCGACGAGGATCTCTATCCCTGACTCGAAGACGTCGTCGCCACCGTCTGCCTCGGCAATGATTTGCAGACCATTGCTGTCGGAGACGGTCACCCCAAAGGACTGAACGGACACAGTTCCCGCGAGTCCCGGATTGAAATTGTTGAGTACTTTGACCCCTTCGACAATGTAGTCCATCGCGCGCCCGGCTGAATTCCACTGATCGTACATGTGCAAGCGAACCAGGTAATTACCATTTGGCAGCGGGAACGAGTAGGAGTGGTCATCGTGAATGCAGGTCATATAGAGATCGGCAGGTGCCGCGTTACTTAGGCCGCTGACATCGGGGGGCGCACTGAAGTCGTAGGCTGCGCCGCCGGTGCGGAACGCATCCTCATCCTGCCAGCCATTGACTGACGGTGAGCCGTCGCCGACGTTGATCTTCATGTGCAGGTCGTCGATCGGCCAAACCGTGACCGTCGCGTCTCGGTGCACAGAACCTTGGCCGTTGGTAGCGGTTAGACGATAGG
>Ga0156400_1176_pt1 | contig 9947 bp, 4 predicted proteins | sample RifOxyA3_FD_108044 | JGI IMG/M metagenome (GOLD analysis project Ga0156400, IMG submission 108044) | Deltaproteobacteria bacterium RIFOXYA12_FULL_58_15
TCACAGCGATGGAGAAGATCGAACAGACCTGGCAGGGCCAACCATCCACGACTCCCGAGCAGGTGAGGGGCTGGATCATTCAGAGCAGACCTTGAAAGTCATCGTCGATACCAACGTCATCGCCTACATCAAGGCAGCGATTGGCCGATTGGCCTGACGACATCCGGTTGAGGTCTGGCACCCCGTTGGCCTGGTTCGCTACCACGTGCTCTTCGTCATCGAGATCGCCGCACGACGTGTTCACATTGCTGGCATCATGCACAATCCGGGCGGCGAATGTCTGAATCACCTCATTCTGTTGTGGCACTATCACCGCGAAGCGGCCTGAACACAGCCGCCTCCCGCAGCCGGTGTCAGCGGCACCTGAAAGCCGGGCAGGGCGCGGCAGGGTCTGCGCGGAGCCGGCTCGCGGCGGGCCGTTCTCGTCCAAGAGGGCAGCCGTTTCGATCGAAAGACAGAGTGCGACTTCCGGCCCACGGCAATCTGGGCTCAGGCCGAACCGAGAATGACGCCAGCTCAATACTTGGATAGGACGGGCTTCCCACCCGCTGGACTACGCGGCATTGCAAGGCCGCAACGCTACTGGAACCCCGACTTGACCGCCCACTCGGCCGTCGCGCCGAGTGTCTCAGGGACTGCGGTATTTGACCCGCACCTCAGCGTAGTCGACCGCAACGCTGCCGGCGCTAGCGCCGCAACCGCTGGCTGCATTGGCTCGGACCGCGAAACCCAGGCTCTGGTAGCCACCGACAAACATTCGTCCAACCATGTCCGGGTCAGTGATTGGGTAGGTCATCTGTTCGGGGTGGCCGGCGTCATCCGAGGTCGACGCCAGGCTCACCCAGCCGCCGCGATGCCAACCCAACAGCTCCGCGCCCGGGTCGGCCAGGCAGTTGGCGTCGGCCGGAAACGCATCCCCACCAGCGTAGAATGTCGGAGTGATCGACCGGAAGGTCGGCGCTGATTCCAGGCCCGCGTACAAAAAGCGCGCGAAGAACACCTCGGCGGGTGCCATCGCCCCCAGCCGCATGATCCAGGTTTGGTTGGGCCGAATGATCGCTGACTTTCCCCCGGAGCTGACCACTTCGCCGCGGGCGGCGTCGTAAGCCAGGTTGGGGGTGGTGGCGCTCGGCGGCCCTTGGCAAGCGGTGCCGGTACCGCAGAGTTGACTCCACTTGGTGCCGTCCCATTGCCAGGTCTTTTCCTGGGGAATGGTCGACAACGAGCCACCGAACAGGATGGTTCGGCCGCTGCTGGCGTCGTAGGTCAATCCGGGATGATACAGGCTGCCCGGTCCGCACACCCCGGTGCCACAGGCTTTGGTCCAGCTCCACAGATGAGCAAGTTTGTTCCAGGTCAGCTCCCAGGTCTCTTCGCCGGTAGTGCTTCCACCGTACAGGACGATCCTCTGCCGGTCGGAGTCGTAGGCCATGGCGTGGCCACTGCGGCCGGTCGGGATTGTGGCACCGCACGTGCCGGACAGGCAGATCTGGGTCCACTGCCAACTGTTGCTTCCGGCATCCCAGTACAACTCCCAGATCTCGTTGGCCCCGGCCGAGCCGCCCACCAAGACGATTCGCCCGCGCCCGGCGTGATAAGCCATGGCGGTGTCGACCCGCGCCGAGGGGGCGGTGGTGCAAGTCGCGGTTGGGCACACCAGCTTCCATACCGCAGTGGTGCCGTCGTACTCCCAGGTTTGGTTGGAGGCGGTGCTGCCATTAATCTTGCCACCGAAGTAGAGCACCTTGTGTTGGAGCGGATGGTAGGCAATGGCCCCGCGATAACGGGCTGGCGGAGCGGTTGTACAAATCGAGGTCGGGCAGACTTTGGCCCAACCGAATCCGTCCCACTCCCAAGTGTCGTTTACCCAACCGCTGCTGTCGCCGTCAGATCCGCCAAACGCCACCGTCTTGCCCCGGTACGAGTCGTAGACCAGCGAGTCGTAGATCTTTCCCACCGGCCCATAACAGGCCTCGCCGCCGCCGCCGAGCTTGGTCCAACTGCCCTGATGAAACAACCAGACCTCGTCGGTCTGCGAGCCGGTGTACCCACCGGCAAGCAACACGCCGCGGTTGATCCCGTCGAACGCCATGGCCGTGTTGTTTCTGCCCGACGGTCCGGTGCAGCTCGTGCCGGCGCCGCACACCTTCGTCCAGCTGTGCGCGGGGCTATTCCATGCCCAGGTCTCGTCGCTGCGCGAGCCGGTATAGCCGCCAAACAGGTAGGTGAGCCCGGCGTCTGGGTCATAGGCCATATCGAAATCGGTGCGAGACGAGGGCCTGGTGCACGTCGGGGTGGTCGAGGCGCTGCACACGTTATTCCATTGGCTGCCATTCCACTCCCACGTTTCATCGTTGGGAATGTAATCGTAGTAATCTCCGATGTTGCCGCCGAACACCACCACGCGACCGGTGGCCTCGTCAAAGGTCATGCCGAAGGTCACTCGGGAGTGCGGACCTGAGCAGGTCGTGCCGGCCCCACATAGCTGGTGCCACTGCTGACCATTCCATTCCCACAGATCGTCCATCGAGTGGTAGCAGTCGCACGAGTTGTCGTACCATTGGCCGCCGAACATCAAGACGGTCCCGCGAATCGAATCGTATACCATCCGATGGTAGGCCCTCGGCCGCGGCGCGGCGCACGAAGTGCCGCTACCGCACAGCAGATGCCACTGGACGCCGTTCCACTCCCAGGTCTCGTCGGTCTCGCCGCTGCCACCGTACATGACCATGACGCCCCGTCGAGAGTCGAAGGCCATGCCGTAGTTGAGTCGCTGCGCCGGGCCGACACACCCGGTACCGGTGCCGCACATGTTGGCCCATTTGATGCCGTCCCACTCCCAGGTTTGGTCGGTCAGCCCGCGCGCGAAGCCCACCACTCGGCCGCGAACCGAGTCATAGGCCAGGCTGGTGTAGATGTCGGGGCCGGGCAGCGCACCACCGTTATTGCAGCGTTGGCGCCAAACGGGGGAGGGGGAGTATGTTTCGATGTCGCGGTCGGAAAGCGCGGCAGTTCCGGCGCCGTCGCCTTGGCTCGGGCCAACCACTGTCATGGCGTAGCCCAACTCATTTCGCAACTCGAATTGATGGGGGTTCTCGATGTCGACCCCGACTCGTTTGAGCCCCATGGTCGCGACCCATTCGACGTCGTGCACCTCGGCTGGCGAGCTCTGGTTACCTGCAGTATCGACCGCGGTCAAAAACACGCGGACGTGGTCTTGACCCGTCAGTGTCATCTCGAACCCGTCGGTATCGTCGGCCACCGCTCGGCCGAGCTCGGCCGCGGTTTGGAGGTCATCGGACGAATAGGCAATGACCGTGGTGCCCGCGGCGACCACATCAGGCTTGCCGGTGACGCGTAAAACGCTGCTCACCGGTGACCCGCCGACTCCCCACGGAGCTCGGGTGTAGACCACGTCATCGACCTGGGTGGTAACGAGGGCCGACGGTGGTAGCGTATCGAGCGCCAGATTCCCGATAACGACCGGTTGCTCGGGCGAGTTGCCAGCGGCGTCGACGATCGCTGGATCCACCGCGATGACGATTTGATCGGCCAGCTCGGTGTCCGGCTCGAGCCCCGAGATGTCAGCGTCGTAGACGTAGAACACCCCAGCCTCGACAGTTTTGGTGAACGCCACTCCGGTTTCGCGGAGCACCACGTGTGGCGAAGGGGAAACCGTGTAGCCAACAGATGAGGCGCGCAGCGGCTCGCTCAAGTAGAAGCTGACTTGCACGTGCGTCCCGTTGGTCGCGGCACCCACGTTGCTCAGGCGATTGCCCAATCCCGGGGTCAAGGTGATCGAGGACAAACCGCTCAAAACTCCCGGCGCGGTGAAGTCGAAGCGAAACAGCGAAGCGAGCGCGACCTCGCCCCGGTTGCCGGCCTGGTCGGTCGCGACGATTTGGACGCCGTGCTCACCCTCGGTGTCGGCGACGTCCACGGTGTAACGAAAAGCATAGTGTCCGTTGTCTAGGGCGACAGAAGCCAACGCCGCGCCGGTCTCGATTAGCTCTACTTGGGGGATCTCGCCCAAGTCCTCATCGACTTGAAACTCGAGGTCGCCGTTGGGTTGGGCAAACGACAGGTCGCGTGGTGGCAGCGCCGCAACGCCGGTGATCCGCGGTGCGGTGAAATCGAACGCAACGGTTCCGAGCGCCACGTCGGTAGCCATGTTGCCATTGCGATCGATCAGGGTTGCGACGATCGGTTTGCTCAAGCCATCGAGATCGCCATCGGAGGCCTTGGTCACGTCGTAGCGGTATTGGTATTGCAGGCCGTCGTGGCTTGCGTGGGTGAGAGCGCGCCCAACGCCTTCGGCTACCTGCAGGGTCAAGGTGGGCTGAGGATCACCGACCAGCTTTTCGTCAACCGTGAACGACACGGTGACGATGTTGTGATCCACCTCGGCGCTCACCACGGCCGGGGTGATGGTCGCGCCGGTGACTCGCGGGGGTTCGGTGTCTTGACCGCTGCCTCGGCCGAAGCAACGGTGCAGCACCGAGTTGCACACAGCATCATTGGGGCACTGCTCGTCGGAGCTGCAACGAATGTTGGCTCCGTCAGGAATCGGCATCTCAACCTGACATGCACTGGCCACGGCGAGCATCAAGAGCGACAGGCACAAACGTAGCCAACCAGTCACGGGTCACCTCCCAAGATGGCGATTGTATCCTGACCGGCGGGTGGCGAGAAGGGGCGCGCCAGGCGAAAACTCCGGCCCGGCGCGGATGGTCGAGCGGGCGAGTGACGAGATTCCCGAGTACTCCAAACAGTACAATCGAACCGAAGCATGATCACAGGTGACCAAAGCAGCGTAACCGTCGCCCGGCACGACTTTGGATCGTCCGGCCAAGCCGGTGTTCGCGTGGTAGGTCGCGCTGTTGGTGGTCCAGCTGTAACAAGTGTTGTTCACGTCACCTATTGACTTGAAGTCAATGGCGCCAGCTCACCATCCACGTCACCAGATGTGCGCGCGGTTGTGGGAGGCACGAAGCTTGCTCCGTGATGCGTGATCCGTGATCCGTGACCTGTGATCCGCAACTCGTCGATGGCTGGTTACGAGGCGCGTTACGATGGCGGGTTACGGTGGGGCGTTGCGGCAGGGTGTTACGATAGGACGTTGCGGTACGGTGGGGCGTGACGATGGGGAATTGCGACATTGCATTGAAACACCTGGTAGAGCGTTGGCCCGAGGCTGTTCTAGAAGTCATCATGCCCGGTGCCCGCTTTGTCGAGTACCTGCATACCGAGCGGCCGCAGGCGGAACGCTACACCGACCGAGTTATGCGGGTCGCGGAGGAGGCGGACGGGCGAGAGTTGTTGGTGCATGTGGGATTGCATCTTGCCTGGGGTGTGCACGCCCGCGCCAGGGAAACAGAACGCGGGTGTGGCCAATCGTCAGGTCCACGTGATACGAAGGCCCGACCTTTAACCCAATGGAGGGCAAGCCCGTGGCCAACGTGACGCCTCATCCTGCCGCGAAGAAACAACGGTCAAACAAAACCTCGGCCGGCGAGTGGGTCGGGGGACGATTCTCCATGCCGGGCTACGTGATGGAAGGCGAAACGCCATACCGTCCAGACGTCGCCGTGTGGCTGGAGACAGACGGCCCCTTCGTCGTCGGGACCCATTTGATGGGGCCAAAGGAGCCGGCCGGCAAGACGGTCGATTGCTTGGTCGATGCCATGAAGAAGCCCTTGGTGGGGCCAACCCGGGAGCCCACGAAGATCCGGGTGGCTGACCCCGAACTGGCTTCGCTGATTCGAAAACGCCTCGGCAAGACCATCAAGGTCAACGTAGCCCCAACCCCCGAGCTGGACGAAGTGATGGCCGAGATGTCCAAGGGCTTGGCCCAAGGCGATGACCAAGAGCCGAGCTACCTGGAAGGTGGCCAGGTCTCGGCCGAGACTCTGGCTCGGTTCTTTAAGACCGCGGCCAAGCTATACGACCAAGCCCCTTGGGAATACCTCGCCGACGACGAGGTGTTGCAGCTCGACATTCCCGACCTGGGGATCAATGGTGCGTGTGTCTCGATTATCGGGGCCCTGGGCGAGAGTTTCGGGGCTCTGATTTTCGATTCCATCGACGGCTTCGAGGCAATGGCCCGGGTCTCCGAGGCCGCGATGACAAGGGGAGACTCTCCGATCAACCTCCAAACGAGGTTGTGCTCGATCAACTTTGAACGTGGATCCGACATCCCCAAGCCTATGCGTCGTGAGATCAGCAAGCATGCCTGGAAGGTCGCGGGACCACGGGCGTACCCGATTGTCCATTGGGTCGATCCCGATCTGTTGGTTCGGCCGATGCTCGACAAGGACTACGTGTTCGTCACAGCTTGCGCCGACGCCTTGGCCAGCTTCTTCCAGCGACACGGCCCTGGGCTCGACGACGAAGATGGCCCGATCACCGCGTCCTTCACCGTCAAAGACCTGCCCGGCAACCCTACGGTCACGATCACCTCGCCACACCCGGACACCGACTGGATCGACGGGGATGAGATCGACTCCGACGAGGATTTCGACGACGACCTCGATGATGACTTGGACGAGGCCATGGCGGCCGGTCGAGCCATTGCCGACGAATTTGTCGAAGCCATGGAGCGCGAGGGCCGTGACGAGGAATGGCTCAAGGCTGCGGGCTTTCTGTCCGAGGGTCTGCTCAATTTCAAGGTCAACTACGGAAACGGCGAGACCGACGGCTGGAGCGCGGGGCTGGTCGAAGAATACCTGATCGACTACTTCCCGCAGAAAGTCTCGGCCGACGATGACCTGGTGAACAGGACCCCTGAGGTCTTGGCCGCGTTCTTCTCGTGGATGCGGGAGTCGGGCAGACTCTCGAAACGCTTGGAGGAGGCCATCCAAAAGAGGATCAAATCCAAAACCAAGGCGTTCGCCCTTGCGGCCCGAGATCCTTCAAACTTCGGGATGGCCAAGTCGTTCTTCACGCAGATGAGCGATGCGGGTGTGGACATCTCGGACGCGAGTGAGGTCAACGGTTACATCAAGGGTTACAACGCGAGCCTGGGCAGTGGCCACGGCCTGCGGGGCAATCCGTTGGTGTCAGCATTGGCCGGCACGAGGGCCCGGAACAACAACCCCGCGGGCGGAAAAGCCGAAGCGCCGAGACGCCCCGCTAAGAAAGCGTGGGTGTGGTCGGGCGAAGGAACCGCGCCTGACCGCAAGGCTCCGTGTCCCTGCGGCAGCGGGCGACCGTACAAAAAGTGTTGTATGCCGAGGTGAATCGGTCGTGAGCAGGTGGGCGATGATGGTGTGCACGGCGGATCCGTAGGTCTACCGGCAGACCGGCGCAACCGAGTCATGCTGATCGCCATGCACACGATTGAGGCGAAGGGTTGTGATTATTATGCAGACAAGCATTATGTTGCATAGCATAATGTTTATTGTCATCATACGTGGATGGAGTTCCTGAACCGCATTGATGAGCTGCGTTGACTCGACTCCCTTCGCCACGGCAAAGAGGGTGGATTGGCCGTTCTCTACGGGCGGCGGCGCATCGGCAAGAGCCGCCTTCTCGTCGAGGGGTGAACAAGCACAGCGGGGTTTACTTAAATGTGAGGTCAAGGGTCGGGCAACCCACGTGGGGCGACGTCGGGCAACCCACGTGGGGCGACGTCGGGCAACCCACGTGGGGCGACGTCGGGCAACCCACGTGGGGCGACGTCGGGCAACCCACGTGGGGCTTAGGAGGGCGTTTTGGTGCTAGGACGCAAAGGCAAAGGCAAAGGCAGCAGTCGTACTACGAAAGTCTCGCCGCAGGATGTGCTCGCCCGACGAATCCAGGTGGACGCCGATCCTCTCTTAGATCTCATTCACCGCACAAATCCCACGGGTCGCAACCTTTCTCGAGCGCAGAGCGCCGAGCTCTACCGGCTCAAGAGTCAACTGCAGAGCCGTCTCATTGATTTGTTCGCAGACGACCTCGACGTGGTGCCAGACCCTGAGAACGCGAATGTGGTGAGTCTGCGGCATCGTCACAGCAACCGCGATGCATGCCACACCATGCTCTCTGAGCTCGAGCCCGATGCCCGCTCCTGGGTGCGGTGGAGGCTCGATGAGGCGATTGCGGCTAAGACTGCGGAGGCTTTGCCGTCGACTCAGGCAAAAGGGGAGGCCCCGGAGGTTTCGTCGTCGACTCAGGCAAAAGGGGAGGCCCCGGAGGTTTCGTCGTCGACTCAGGCAAAAGGGGAGGCCACAGCAGGTGCCGCCCAAAATGCGGAGAACACGCGTGCGGGTGCCGCCCACGCCGAAAACATGGATTCCAGCTTTGGCGGCAGTTTCAGCTCCGGCCCTAGCCCCAGCTCCACCCCCGGCCTTAGCCCCAGCTCCCCCCCCGGCCCTAGCCCCAGCGCCGGCCCGAGGCCCAGTCCTACCTCCACCCTTGCCGGCAATGAGACTACGGCCGAGCTCTTGGAACTCGGTCGTCGTGCCCTCGCCGACTACGATTATGACACGGCCAGGGAAGCTTTTGTGGCGGCGGTGGCAGGCTCCGCGGGGGGCGCGGCGTTGGCCTCCTCGGGCGTTTCGGGCGTTTCGGGCGTTGCGGAGGCTGCGAGCGCGCTCCTCGAGCTGTTGGTGGATCACCTCGCCGCTTACCCCGAAGCCCTGGAGGTTGCCGACGGCCTTTCTGTCAGGACCATGAAGAACCTCGAAGTGCGCGGTTTTGTCGCCAAGGCCGCGGCGCACGTCGGAGACCCAGAGCGCGCCTGGCAGTTGGTGGAGGGGCACCAGGGTGAACAGGTGGTGGCCGTGAGCTTGCTTCTGGCGTCCTCTGCCCTTGCGGGCGGTGAATTCGGGAGGGCAACGAGTTACCTCGACCACGCCAAGAGAGCGTACACCGCAGGCGGTGATGGCGCGCAGCTCGCTGACATTCAGGATTTTGAGGGTGTGCTTGCGGCGGCATCTCAGAGCGAACGCCAGCCGATCGAAACGTGCGCCCGTGAGCTCTATGAGAGTGGCGATCACCAGGCTGCGGTGCAAACGGCACGGCAGATTCTGCAGCGCTGGCCCGAGAGCAAGGTGGCCCGTGGTATCATCCGCCGGGTCGAGGAGCAAGAACGCAAGCAACAGGCGGCGAAGCTCATGGGTCGAGCTGAGCGTGAGTTTGAGGCCGGTGCCTATGGGGAGGCCCTGACCCTTTTTCGCCAGGCGCGGGAGCTCGGGGCTGAGGGTGAAGAGCTCGAGGTTCACCTTGCGCTGGCTGAAGAAGGCGCGAAAGAGGAGCATGCGCAGCGTCAGCTTGCGCGCCTGCAACAGCTTCTTGCAGACGCCGATCCCTCCGGGGGCTTGCGTGCGTACGTCGAGTTGGATGACGTTCTGCGGGCGCGAGCGCGCGGCGACCTGCAGCTTCCCATGCTCGATTGGTTGGAGGAGCTCGCGCCCGGCCGCTCGGGTGCCAAGGTGCGGTCCGCTGTTGAGGCAGTGTCGACGCTGCGCATGGCAGCGCAGCTCGTCGAGCAAGGCGATTTCCAGGCAGCGCTGAGCACGCTCGAGGCGCGCGAAAAGGCGCTCTCGCGGGTGGGTTTCGCGCGTCGCCTACGAGAGCGCGCCCAGGAAGCAGTGCGCGCGCAGCAAGTGAGCACCAGCCGCATGCTGGTGGGCCGCGCCGAGGCGTCGCTCGCCGCCAACGAGCCAACAAGGGCGCTCGAGCTTTTGGCCGAGGTTGAGCTCAAAGCCTTGCCCAACCTCGAACGTCAGGCGGCAGAGTCCCTCGAGCAAAGAGCGCGCGCTGTCGTTGAAGAGGCGGCACTCATCCGTCGCGTGCAGCAATGCCGAGCTGCGGGGGATCTCCTGGCGGCCCGTGCTACTGTCGACGTTCTGATTGCCAAGGGTGCTAGGGACAATCAGGACAATCAGGACAATCAGGACAATCAGGACAATCAGGACAATCAGGACAATCAGGACAATCAGGACAATCAGGACAATCAGGAC
>Ga0156400_1174_pt1 | contig 9945 bp, 8 predicted proteins | sample RifOxyA3_FD_108044 | JGI IMG/M metagenome (GOLD analysis project Ga0156400, IMG submission 108044) | Deltaproteobacteria bacterium RIFOXYA12_FULL_58_15
ATATTTGAGTCACGGGTTTGATGCCCGTTGCTTTCTTCTTTTTGGCGGTCGCCTTTTTGGTCGCTGTTTGCTTGACGGTCGTCTCCTGGGGCGCCTTTGCTAACGTCTTCTTCGTCTTCTTTTGGGTGGTCGCCTTTTTGGCCGTCTTCTTGGTTGCCTTTTTTGTTGTCTTTTTTGTCGCCATGCGAGAACTTTTATCCTTTTCCGCCTACCGAAACAAGCGTGGATCGGAAGCAAGTCGTGATATGCTGCCTCGCGATGCACGAGAACACACAACTCACAACCCTGCTCCTGTGTATCTTTGCTGCGCTCGGTGTTTCGTGTAGTTCTTCAAACTGGCTCGAGGGCACGATCAGCAAGGAGCTCTCTCTCGAGTTTGATCGCGTGGAAGCGGCATTTTTTGGCTGCACGCTGCGAATTGAATACAAGACCGAAAGGCAGTTTGGGACTACCGTTCCATGTGGCCTGTCTATCGACTCCGAAACGGTCGAGGTCGGAGAGCTCCTCGACGGCCAAGAGTTCATCGACGCCGTCGATGTGTACCGTGCGGCTCCCTATGGGGGTTCCCTGCCCGAGGTGAAGAGCGGTTGGATCCTTATTGACGAGTTCCAGCTCGATTCCGGCAAACCAATCCAGGGCGAGTTCAGAGCTCGGCTAGAAAAAGGCAATTTCGACGACGAGTACGACTTGAGTGGTGGATTCGGTGAAGACTTGAGAGAGCCCGACCCGGGCCTCAAATGCGACTGAAACCAAATGTTGTCGCCCAAACTTCCGCAGCAGCAATGCGGTGGATTGTTCCTGCCGGTGGGAAGCTCAGGTCGGACGATTGGGATCGCAGCGGGCGCTTAGGCTCCTCGTTGGTATGGTGGATGGTGAAATTTCGAGCGGCTTGACCCAACGTCTCGACCAATTGTATGAATACGATCCTGGGTGTGAGTGCCTAAATCTGGGAATTAGGTGAACTATGGGCAACATTGAGAACTCCAACAAGGTCACGATCGACGGTTTTGAAATCGAGTATGAAACCGATCCCAATGCGCACAACCGGGTGGAGCCAGAGGATCGTGGTCCGGGCATGGACGAGCCCACCCATTACACATATGCCCGACCCGAAGACAAGCCCGCGGAACGCGACGTGCGCGTTTGTGATGCGGTCAAGGCTGGTGATCAGTCGCTGGTTCGCAAATGGGTCAACGAGGGCTGTAACGTGCATCAGCGTGCTGAACAGGATTGGACACCACTCAACTTTGCCAGTGGCAAAGGTGATCTCGATATGGTGAAGCTTCTCGTTGAGGAGCTTGGCGCTGACGTTACTGCCACGGGGCGCGACCGCAGACGTCCATCGGCAATTGCACGAGCGGCGAACCGCAGGGAAGTCGTCGCCTATCTAACTCAGATCGAGAAGGATCTTGGCGTCTGGGAGAACCCGTTAGAGCGACGACCTTATTGCAAGGCGTACTACCTTCGCGACCTGCGCAAGTTTTCCGATTGGTCGGAAAAGCGTGAGAACTGGAAGATTAACAAGTATTGGTCCGACGAGATCAAATCTGATTTCGAAAAGAATCTGAACGATGACGACGTGGTTTTTGTCCACGACGATTTGAGTGTCACCAAGTCGATGTGGCGCAAAGAACACGTTATCTACGATAGTCTCACGCCAGATTGGGAAGCGTTCTGCAAGAGAGAGCTGAAGTTTTCGATTCCTGAGGATCTGCTTTGACGACAATTCGCGCGCCGCTTGAATCACAAAGCCAAGGGTGCCCAAAGTGAGGCGAACATGAACGAACTGGTGCAGCGTTTGACCAAGGAGCAGGAGGTAGAGGCAAGCTTGAGGCCGGAACCTCGGCTCGATCTTTTCAAGGCCGCCATTGACCGCAACTATGTACATATTCGATTCACCCAAACCAAAGGCGGCACGGAGCTCGGCGTTCGCATGGATACGTCCGCCTGCGATTTGACCGCAGGGGATTTCGACAAGGGCACAGGCAAGGTGAAGATCGTCGGCGGTCTCATTCTGAACTACGTGCGCGTGCGCTGCCATGCGGAGATCGACCTGAAGACGCTCAAAGGCAGGGGGCGATTGGAGATCATCGAAGAAGTCACCCCAGCGCAGCTCGCCAAGGAACGGGCCGAAAGGGCCAACGGAGCGTAGTACGGCGAACTGAGCTTAATCCGATTTGATAGGCAGGTTTGTTATGCCGCCAAATCTATCCCGACGGACGTTGCCCTGCTCAAGACCATCCGCCCGCAGTGGGCGATGCTGGCCGGGCTGTCCCAAATCCTGCTGGCGGCGCACCCGACTTCATGGATGGCGCTCAATACTAGCCAATCGTCTTGGTTCGTGATTGACTCGTGATGTCTGTCGAACAGGGATGTTTGATGCAGTTAGCATTTTCCGTGTCGCATCGGAACAGGCCGATTTGTCTGTCAATGCCGAGGGAAGCACTGTCGGCAGGCGCCTCAACGCCAATGGTGGTGCGTGGGACGCCTGCCCTGATCGGGTGCAGTCCTCGTACGACCGAGTCTGGTCTCTCGGAAAGTAACGGCCGACGCGAAGGTTATGTTGTGACAGATCAATCCTTGGGAGCCCAGCTCATCCCGCTCAAGATACGTCCGGGGCTCACGTTGAAGCGTCCCTTATGTCGGTCGCCAGAATGAAAGCGCTAGCTTTGGCACTTGCCCTTTCTTTGAACGGGAGTACACCTGGGGAGATCTTGATTATGGGTGATGCGGGCATCACTCTTTCGACAGTGCCCAAACTGCGATTGAGTGTTGGCGTTGAATGGCTGCCGTTTCGGGATGACTCATGGGGCGGGCTCAATGAGATTGGGTTTGGATCGAACTTGTTCCTAACTGCGGCATCTGAGGGCAATGCCGCCTGGCAGTTTTGTGTGGGTTATGGCAGGCCCAATAACGGCTTGTGGGGCAATTTCGAGGCCGGGTATGCCGTTGTCGTGGGGTGGACGGCAGGAGAAATTGAGGTGTTCCCGTACGCCCCGACAGCTTCCCTTCGCCTGGGCTTTGGCCCAATTGCGCTGCGCGTCTTGGGTTTCATCGTTGGTGGAAACCGCGGAGTGTTCCATCTCGATCACTACGCGTTAACCTTGGAAGGGATGTGGGGTATTTGATCTACAGAGTTGCAATTCTGCTTTGGTTCGTGACTTGGGTTTCCTTGGGTGCGCCAAGTTTGGGTTGGTGTGGGACCCCAGAGCTGTCGGTTCCGTCGCTCACCCTGGATGAGACGCCTCCGCAATACCTGTCTTCATCGCCTACCAGTGATCAGGTTCATTTGCAGCTTGATGCGCCGATACGTTCACGCCCAAACCCCCACGAACGCCATTGGTTGGCCCAAACACAACAGCAAGAATCTCTTCTTCTGGCGAATCTGGATGTCGACGAGGGTTGGTTGGTTGCAACTGGAAGGGCAGTGGGTTTTATTAGCGGAGCGTGGGCGGCCGCGCTCACACATGAGTTCGGCCACGGACTGGTTGCATGGGGTCATGGCTATCAGTTCATCTGGCCCACACGAGAAGAGCGATCTGAGCTTTTCCTACCGATGTGGACAACGAAACCACATGACATGCCTGCCTCAGATCGTCGAAATATAGGCATGGCAGGTTTTTTGATGTCAGCTGCAGTTTCCGAGACGATGATGGCCTTTGATTTCTTCCCCAAAAGTGATGCGTTTGTGGGCGGATTCATTTTCTATGATCTCCTCAATGCCATGGTGTACGTGTTCCGTGACATCTATGAGATGTCAAGAAGTTCAAAAACGAATGTTGGGATCGGCGACATTCGTGATATGGATAGAGGAGGAATCCCTCGCGAGGCTGTGTACATTTTCCTCCTCGCGAGATCCGCATTGGTGCTTGGTCGAATACTCGAAGACCGAGATTTTCTTACATTATCCTATTGGTTCAATTCTGCTAAACCCTACTGAGTACCTTGGCGTCGTGATTCGTGATTCTGGCACAGCGGCAATTGTGCCGAACCCAACATCGTTCTCGGCTGGCACAACTGCTCAGTGACCCTACAAATTCTGGTCGAGGTATGCATTGTCACAGATGTAGTAGCTCGCTCACATGGCGACGAGGCCGGCAAGAACAACAATCGCAATAGTTAAACACAATTGTGTCGCCCTGAGTCGAATCCCAACACTCTACCTGGACCAGTTTGAGTGGGTAACCACAACAAAGGGCGCAACGACGGCGGTTCAGGAATATTTGGGACAGCCAGTTTTTCGGCGACAAGAGCTGTGATAGACAAGTTTTTCTGTTTGCTGTTGAAGATGAGATCGATTCCTTTCATATCTTGGCCAGTGGTGTTTGCCTTGTGGACCCCCTTGGCATTTCCTGCGATTGCCTGGGCAGGTGGTTTCTCCATTGCTGGGCAAGGTGCCAGGGCAATGGCCAAGAGTGCGGTGATCGCGGATTCGGGTCAGCCATCCAGTGTGGTGTACAACCCAGCCGGCATTGCGGCAGTCGAAGGGCTTCATCTCAGTGCAGGATTGTCACTCATTTCGCCGAAGCTCGCCTTTGATGGTGACGACGAGAGTGCGGAAGCGTCGTCTTCTAATTCCTATATTCCGTATGGCGCTCTCACCTACGCCATTGCCGATGGGTACACGGTGGGGTTGGGATTTAGCATACCCTTTGGCTTCAACCTGGACTGGCCCAAGGATTCCCCGGGGCGTTTTGAGATTCGTGAGCAAGCTTTGCAGTCCTTTGCCATTTCCCCAGCAGTGGCGCTCGATGCATCGGCCTATGTGACGGGCCTCTCTTTTGGCGTAGCCCTCGATCTCGTTGCGGCGACGTTCTTTTTTGACCGCGACATCCGTTTGGGCAATGCCGAGGGGCAAATCCGTTTTGGTGGCGATGCGTTTGGCGCCGGTGGGCGAATCGGTGTGTTGTATCTTCCTGAGGCAGTTGCTGGCTTGTCTCTTGGGTTAGCTTGGCGAAGCCCCATGAGCCTCGGGTTTCGCGGTACAGCCGACTTCGATGTGAAAGAGGATGAGCCTCGATCGGCGTTACCGGCAGACAGCAAGGCCTACGCGCGGATGGATTTGCCACAGTCGTTGTTGTTTGGCCTAGCGTTTGCGCCGTTCGACTCGTTCAACTTGGCGTTGGACTTCAACTGGTTTGGCTGGTCGAGTTTTGAGGAGCTTGCCCTTGAGCTAGACAACGGATCGGTTCTGGAGAGCAGCAAGGATTGGAACAATTCAATGGCCGTGCGATTTGGGATGGAGCTCGACCTCGGCATCGTTGGATTGCAGGCTGGATATGCTTGGGATCAATCGCCGATCCCCGATGGGCGTGTCGGTTTTTCCTCACCCACTGGAGACCAGAACATCGTCTCGGGTGGTGTGGAGTTGGACTTTGGGGGATTTACCTTGGCTGGAGCGGGTGCCTACATTTTTCCCACAAGCCGAGCGAATGGTGGAGAGCTTTCAGGAACTTTCGATACCTCAGCGTGGTTGGTGAACGTCACCGTGGGTGTGGCGTTCGATACCGCAGATGTAGTCGAAAAGCCGGGCAGTGTTGAGCAACCCGACACGTGAGCATCCCAATTGCGGCTTCCAAAAGCATTGCCGAAACCTTTGAACCCAATCATTGGGTTGCGATTATGGCGGCGGGAGCAGATGGGTCGCCAAAAAGGAAACAGCGTCAGTTTGTAACTGTCTAGCCGCATACATAAGGTCAGGAGCAGCAAAATAGTTGCCAGTGTGTTGGAAAGTATTGCCAGGAAAACGAGGAGAACTCGAGTCATCGGGTGGGGTTGTGCGGTACAGAAGCCAACCGCTGTTGCCGGAAACAGCCAAGGGAGTAGGGTTAGGAAAGTACCCGTTCTCGCCCTCGTCTCCAGCGGAAGACGCAATTTCTGATTCTGCGAAACCAATCACCTCGGCCAGTTTGTCGGTTACTGGATTGGCAACCACCGAGTCATTCTCTATTTCTTGGATGAGCACGTGTTGGGTGCGGGAGTTCACCTGCTTTGCCAAAAATGCGCCGAAGTTCGCTGGGTCGAACCCGTCGAAGAACCATTGGGCAATCGATCTGATGTATTGCACAAATGGGTCATCGAGCCATTCATCTTCGTAACATAGCGCGTCCATCGTCAAATCATTGCTGCTCCAGCGTTTGCCATCGATTACACCCATGGCGATGAGGACATTTGCAGCCACGCAGCGAAACCGACCCGGTGGTCCATCCAGAATGAAATCGGTCACACCAGCGTAACCGGCTCGCAATACTGTCGCCCTGACCTCTGGCACTGTGGACGCGAAGGTCGCTCCAATCGTTGCTCCAATTGAATGCCCGAAGTACCCGAGAGCCTCAGTGTCGACGCGGATAGGACCGCACCCCGCATCGCTCCAGGTTCCCCGATTTGGATCACAACCCTGGAGGACGTCGACAAGTCGATGTAGATCGAGCACCGTTTGCCGAAGGTTGTCGCGGCTTGCAGCAAAATCACCGCCGATGATGTCGTGGAAACAATTGAAACCAGAATCTTTGTAATCGGCATTGACGCAATCATCCGCGCCGGATGTTTTCACCGCCCGATGCCCGTGGTTTACCCAATCGATGGCAATGGTGAGAATGCCGTTTTGCGCAAAAAGAGGTCCTAGCTGGGAAATCAACCCTTCTTTGGTGCCCCACGTGCCCACTCCGATGATCACGACAGGAAACCCGCGGGAAGGGACGGGGTCGGCATGCGGAACGAAAGCAACGAACTCGAGAAGGGTGTCTCGCTGCAATTCGGGGGAGAGGGGCGGGATCCATTCGCCAGGCACTGGCTCATCGAGACCGCCAGGATTGTCAACGTCCGTTTGGAAGTTTGGGGCCCAAAATTGTCCCTCAACAATGGCGGATACGGATTGGCACCCCTGCGCACCGGATAGGCTGTATTGTGGATAGGAGCAGATCGATTTATCCCCGGCAAGGGTGTCGATGTCGAAGACATCGTTGATCCATTGCCAAATAGGTTGTTGTTCAACTTCGTTCGCATCGAGAGCGTCGTTCCAGGTCGTAAGGGACAGTCCATCGATCAAGCCAGGGTCGGCGACAGTAGAATCATACCCCTCGAGAAAGGCCGCTGGACTTCCTGCAACCGCAGGATCGAAAACACTGCGGGTGGATTGGGTGGTGAACTCCCATGCTAAGAGCATCTGGTCGCGAGCGAGGTTGTGGGGGGGGGACTCGAGAAATTCGAGAAGTGGCTCGTAATCGTTCCACAGCTTCTCAAAGTCTTTCAGCTTTTCTATGTTGCCGGAGTCGAGGGGTGTCAGATTCCTAACTACGCGGTTGCCGTCGAGCTTGACTGGGTTTTCGGCTTGCCGAATCAAGTACCAAGTTGGCGATGGCCCAAAGGATTCAGCACTGTCCGTTAGCACACCGTTGGTGATCACCACACCACAGGCGCGGTTGTCTCCCAATGGCTTAGTGGGGGTGACCACAATCCTGTGGTTGTGATGGTAGCCATAACAGTCGGCGGTTGGCTCGAACACCGTCTCGACACGCATCAGGCACGAATCAGAATCAGAGTGACATGGCGTCAACGTTTGGTATGGTAAATCCGGTGTGGGCGTGTCGTCTCGACAGAAAAAGTGCACCCGGCCCGCAAGGCTTTCCTCATCCACCTCATGGGAGACCATCGCCATGAGCTCGGGCTCGTAGGAGCCGAATCCATCGAGAAGATTCAAGGATTCTCTGATATCTTTGAGCATCGGTGTTTCCATGCAACTCACCGGCAAGTTGACGAATTCGTCACGCTCATCCATGAGGAGGGACGTCCACCTGGGTACGACGCGATTGCTCGGGTCAAATTCAACAATGGGTACGCTGCGTTCATTGGGGTCCATCGACACATTGTGCGCGGAACAACCCAACGACAAGCCTGTTGTGGCCGCTGCCATAATGAGAGCACGCATTCTTGTTGCTATCATGAATTGCATCTTGGGCCTCAAACTTGCCACCATAGGGTTGGGTTTGCTGCGTTTAGAAACTGATGATCGCTGCAATGCCTGTCTCGACAATCGGAGGTTTGATGTCCGTCCCGTTTTCCAGTCCTGGTTGCGGCGGAATGGTAAAACCCAACCTCAGCTCCCCTCGCCTTCCAAGAAAAGCGGAGACAAATGCGCGAACCTTGAGCGTGTTGAAAAATTCGTCGCTATAGTCGAGTCTTGCCAGCCACGACCCATCACTGAGGTTGTCCACAGCCGTGAGAGTGAAGGTGGTGTCGCTGAGCCCACCGGGATTAGGCACCGCTAGAAATGCGGCCACGTACTGTTTGCCCATGTACAACGGCTTGAAGTCGCCTTGGGCAATGATCCAGGGGTAAAGATTCACACCGTTGTCGTATCCCAGGTCATTGAGAAAGAACTCGCTACCAACGTGGAGCGAATGGGACTGGCCGTATGGAATGGTCGTTCTCACACCAAAGGTGCTTTGGAAAAGCCAATCATCGGTGCGCTGAAATCCTCGAGGGAATTGCGGATTGTCAGGGTCATAATCGACCGCACCTCGCCAAAACGTTTGCTTCACGTTTGTGGAGGCCGCTGCCTCAAACCAAACGTCCAGTCCAAACAAGTCGGAGCTGACGTCGAAACCGATCCGCGTGGGAAGATGGCGTTGCACAAATGAACTGAGGGTGACCTCCGTTGAGCCCAAGACGATTTCTCCCCGCAGACCCAAGCCAACATCAGCCGCCGAAGCCACATCCTGGAAGCTGACCACGCCATAGAGGTTCCAGCCAAGGGACTCGAAGGGAACATGCAACTTGACCAACGGTACGCCAACACGTTCATCAACGATAGCCAAGGGGTCACGACTCTCATGATTGACGAAGTCCGTGGGATTCCAGAACACCCCTGAGCCCCACTTGATCGGCTGTTGTCCCACGGTAAAAAACACTCTGCGGGCAATGCTAAACTTCAACCACATCTGGTCGAGCACAGCGCTGACGCTTTCGTCGGTTTCTATGGTTGTGGCACTTGAATTCACCGTCGGCACATAAACAACACGTCCCTGTATGAAAGCCCGAACATCGTCAAGGGGCCGGGCATCGAGGTAGGCATCTAGGAAGTTTCTGTTGGCCAGAGCAAACTCCTCCGATTCGGTTCTTCCATTGATTTGGTAGGATGCGTTTGAGTAAAGTCTTCCACCAATGGACAAGACGTCATCGGTTAGCGCCAACTTGATGGCATCACCAGAATCCTCGACCCCCAAGGAGTCAGAATCGGTCCCTGACTCGTCAAAGGGTCTAACGTTCGTTTCTTTTCCATCTGGACCTGTATTGTCAGCCTCGCCAAAGGGACGCCCGTCATCATCAGAGCTAGAGCTCGACGTTGTGGTCTCCTCTTGGGGCGGCCCCTCACCAAAAACGGCAGCATCGCGCAGATTGCCCCCTGATTGTTGCCTACCATCCGCAGGTGAGTGGCGGCTCCCCTCTTCGTCTGTATCATCCCGTTCTGCCAGAAGAGTCGCTTCTGGTGGTGGTGCCTGTGTGTCTTCGAATGGCCGCACCGAGAAGTCCTTATCCGGCTTGCGCAGCGTGGTCGCGATGACAACAAGCTCTTCGGCACCCAACTCGTAAATTGTATATCGATGTTTGCCTTCGGCGACTGTCATCGACAATAATGTGGCAAACCGATAACCTTGCCGTCCACCACCAATGGATCGCAGCTTGACGGCATTTCGTGAGCGGTACCTATCGTTTTCGACGATATCAATGATGACCCGTTTGCCACGTTGTTTTGCTCTGAACTCAAAAAGGACAGCAGTCGGCCCTTCGATCTCAATCGTCAGACCCGTCTCGGGAGAAATGTGCAGAGCCTGCGTCTTTTTCGACCAACGCACCTCTTTTGGGTTGCCAATTGGCGTGATGCTCTTTGTTGAGGTTTTGGATGTGCCGGCCTCACCCATTGATGGGATTAGGGACGCGGCAAGG
>Ga0156400_1177_pt1 | contig 9940 bp, 7 predicted proteins | sample RifOxyA3_FD_108044 | JGI IMG/M metagenome (GOLD analysis project Ga0156400, IMG submission 108044) | Deltaproteobacteria bacterium RIFOXYA12_FULL_58_15
CGAAGAGCCCGACGAGGGTCAGGTCGGTCTCCAGCTCGAGGAGCTCCGGCCCGGTGGGAGCATGGTCGAGTGGGCGAACCGCTACGGCGAGGACGCGCATCCCCTTGGCCGCGAGGTCATCGTGCGCCGCCATCACCCGGCGGCGGCCGTCGTCGTCGAGCGGCTTGAGCGCTCCCTCGACCCACAGGTGCTGGGTCTGCGCCAAGAGCCCGTCGACGGCCCCTTTCGTCACGGCGAGGAAGTCAGGGGTAAGGACCGCCTGGCTTCGCCGGGTCCAGAGCGGTAGCAGCGCGCCGGGGACCTCCGCGTCCATTGCCGGCATGCGATGCACCGTGGTCATCCGCTTGCGCTCGGAGTCGAATTGGAGCTCGGCGACCCGCGGCAGAGCCTTGTCGAGTTCGTCCTTTCGGACCCCGTACTCCGCCGCAGCCAGGATCAATGCGCCCTCGGTCGGGTCGCCCACGGCGTGGTGGCCACCGGAGGGCGCCTCCTCTCGTACCAAGACGGCATCGTTGCAGAGCGCGCCCCCGCAAAGCAGGAGATCGAGGGTCGAGGCATGGGCTCCTTCCCCTTCGGCGGACCCGGCGCGCCGCAACGAGAATCGCCCCGCGTCCTCCCGTTGGACGAGGTCGATCCGCCGGTTGGCCACATCGATAGCGGTCACCGTCATGCGGTTCTGCGTCAGGGTTCCCGTCTTGTCCGAGCAGATGACGCTGACCGAGCCGAGAGTCTCGACCGCCGGCAGTTTGCGGATCAGCGCTTTGCGCTTGAGCATGCGCTGCGCCCCAAGGGAGAGGGCGATGGTGACGACGGCCGTCATCGCCTCTGGAATGGCCGCGACCGCAAGGCTGACGGCGGTCAGGAGCACTTCGAAGACCTGCTCGCGCGACCCGGCCTTGCGGAGCCCCAGGAGGAAGACGACCGCGACCAACATCCCCGCGGCGATGGCCAGCCACTTGCCCAAGCGAGCGAGCCGTTTCTGCAGAGGGGTCTTCTCCTCCTGCACCGACTGGATCAGACCGGCGATTTTGCCCAACTCCGTGGCCATGCCGATAGCGGTCACCACGATCTCCCCGTGACCGTAAGTGACGATGGTGCCCGCGTAGACCATGTTGCGGCGCTCGGCGAGCGGCCGCTCCGCCTCGAAGACGAGCGCCCCGTTCTTCTCCACCGCTTCCGATTCGCCCGTGAGTGCCGCCTCCTGAACGCGGAGGTTGACGCTCTCGAGGACGCGGCCATCCGCAGGAACGACGTTGCCCGTCTCCAGGAGCACGACGTCGCCCGGCACGAGGTCGCGCGAAGAGATCTCCTGGACCACTCCCTCGCGCCTGACCCTGACGGTGGGGACCGACATCCGCTTGAGCGCGGCCATCGATTGCTCAGCGCGGTACTCCTGCGTGTAGCCGAGGATCGCGTTGAGGACCACGATGGCGAGGATGACGACGGCTTCGACCCAGTCTCCGAGCACGACCGACAAGACTGCGGCGGCAAGGAGGATGAAGGTCATCACGTTGAATAGTTGCTCCCGCACAATGGCGAGTCGACTGCGCCCCCCCCGTTCCGTGAGCTCGTTCGCGCCGTGTTTCTCGAGGCGCTTGGCGGCCTCGGATGTGCCGAGTCCGACGCCCCGGTCGGTAGTCAGGCGTCGCAGCACATCGTCTGCGCTCAGGCGCGAAGCGTCCACTGATGCCGGATCAGCGCTCGGCAAGAGGGCTCCGTTCTCAGGACGTGCAACCATTTAGGTTGTGGTCAATCAAGGTTCTCAGCCGCAAACGCCCAATTGATCAGCTTGTCCAGCACTGTATTGACATAGTCCACGCGTCGGTTCTGGTAGTCCAGGTAGTAGGCGTGTTCCCACACGTCGAGAACCAATAGCGGCTTGAGGCCAGCGGTCATCGGCACATCCGCATTGCCGGTCTTGACCACCTTGAGCTTGTCGCCATCCTGCACGAGCCACGCCCAACCACTTCCGAATTGGCCCATCGCAGCAGTCGCCAACTCCTTTTTGCAGGCATCCAAGGAGCCGAAAGAAGCTTCGATCTTTTGTTTCAACGCCGCGGGTGGTTCGCCGCCGCCTTTTGGACTCAGACTGCGCCAATAGAACGCGTGGTTCCACGCCTGCGCCGCATTGTTGAAGATGGCGGTCCTGTCAACTTTGCCGGCGGTCTCGGTGATGATTTTCTCGAGCGGCATGCCCGCAAAATCCGTCCCTACCACCAGCTTGTTCAGGTTATCCACATATCCCTTCTGGTGTTTGCCGTGGTGAAACGAAATCGTCTTTGCGGATATGACAGGCTCCAGTGCGTCTTCCTTGAAGGGCAGCGGCGGAAGGACATGCGGGGAGACGCTTTCGAGCTTGTCATTGGTTTTCGCTTTTCCCCCTTTGGGGTCATCGGACCTGCCCAAGGCTTCTCTATTGGTGCATGAAGAAGACGAGAATAGGAGAGGACACAGAACGGCCAAGAATGTGAGTTTCCTGTTCATCAGCTCAACCCCTTTCTGAAGTGGGTGGACTTTGTGAATGCCTCGATCGATAAACCCTTCGGCTTGGTCACTGTTTTCAGCTGTACCGCCCCAGCTCGCCCCCGCGGCGCAATGCCCCCAACAAGAGTGTTCGTCACGCAATCCGGCCCTGGTGCAGCACGGGCAGCCCCTTCTAGGCCACTTCACGGGGCAGACACCATAAGAAAGTTCCGGCGCACGTCGTCGTGAATTGCGACATGTTAGGGTGACATCTCCTCCCGAAGTCAAACTAACCTCCAGGACGTTGGTGTCATTGATGGCTCGGTGCACCTCGAGAATGTCACCGATGACGATCTGCAGCGCCTGCGCGGCGTGAGACGCATCACCGGTGATTTCCTATTGATGGGTAGCCAAACGGTCACGGATTTGAATTCCCTCCGTGCCCTCGAAGAGGTGGGAGGAAGTTTATATGTGGAAAGATTTGAGCACCTCGCAGATCTCTCGGGATTGGACCGCCTCAAACGTGTAGGCAATGGCATCGTGCGCTTCAACCCGCGGCTGCAGAGCCTCAACGGTTTGGAGTCTCTCATTCGAGCTGGACGGCAATCCGACCTTAACCGACATCACCGCGTTGTCGCGATTGCGCGAGGCAGGCCCGGGCAGCATGGTCGGAGGATTCCGAGGGGAGTGCGGTCGCGGTGTACAACCGGCTCCAGACTCGGCCCAACGAGTTGCGCGTACAGCCACCCAAACAAGAGACCGAATGACGCCGGCCTGCGTCGGCCGGTGCCGGCTTGTGTCGACGCGAGGACGCCCCAGATTGCCCTTCCTGCCGATCTGCAGATCAAAAACTGACGAGATCTTGGCAACGGTGGTGCCGAGATTTCGGCACGTGCGATAGGCTCCCATTCGCACCTACATGGAAAAAACATAATATTTTTAGGAACTTGAGCAAGTATCTAGACGATGTTGTGGGAAATCAGTCCAGCGGCAGTCCGACTCCCGTTCTGTTCCATCGGCTTCGGGCTCCCTGCCGAAATTTCGTCAGTTCCTTGGTGGTGCCCGTCCAGGCTTCTTCTTCTTGCTTGTATTTATTACTCTTTTCAGTGAGCCTCGAGTTGGCCCGCTGGTTGCTAAGGACAACTTGTGTCTCAGCTCATTGTTTTATAAGAGGACGGTTGTCCATGCGGCTCTTACCCCTGCTTGCTGTATTCGGCCTCAGTGCATGTGGCGGGTTTCCCACCGGAGTGATTCTCGACCCGGTGAACGATTCTACCGGCAACACAACGGCAGAACGCACGGATGTGTCACCCGACTCGACGGATGTGTCACCCGACTCGACGGATGTGTCACCCGACTCGACGGATGTGTCACCCGACTCGACGGATGTGTCACCCGACACGGATGTGTCACCCGATCCGACGGAGTACGATCCCCAGTTCAACATCGGCAGTGGTGCCAATGAGTGGTGGGTTGAAGTCCACGCCACCGCCGCCAGTGTGGAATATGAGTTGGCGGATGGGAGCCGACATCCGCTTGCCCTCCAGAACTATGGGGCCTTTGCCGCTAACGACCACGTGTTGACGGGTACACCCATGCGACTCCATGCGACGCGAGCCGATGGGGCCGTAGGGCGGAGTGCGTTCTTCAACTATCTCATCGACGACACCGTGTCCGATGGGGAACCCGATCCGACTGACCAGCCACCAACCTCGGATGGAAACTTCTACGTCAGTGGCCGCTTCCTCCACGACCCGTGCGGCAACAAAGTGATCCTGAGGGGCGTCAACAAAATGAACATCTGGACCGATCCGACTGGCAGTCGGTCATTCGCGGAGATCGCCCAGACCGGCGCCAACGTCGTTCGCATTGTCTGGGACACCACGGGCACCGCGGCCGGACTCGACGCGGTCATCACCCGTGCCCTGAGCAATCATTTGCTGCCGATGGTGGAGCTGCACGACGCGACCGGCAACTGGTCGCTGTTGCCTAGCCTCGTCGATTACTGGGTACGAAGCGATGTGGTCGCAGTGCTCCACAAACACGAAAGCGCGTTGCTCGTTAACATTGGCAACGAGGTCGGTGATGGCAACGTGACGGCGGACCAATTCCGCGCCGATTACACGCTTGCAATCACGCGCATGCGTTCGGCTGGCATCAATACCCCATTGGTCATCGATTCGATCCAGTGGGCGTACAACATCAACATGGTCCAGGCGAACGGACCTTATCTGCTTGAGCAAGATCCGCTGCACAACATCATCTTCTCCGTGCACGCGTATTGGTCCGACGTGTCGGCTGCGACGATCGAGGCAGAGCTATCGGAGACCGCTGATCTCAATCTCCCCCTGATCATCGGCGAGTTTGCCGCTGCCGGTTTTGGCTGCGGTTATGATGTCGACTACCGTGCCATCATGGCTTCGAGCCAGGCGCATGAAATCGGCTGGATTGCCTGGGAGTGGGGCCCAGGCAATTCACCGTGTAACAACATGGACATGACAACGGACAACAGCTTCGCATCGCTACATGACTGGGGTTTGGTCGCTGCGGTCACGGATCCGAACAGCATCAAGAACACCGCTCAGCCCATCCCTTACTTGGTCAACAACGGCTGTGAGTGATTCAGTGGTGCCTCGAGTACCCGGTATCGAAGTAGACTCGAGGTGGTTGCGGTGAAGATACTCTATGGCGTTGTCGGTGAGGGAATGGGGCATGCGACCCGAAGTCGGGTTGTGATCGAACATCTTCTGTCGTGTGGGCACACTGTCCGTGTGGTGGTCTCCGGAAGGGCGCATGACTTTCTGCGGTCAGCATTCCGTGGCAAAAGCAACATCGCCATCGAAGAGATCCACGGTCTACATTTTGTTTACGATGACAACGCCATCGACAAGAGCGAGTCTCTGTTGTCCAACCTCGACCAGGCGTCTGCTGGGATCAAGAAGAACATTGGCGTTTATCGTAAGGTGGCGGAGGCCGGGTTCTCTCCGGAGCTGGTCATCAGTGACTTTGAGTCCTGGGCCTATCTGTATGGCCGTAACCACCGCTTGCCGGTGGTTTCCATCGACAACATGCAGGTGATCAATCGCTGCCATCATCCCCAAGAGATCATTGGCAAGCGTGGGCTCGACGGTTGGTTGGCGAAACTCGCGGTGAAGATCAAGATGCCCGGTGCTTATCACTACTTGATGACGAGCTTCTTCTTTCCGCCAGTCCGCAAGAAGCGCACGACCTTGGTGCCGCCCATTCTCCGTCAGGAGATACTCGCCGCCAAGCGGGAGCCAGGCGAGCACGTCCTCGTTTACCAAACGGCGGCCGCGAACTCCGCGTTGATTCCTCGGCTGCAGAAATTGCCGTGTGAGTTCCGCCTTTACGGCATGGGGCGAAGCGGCAAAGAGAAGAATGTCACCCTTTGCGATTTCTCGGCGACTGGATTTGTGGATGACCTACGCACAGCCCGTGCGGTGATCGCGGGGGGAGGCTACTCTCTGATGGGAGAGGCGGTTTCACTGGGGGTTCCTATGTTGTCGGTACCTCTGGAGAAACAGTTCGAGCAAGAGCTCAACGCCCGGTATCTCGCGCATCTGGGCTATGGCGCTTGGGCTCCCGAGCTCTCGACCGAGCTGGTGGAATCATTTTTGTCTCGGACTGATTGCTTTGCGCATGCACTGGCGAGCTTCCCGGCTCAGGACAACTCCATGACTCTCGGCTGCCTCGATGAGCTCCTGTGCGCCGCCTCTCACAATGAGCCAAGACCCGAGACCCTCGAGCACCCGGCCATGGGAAAGCACCAAGGGGCGTTGTTGCCGGACGAAGAAACCGGCTCGACTGTGCAGTGAGGCATCCATGCGCCCAAACACAGTGAGCCGGCTTTGGTACCCGAAGAAGATCCCCGCAACGCCGGGGCTGGCTTAGAACTGATGCCTTGTTTCGTAGTTCATGCCAGCCTCAAATGGTGGGAAGGTGCCCGAAATTTGGGAGCCGTCGATGGCCGTCACTCGTATGATCAATGGTTGTGCCTGCGAGTCTGAGCGCGGTGTCAAATAGTACTGATTGTGTGCCTCGCGGTCGATCTCACGCCATTGCCCCTCCACGAAGTCGTCGACACGCACGATGGGCAGACGGTGATTGCGTATCTGAATGGCTGGGGTCCATTGATTGAAACCCTCCGTGTAGTGAACAATCACGCCGCCGTCTGTTTCACATGGAACGATTCGCCACTCGATGGGCTGCAACCCCGTTCGACAAACGTCGGGGTTGCCTGGTAGGTTCAACATCCGATAGGGGGAATCCTCACCCGATGGCAGATCCAAACCGCCGTCTGCACAACCCGCACATTGATCGATAATCATCACCCGCACCCTTTGGCCCGAGCGACCCACAACCTCGGCACACGCTCCGCACCAATCGGCCTGTCCGAACTGACGCATGGTCAACGCGGCCCCCATGATGTTGTGGAGAGCAGGAAGTGAACAACTGCCGGTCGCTTCTGTACCATCACCACGGGCGAACCAACCCGATCCCCATCCCACGATGGGGGTGCCCATGGGGGGCAACAACGTCTGCGGGGGCTCAAAGGACGCATCGGGACCTCGATACTCCGTCTCCACTTTGCCGGCGATATCTTCGTTGCGTTGATTGGTGCAGCCAATGACGGGCCCGCAAGCCAGATTCGCCCCTGAGCAACCGTCGTATTCGGCCCCAAGCCCCAAGGACTCGCACTCAATGGACGGCGCCTCCTCCTCCGGAACGGTGCGAGAACACACCGCCTCGTCGTCTTCCTCCTCGCCAGCTTCGCGGCCTTCAGTCGAGCAGGCAAAAAACAGGACGCAAATGAGAAAACGGTTGGTGGTGAAGAAACGCATCCCTATCTCCCAGTCCTCAAACGCCGCAGACACCGGCTAAAACCAAACAACTAGGATGAGTCTTCTAGCAAAGATTCACCACCAACCCGATGCATTTTTTCCCCTGCCAAACGCCGTCAGTGACGCAGATTAGTCGCAGGCGGTATTCTCAAAGAACAAGATCGGCTCAGCCGTGTTTTGGATGCTGTTCGGGTCGGTCACTGCGGCCACCAGGCCCCAATCGTGCAGCGACGCAAAGCTATTGTCCGTTGTCATGTCCATGTTGTTACACGGTGAGTTGCCCGGGCCCCACTCCCAGGCAATCCAGCCGATCTCGTGCGCCTGGCTCGACGCTAAGATGGCGCGATAGTCGATATCCAAGCTGCAACTAAACCCGGCGGCGGCGAACTCACCGATGATGAGGGGCAGGTTCAGATTGGCCGACTCCAAGAGCTCTGCTTCAATCGTCGCTGCCGGCACGTTCGACCAGTACATATGGACGGAGAAGAGCAGGTTGTGTAACGGATCCTGCTGCAGCAGATAGGGACCGTTCGCCTGAACCATGTTGATGTTGTACGCCCACTGGGTTGAGTCGATAACCAATGGCATGTTCAGCCCAGCACCGCGCAGCCGACTGATCGCCAGGGCGTAACCTGATCGGAATTGTTCCGCCGTCACACTGCCGTCGCCCACTTCGTTACCGATATTGAGGAGCAACTCGCTCTCGTGATTCTTGATCACAGTCAACACGTCGCCACGCACCCAGTAATCGACGAGGCTCTGCAACATCGACCAGTTGCCGGTTGCATCGTGCAGCTCGACCATGGGTAGGAGGCGATTGCTCACCGCATTGGTGATGACGGTGTCGAGCCCTGCCGCGCTCCCCGAAGTATCCCAGACGATGCGAACGACGTTGGCACCGGTCTTGGCGATCTCCGCAAATGACCTATTGCCCGTGATGTCGGTCCAGATGTTCATCTTGTTCACGCCCCGCAAGATCACCTTGTTGCCACACGGATCGTAAAGGAAGCGGCCGTTGACGTAGAAAGTCCCGCTCGCCGTCGTTGGGGTCGGTGGTTCTATCTGCGGTCGGCTGCCATCGAGCACCGGTTGGTCGATGAGGTAGGAGAAAAGGGCACTGTGCGCCTCGACCCCATCGGCGCGCGTTGCATGGAGACGCATGCGCGTGCCTGCAACCACGTGGTCGTTGGCCGCAAAGGCACCGTAGCCCTGCAGGAGCAGCGGGTGCCGGCTGCCGTCCTCGAACTCGTACTCAAGACTCTGCGCGTCAGCGTAAACCTCGACCCACCACTGGTTGGCACCGCCACCGACGCGGAACATCGGGTCGTAGCTAGACTGCGTCGGATCGTCCTGCGGTGGATCCTCTTGCAGCGGAGCCTCCTGCGGTGTGTACTGAATGTCGTCCAGGTAGACAGCTTGCTGGTTCCGGCCCGAGACGTCCTGCAGGTAGACGCCAGTGAAAGTCCCGCTCGTGACATTGAGCGCCGCTAGGTCAACGTGCGCCTGCTGCCACGTCGTCGTGATTCGACCCGCTGGCAGAAAGGCTGCGAGATCTGCACGCGCAAGCGCCCCATCCGCTGAGCCGACGACGAGCTGTATCTTCTGGTCACCCGTCAGGCCACCGCGGATCCAAAACTCGAAGGCATCGATCGTCGCGGCATCTAGACCGGTGCGGTGGCGAAAATAGAGTCCTCTCCAATTGTCGGGCTCGAAGGAGATGGCGCGCGTGCCGCTGTACACATAGGTCGTAGAGGACAGCGAACGTTTCGCCCAGCTCACGTCCTGAAAACTCTTGTCGAGAGCATCTCCGTAGACGGGAACCACGGAACCTATCGTGACGGCTTGGAGTGCGGCAGAGTCAGAATCGAGAAATTCCTCGTCTGCAAGAGAGCCACACGCGCTGACGGCGAGCAAAGAAATGAGCAATAGGCATCTCATGGCAATCGTCCTTCCTGTGTTGGGAGTGCGTGTCCTGTATTGTGCAAGGATTGAACCAAGGCAGCACTTGTCGAAAACAACATCAAAAACAGCAGAGGACAAAGAATGCGGACCGGCTGACCATGATGAGCTGCCGAGAACTCGCCACCGAGCGTCGGTCATGTCCGTTTGCGATCACGAGATTCACCCCTGTTCGGAGCACTCGTCCCGCCAGATCGGGCTCGAACCGTCCGAAGATCCACGGAAAGATGGCAAATATCCGCGAGGCCTGACACCACCGAGTGTCCACAGGGCGTGGCTGAGGTTTCGGCAGCGCCTCCGACCCAAATATCAGCAGCATCTGGTCAACAGGGTTGACATCTGCATAAATGTCCCCAGACTTCAACTAGGTGTCACCATGGTCCAAAGCGAGCAACAGCAGCGTTCTCAACGTCTTCAGGTAAGAATGCCCTGCAAATTGAGCTTCGGTGGTCGAGCTACCGAAGGCTTCTCCAACAATCTCAGCACGTCTGGCGTGTTTGTGTGTGTCGCACCCGAGGCGTTCGGAGCGGAGACGCCAACCGCAGGTGATCGCGGCCTGGTTCGCTTTCGGCTCCCTGATCAGACCAAGGAGATCGAGGTTGGCACTGAGGTCGTCTGGGTGCTGCCCGACGACACCAAGGCGTGGGCGAAGCCGG
>Ga0156400_1374_pt1 | contig 9929 bp, 12 predicted proteins | sample RifOxyA3_FD_108044 | JGI IMG/M metagenome (GOLD analysis project Ga0156400, IMG submission 108044) | Deltaproteobacteria bacterium RIFOXYA12_FULL_58_15
AGCATGTTCATCAGGTTGGCAAAGCTTTCGGGCTTGCCGTTGTGGGGAGTCGCGGAGGTGAGAATCATCGCGTCGGAAGTGCGCGACAAAAGGCGCGCAACGCGATTTCGGCCAGTGCCAAAGTTGACAACATTGTGACACTCGTCGATGACAACCGCGTCCCAGTGGCACTTCTCGAGCCATGCCGCCCACAGGCGGTCGTTCTTCAGCGTGTCGATACTGATAATGGCGCGCTTATAGTAGTGAAACGGATTCTTCCCGGTTGGGATCTTGTGCTCCACGCGCTTGATGCCAATGGAATCGAGACGCACGAGTGGAATGGTGAAACGCGTCCATAGCTCTTTCTGGAACTGGGCGAGCATGCTCTTCATGACGACCACGAGGATGCGACTGCCGCGGCCGCGGGCGATGAGCTCTGAAAGTAGAATGCCCGCTTCGATGGTTTTGCCCAAACCCACCCCGTCGGCAATGAGAATTCGCGGCCGCAGGGCTCCGAGGGCCAAGGACGCCGGCACGCGCTGGTAACCAGAGGGCTCCATGACGCCCTTGTGGCCAATGTAGAGTCGGTTGTCAGTGGGAGGCGTTCGACGCAAAGAACTTTCGAGGTAGAGACGCGAGCTTCGGTACTGGGGTGATGTGTCACTGACGAGCTCGGTATCTTCGACGAGGATGGGTCGGATCGCATCCTCGATACTGGTGAGAAACACCGCGTCGTGGCCGGAGACGAGCTCGGAAACACCGGTGCAAGTGATGGCGTGGTGCCCACCGCCAATGGGCTCGCAGTTTCTTACGATCCACTCTTCGTCACGAACTTCGATGCGAGCGCCGGGGGCAAAGGAGAGCTCGGGCTGCAATTTTGTGGCTGCTTGGGTCATGGGGTGGTCTCGTAGAGGGAAGAAAGGCCAATCGTCGCGAGTGCAGAACGCATCACGACCTCGTCATCGTCGAAGCCGATGCACGATCCCAAATCGTCCTCACCGTCGTCGGCGATGCAGAAGTAGTGAATGGCAACCAACGCGACCTGCTTTTTGTGCACTTCGAGGGTGCCGAGCTTGGTTATGAGAGCTTTACAAACCCTTGCAAGCCGCAAACATTTGTCGAAATCCAAGAATTCGTTGGTGCGTTGCAGCTCCTGTACGGCCTGCACGTGGTCATCGACGGCTTTTGCCAGACGCACAGGATCGGCTTCGTGATTTTGCACGACAAGCTTTTTGACAACCCCACGCGGATGAAAGGGCAATTCCGACGCCCAATTGAGAACGAAGTCGTCGGGCAGAAGAGACAGATTCTCTTGTTTCGCCAAGGTCTTCTTCCCCCGTGCGGTTTCGGTATTGTTTGAGAGGTGCGGCCCCAAGGTCTCGAGCCACCGCCGCAGGGTGGTACCTCGACGTTTCGCGGTTGAGGCGGCGAGCTCTGAGCGTGCGAGGAGGAACTCGATCGACGAAGCGGGTGCCACATCGCCAAGGGCTTTCCTTTTGCTCCACAGGCTCCACGCCTTGCCGACATCCGATTGGTCGAAGGCGCGTGCAAGGAGTTGGAGGCGGTCGCCCTCCCCTGCATCGGCAAGCTTCAATCCTCTGATCGTTAGCTCACCCTTGTCACCGACGAGACCCAGGATGCGAGCGGCCCTGCGATAGTAGTTGAAGTCGCGCGGTGGCAGGTCGAGCCCAGCGGCGGTCAGCTCTTTGCCGTCGCGAATGGCGAGCACGATGTCGCAAATGCGCTCAACGCGATCGGCCTGGGGAATCAGGTCCGCTGAAAGCCTTGTTTTCAATGCCCCCAATCCGGGCCCCCTCGGGTGTTTTGCTGCGAAGAATTGTGATTCAACGCCGATCTGGGGTTGGACTCAAGGCTCGCGTGTGGGATTACCACTGTTTCCGCGCCGCAAGGCTGGCATGCCGGACGAGACCCACGAAAAGGGTTTGAGAATTCTCAAGATGGTTGCCGAACATGGCTTGCTACTCACGCCCGAGGTGGAGGACTGGCAGGCGCGATTTGCCGTTGGGTAATTGCGGTGCAGGGCACTCAACTGACGGTGACGTTCCCACCCGCCATGATCGCCATGATTCTGCGCCGGAAACCCGGATTCCAGTTGCCGGACGTCATGCTGCCGCCGGGGGCTTTGCTGGGTTTCACGGCGGGCGGTCTGCTTTGCGCTTTGCGGATGCTGGGATGGGGACTCCATTCCGCGTCCGTTCTCAATGGCACCATGCGCGGCCTTGCGTCTCTCATGTATTCGACCGAGCGCCTCAAACGAGACAACACACGTGATCCGGCATTGAGCCATTATCTCCAGCGTGAATGGCGTATCGTGGGTGGGCTGGTTGCCGACGAAGTTTCGGTAACAAGCGCTCCGTCGATCGAGCTTAGACAGGAGCTTGTCGCTCTCGACCCGTGGTTCAACGACGAGATCGAGCTTCCGATTGGTCGCAGGCTACGAGTGGATGGGTGCGAAGTTCTTCAACATGGGCCCTATGACGCCACACCGATCATTCAGAGAGCTCGGCGGGTATTGTGCCCGCAAGCTGTCGTTGACAATGCCCGAACGGTCTTGAGTCGGTTCCCCTCTGTCCCGGTTGCTGCCAGCGACAACGCGTGTGGACACTGCGGCAAGGCACCGGCCGCGGACGCAGAGTCATAATCCCACGTATTCCAGGAGAAGAATGCAAGACACGACCGGCCAAAGGAAAGAAGAAGGGGAAAGGAAAAGAGAGAGAGAAACGCTGACTGCAGCGGAGTCTTCGCTCCCTGAGTTGATACCCAGACGGAATTTCTTGGAGAACTGTGCGCTTGGAGGCGAGTACCAGGGAAGTGACCGCGAGAACCGACACAACCAAGGACCAGCTCATTTATCCTCCTACACCTGCGGAGCAACGCCCGTGGTCCAATACCACGTCTTCGAGACCAGCGGGCACCCGTTTCTTAATCTGGAGTGAATGCGGAACCATGTCGGTTCAGCAGCAGGGCTAATTCCTGGGGATCGCAGGTGCAAATGACGTCGAGTCATAGGGGGAAATTTCTGTTGTTGCTGTGCAGTGGTGCCCATCGGCTGCCAGCGAACAAACAGAGATCGCGAGAGAATGCGCTCGTCAGCATTGTCCGTGCGTTGCGACCATCCTTTTCCCAGTGCACTCCGACCAGTCGCGCCTACCAAGATCGCGGGTCAGTCACCCGTCGGCACCACACCATTCTGCTCGATCATCAGGACCACAGACTTCGCTGGCGACCGCGGGCGATGCTTCACGCCTTTGGGGACCGTGTAGGCTTGATGCGCTGTCAACTCCACCGAGCCTCTGCCCTCCACGTCGAGAAAGAGCCGGCCCTTGAGCACAAGAAACATCTCATCCTGCTCGTCGTGCTTGTGCCAATGGAACTCGCCATCGAAGATGCCGAGCCTCACAACCGCGTCGTTGACTGTGGTCAACGTCTGGTTGAACCAAGGTTCGTGCTCGGCAATTTCGCGTGGAATGTCGATGACATTCAACTGCCCGTACTTCACGTCGGTGCGGATATCGTAGTTGTTCTCAGTTTTCATGGATGTCTAACCCGCCGCCGTCTGATTCTTGGCGCTGATCATTCCTAGTCTTTCCGTCAGAGGATGCCTGCTCGACCAAATATTGTTGTCGCAGCATCGCAGGCGGTCAAGCCCATGTCGGCAATCACGCGCACGCAATGATGTGGCTATCGATGGAGGGAAAGTTCTGTGCGAGCTTCAGCACCCGCCTCCACGCGCAGACATTACCTTCCGGGTTATCCGACAGTCGCGCAATCCAATGACGAGCATTGGTAGCACATCGGGCCGCATTGCCTTCCAATGCCAGATGACATGGCCGAGTACACTACAGGGTTGGCGCAGCGGGATTCAACGAAGGGTTGGCAACGTCATACAAAGAGAGAGCGCACCGGGCCGACATTCCAACGAACAACCTGGCCGCTGACCGGATGCGAACTTGCAATACTGTTGTCAGATGTCGCCGCCTTGCGCCTATCGAAGAAACAATCCACGTCTTCGATGAGAAGGATCGAGTGCACCGGTATCGAGCTCATGCCGCGAGGATCGTTCGGCGCGCCGCGACGAGCCCAGCCAATCCAGACGACCATCCCGGCGTAGCCGCTGAGATCCTCGCTACGGGGAATTTTGCGGTCAGTTCGGCGGTTGGGATGGTTGGAATCTCCAGGGTTGCCTCACGCCTCGGCGTGGCATACTTAACAAAGAAGAAAACCGGAGGCCGTGTGAGCTATCGCAAGCCCATTCTGGTAGAGATGTTCGCAGAACTCCACTTGGAACAAGGCTACCTGAGCCAGGCTAGCTTCTTCGACGTTGTTCCGATGCTCAAGACTCAGGGCCTTGTGGACGCGGAGATCTGCCAGGTTGTTGGTGTCATGATCACGCCTGAGCAGGTGCAGCAAAACACAGCCCCTCGCGTCCGATGCTGGTCGGCAAAAAAGGACCGCTTGGTCCAGCTCTCAGAAAATGTTGTGATCGCAAACTTGGTTGGGCCGTACCCTGGATGGAAGGCGTTTAGGGCGCTGGTCGATTCTGTCGTTGCTGCCCTCACGTCGTCCGTGGGGGCTCCGAAGCCAAGCTCCGTGTCGCTGACGACCATCGACAAGATGAAGGTTCCCCAAGCAGGTTTCACGTTGGGACGCTATCTTCACTGCGGCGGTCCGATTGTTCCAGCTTGGTACGCCGACACGTCGGTCGCATCTGATGTGACGCTGGGCAAGGGGTTGGTAGTCAAGGATGGATTCAACCGGCAGGTGCGAATAGCTGTTCGCCCATCGGGCGACGCTGAGGTCGAGATCGTCGCCACGACTCTGTTTCACAACCGGCATGACAAGGGGTCTGTCGGCGACGAGCTGGAGGCAATTCACGAGGAATCCAACAAGACATTCGAGTCTCTGATCACCGAAACCACTCGCCAGCACATGGGAGGATGGGTCGATGCCACCGCTTGATGCCCAAACATTCCAGTCGGTAGATGCCGCGGTTCACAAACATCTGCCGGTATTGGAATGCAGGATCCAGCAAGTCCCAAGCTCCATCGTCGGTGACGTGTACTCAATAACGACGCTACCCCGGGCTGCCACTGTTGGGTTGGTCTGGCCATCCACTACTCAGGCGCACCTTGATCGCATGGAATCCTCCGTCACGTCCGATCTGGATCGCTACGCTCGATTTCCACCTGGCTGGGATGGCTATGATGGCGTCACGTTTGACGCCCAACTTGTTTCGGTCGTGCAGCGGGTGGCGAAGTGGACGGCGGATCTGTTTCGGACTCTCGATGTGGTTCCGAGCGAAATGACTCCGGGGCCAGCGAGTGACGGCTCGCTCGACCTGGAAATCGCTTACCAAGGAAAGCGTTTGATCCTGACGTTCTACCCTGAGACTGACAGGGTTGGCGTCTACTGTGAGAATGGGGCGGATGCTGAAGAAGCTCAAACAACTCTTGATAGCAGCGGCTTGGCAAGATGGCTTTCTTGGCTCGTTGGCTAGACTGATCTGTCGCTGGCGTTGGTCTCTCCTTCCGTTCATTCCGGACAAGGAAATCCTTTGGCGGTCAGCGTACAAACCCGACCAGGTGAAGCCCAACGGCGAAATCAAGATCTCTTTCTTCCGCGACAACCGGCACGGAACCTCGTGTGACCTGGCGCGGTTTTCAACCCGTGAGAAGTCGCGCCGCGGCCATTCGCAGGCATCTCGGCGGGGTGCTGACGCGGGTCTAGTCGAGTTCTCGGCGGCAGACGTGCGTTCGGTCGGATCGGACGTTCATCACAGGCCGCATCGAGACCAAGTTGAGAGCAACTACGCTCATGCGGAACTGGAAATCGGATCCTCTGGAGCACACTCAATCGCGACCGAGAACGCCCGCCTCCTGATAGCCAAGGCTCGTTTTGTGGTCACGCCGGGTTTCAAAGGGAAGGCGTAGGTCTTGCTTCCCGCACTCGCCTCCCCTGCTGCCCTCGCCCAAACTCTCGCCATGGAAGGATTCATGCGAACCGTGTCGGGCTTGTTCGTCATTCTTTGCCTGTCGTGCACGGCCACAACCACCTCGGTCGTCCTCCAAGACAAGAGCTGCGGTCAGCACCAAGACCCGCCCGAGGCAACTGCTTTCAGTGGAACGCTCGAAACAACGGCAACAAACGTAGAATCTGTGGAATCTGTGGAATCTGTGGAATCTGGGCCTGTCCAACCGTTGAGTCCAGTCGACATATGTGCCCAATTCGAGAACGATCAACAAAATGCATTGACCGCAGAGGAACACGAGAAGCAATTTGGGTGCCCGCCCTGCCCATGCGCGTGCAACAACGGAGAAATTGTCTGCGCACCGTGTGCCGCATGCCAATCTTTTGGCCCACCGAGGGACAAAGTCATGCACATGGAATAGCCGCCTGGCAGCTCACACCAGAAGAGGCCCCACCACCTGAGGCTTGAGGCATAAATGAGACCCTCCTCTTTGGCGCCCCTCTCGGCAATCTCGACATGTCTTTCGAGTTCATCGATTTCTTCGAAGGTCATGAAGAAATTTGCGATGTAACAGTCGGCATCATCCTTGCGCCCAGCCTCACTGAGAGCGTTGACCACCGGTTCGAGTCGACGCCACAGGTACAGATATTTCGAGATTGAATACCGAGAGTATTCTCAAACTCAAAAATGGTTGTGTAGAGGCGGTCGATGAGGCCGTGGGTATCTCCAAGCGCACAGATCAGCATGATGGTCTCATCGACGGGATCCGTGGTGCCCAACGTCGCCACGAAGTCGTTGCTCGAAACGCTTGAGGGGATTGTTGAGGATAAACGCTATTTGCTTTTCTTTTTGGGCCACACGTCGATCCAGGTCTTGGTGAGCTCACGCATTTTTCGCAACGGCAGGCCGAGGATCTCGGCACCTCTCGCAAGCGAGATCTTCTCTTCTTCGATGGCCTTCCGAACGAGGCGGTATCGACGGTCCGCCACGAAATCAGATCGTGACAGGTAGTCGGGTTCCTCCGATCTCATTGCCGCAGGGAAACCACTTTTGAAAGCGTCCTCGGTCATTGGGTACGGCTCTCTATGATTGTCGAGGCGGCGCCCATATCGAAGGTGGTATTGCTTGTGAAACACTGGCCACAATGCTTCGCCCGTTTCCTCATGAAGTCGATACAGGATGGTCTTGTAACTGACCCGAAACATGCGTTTGAGTTTGAGCACCCTCTCCACAAATGGCGCGCCATAGGTCTCTTTCCACTCTTTCGCAAAGGAGTCGGAGGGGACGAGGAAGTACGAGGCAAACTCGTTGGCCTCGCGCTCCTCCCGATCATCTTCGTTGGTCCTGTCTTTCTTGTATGCAAATTCGTGTAACAGGATGTGACCGAGCTCGTGGGCCGCGGTGAAGATCCACCGCTCAACCGAGATCCTCTCCCAAGTGTTAACCACCACCGCTGGCCCCAGTGGAGCGGAGGACACGGACATACCGAAAAAGGTATCGGAGGCGATGTTGAGGGCAACCACTTTCACGCCCGCCGCCTCGAGAAGACCACAGACGTCACGGACAGGTTCTTTGTCGTCCAATCCTAGAAGCTTTCGAGCCTTTCTAGCCGCAGCCTCGCCACGCGACTGTCCTTTTGGTGGCGTGCTTTGGATGGGCTTGAGAGCAAACGTATGGCGCTCCCCAAGAATCTCCTCAAGGTCGGAGTAGTCTGCCAAGATTCGGCCTGCTTCCGAGAGGATGTGCTCCCGAAGCTTGAGCTGCTTTTTGGACCGAAACCGAACATTCTCGGGAATGACGGCTTGCACCAAAAGATCTGGAACACCAACGTCCAGAGCCTTCGCCAGGTTCTTTAAGGTGCTCGTTCTTGGCTCAGACTTGCCTGCTTCCAGGTTCCGGTAGGCCGCTCTTGAAAGTCCGGATGCTTTAGCCGCCTCCACCTGGGTCAATCCAAGGGCCGTGCGAAGTCGCCTTAGATTGGTGGCCAAGACCAAAAGATCCTTTCGCTCCATATTTGCATAATAGCCATTTTTACGCCTTACGACAAGATGGCTAGTTTCTTATCCTTAAGATGGGTCGAAGCGAAAACGCCGTCCGTTCCAAAGCGGGGCAATCACGCTGACAACCACAACGACGCGCCGACCAAAAACAGAATGAAAATGGCGAACCCAAAGAGGAGAGCGCGAAGAATCATGGGTTGGCTGTGTACGATGCGCGCCGCCCGCAAGACGGTGGCCGCAACCATCTCGTCTTTTATGCTCAGCCCTAGCGAGAAGCCGTTGTCCTCGAGGCGAGCCCATTCCACCCATCCTACGGTTTTCACTGTTCGGCTGGCGTTGAGCATGATTTCGACCACGACTCTTGAGCCCTCGGCCTGACCGAGCACGGCCGCAACGTCTTCTCGGTTGTCGCAAGTTGCAGTGAGCGACAATCCGCCTCGAGTCACCTCTCGGGTTGCTCCTGGCCAACCATCATCACTCCAAGCGGTTCCATCTTCGCGCAGCAGGCGAAGATGCACGCGCATTGCTGCAGGGACGGAAACGGGAACGGAAACGCAAACGGAACCGGAAACGGAAACGTCAGCTCCGATTGGGGGTTTTACCGCTTGCGGGGATTCATCAGATTGGCCGGTGGTATGACCCATCTGTTCTCATCCTGGCAATGGCGACACCAACAAGGCGAGCAACTGCACCAGCGCCACGGCAAAGCCAATGCCGAACAGGAAGAAGAATCCAGAAAGAATCAGAAGCTTGAGAACACGGCCGATGCCCCAGGTTTGTTTCTCCCGTTCCTTGAAGGATGCAGGCAAGGCGAGTGCCCAGCAACGCAACTGGACAAAAGAGCCGAGCCAACCGAGACGCCACACCACCGCCACACCGCCGAGCAGTACTGCGAGGACGATCCCGCTCTCGCCAGCCAACTTGTGAGTGGGCCACGCCATTAGTGCCAGAAGGGTTAGGCCGACCCACAGGGCACCGGCAGGTGGCGCTAGGGTTGCCAACTTGGCAATGACGCCATTGCCCTCGACCACGCGGTCGGGCCGGTGGGGCCGGTGGGGCCACCAGCGACTGGATACGAGCGCCACACCAATCGCGAAAATGAGTATGCAAAACACACTGATCGGCATGCGCAGCCAGCTTCGCAAGTAGACGACCGACAATTGCACTGGACGACCGCCCTCGATCCAATAGCGTTCGTATTCGAGTCGGGTGCCACGCTCGGGTAGTTTGATGCGCACGGGCATGGCACCACCACCGGCAGACTCTGCGAGATTCGCATCCGCAACATCTTGCACTGCGTTTGTTAATGCGCCGCCACCAATGGGTTGGTGCCAGCTAGCGGTGCCCACAAATTGCTGCGGCCGAACGTCCCCCCGAAGCGAGCCATAGATGTTACGAGCGGGCAAGTAGAGAGACCACGCAAGGGACGAAATCGGTAGGTCCATGCTCGGAAGATCGATGTTCGGCGAGCCGACGAGCCCGAGTGGCGAAACCTTCCCCGCCAAGATCACCTGCAGGGTGAATGCATCCAGCCTGTCATGGCCTGATGAGCGCTTGAGAGGCAGAAGCAGCCCCCCGCCTTCGGCGAGGCTTGGTTTCACCGGCTCACCGTCCAAGAGTGAAGAGCGCACATCGGTGTTTGCTGGCAGTGAGAGGGTGAGGGTGTGCGCGAGTCGATTGCGCAGGGTGATGCGCATGTCAGTGAGAACCTGACCGTCGGTGGAGATCACCGAGATCGCGTGCACGCGGTCGATGGATCCCGACGCCGGCTCTCTCTCGGGCAGTCGCGTGGCCACAAGCTCAACCGACGCGGTGCGACCATCATGGTAACGGTACGCATGAAGGATGGGGCTCACCGCGTTCTGAATCATCTCGGCAGGAAGCTGACGCACATCTACGCCCCGTACGTTGTTGAGCTGCCCGTCTTTGGTTTGTACTTTGCCCGTGACCTCCACTCCGAG